>ERZ724509.365-NODE-365-length-20494-cov-8.621899_pt1 | contig 20494 bp, 30 predicted proteins | sample MGYA00376042_ERZ724509 | MGnify/ENA primary metagenome ERZ724509 (study PRJEB28724, sample SAMN07190887) | wastewater metagenome | isolation source: effluent of sewage treatment plant in Hong Hong | place: USA: Christiansburg, Virginia | collected 2016-03-01 ...
CTGGCGTTTTGGTTTGCGTTAGAAACGCGACGCGTCATGTGGCGCCTACATAAATGGCAGGTGAAAAATGTCTTACAGCTTGATTGGTTTCTATGCGATGACGGTTGCGGCTTTGATTGCGCTTGCAATCATGGTTATGCGAAACGCCACCGAAAACGCAGCACTCCGCGCGCAGCTTGAAGTGATGAACAAACGCGCAGACGATTACGCTGCGGCGATCATTCAACACCCGGACATGTGTGAAGTGCCTGAAGTCTTGTTCACTGACATCACGCGCCGCGCTCACGCAATCGCTTTGCGAAACGAAAAAATCAAACAGCAGCGCGCGCACGTTCACACGTTTGGCACCACGCCAAAAGGCAGGGACAACCTGACAGCCCCGGGCGGCAGCCCCGCAACGCTTCAACGTGCGGCCCTGAACACACCCATGCAGCGAGCAAAGCCCCCCGCCATGCCCGCCATGCTGGCGAGCGCTGGCATCATCATGGGCACGCGTGGCGACACGTCACCCAGCGAGATAGACACGCCCGCGCGGGGCGGCGCAGTCACCACCCCCGGCAAGCTGACATGAGCACCGGCGCCGTCATCATCCCCGACCCATGGGATGCCGTCAGCGTGCGAGCTTGCCACCACTGCGTCCACGGGCGCCATGATGGCGCCTCGCGTTGCTGGCATCCGAGCATCACCATATGCACGGGGCCGGTGCAATGTGAAGTCGCCAGGGCACCGGGCGGCGCATGTGGCCCTGAAGCTCACTGCATGAGGTTTCACCATGAGCGACAAGCACCAGCGGGCGCACAAGCCCACCGATGATGAATTGCGGGCCACCTATGCACGCGAAGTGCTGCACCGCCCCCACTGGCCCCAATCATTTCAAGCCGCCATGGCTGACCCGCTGACGGCCGCCATTGTTCGCACGCTTGCCGCTCACCCGCCCACATTCGGGCGGCGCGCGGCGCCAGCGGCGCCACAATGGCATGGGGCTCACTATTGGAAACCAGCGGCGCCCCGTGAAATTGATTTCAAATCACGCGCAGCGGGTGAAAAGCCTGAACCGTCCGACACTGAACCTTAATTCAGTAATTGCAAACAGGGCAACCCGTTCCCGTCGCAAACGCGGGGATTGACGTTTGCACCACCGCCATGGTGTCACCCGTGGCACCACGCAAAACCTGCCCGTTCGTTCGCGTGGCGTAAAAATTCCCGGCGCACCACTGAAGGCCATTCCACTTAGTCGCTAAATTTGCAGCGCCTAGCAGAATGCTATTCCAGAAAATGCCACCATCGTTGCTGTACAGCAGATAAGCGGAGCCCAATTTATTGTACAGCGCAACCAATGCCGTTCCGTCATCGCTTACGGCAATCTCCATGCAGCCCTGAAAATCGGCGTCATATGGTGTTGGGTCAACATAGACCGAACTGAAAATTGCGCCGTCATTGCTGCGCCAGATGCACACCCGGGAAAGCGTGCCAATGCCTAGATTGATGTCCTGTTCACCGCACGCCCATATTGAATTCTGAGTCGCGCCAGCGGCCATAGACTTGACGTTGATAGGCAAACCAAACGACGACGAAAACTGAACAGCCGGGACACTGACCCAGGTTCCACCGTCCCCGTTTGCGCTGTAAAGCGCCCCGCTTGAACCATTGGCCTGATAAAAGCGATTGAAAGTCTGCGAGGCGCAAATTCCGCCCGTTCCACTGCCCGCGCTCAAATTCCAATTGATGCCATCGCTTGACCATTGATTGCCAAGTGACCACCGTGCAACGCCACGCAGATACGCCATGATCTGCGACGAGCCTACAAACGTCAGCGGCGGCGGGAAAGCGGCGAGAGTGCCAATAATCCAGCCTGAAATGCCGTTGGTACTTATAGCGCTTGAAGCGCCTGAGCCCACCACCACAAAACCAGCGGCGCCATAGGCGCCACCAGTCCACCCAGCGGCGCCAGAACCATCGTCAGGGTTGAACGTGTTTGCAGTGAAAGCCGTTCCACCGTTTGAGTATTTGGACCCGATTTCAAAACCGGGAACCACAACAAAAGCGACAGCACTAGGGGCGGCGGCAGCTTGACCTAGTTTCCAGTTCCAGTTTCTATGTTGGACAACCGGAACAGCGGCCTCGTTGATAAACGACACGTTTACACACCACGGTCAATAGCTGACACAGTTGCGCTCAAACCATTCAATGCCGTTTGAATCTGCGCGATGCCGTCATAAATCGCGGCGCCAGTGCCAACCGGGAAACCCGCCTCTGCGCTTGTTTCCAGATTGGCTTTTTGCGCGCCGTTATTGGTAATTTGATCGCAAACGGCTTTCAAGCGGTCGCATTGTTGTTTGGTGGCAATAATGCTATTGGTCAAACGCAAAAGCGATTGTGAAACGATGGTTTCAGATGTTAGAACGATACGCGCCATGATTTCCCCTTACGTCAAAAGACCCAAATTGCGCAAAGCCTTGACAACTTTTGCGATGGTATACCCGTCAAATGTTGAAACGTCCTGAACAGCCACGCCAGCGCCAGCGACAAAAGTAGCCGCCGCGACAGAAGTTGTCGGGCGCTGAATTTCAACAACTCCATAAAAACCAAGCAAAGCCGTTCCAATATATCCACCGACGCTGACAATACTTTGTCCAACTCCGCTTTGCAGTTTGACATATCCGTTTTGAGTTGAGCCGGAATTTAATCCAGCGCGAAGTGTCACATTGCCAGGAGACGAACCCGCTGTTCCACCACCGCGAATAAAAACAGCGCCTCCGCTCCCCGTACTTGACGAGTATCCACCATAAATATTAACACCGCCTGAAGCGCCTGAGCTTGTGTTAGAGCCGCCCGTAAAAGTCAGCGCGCCAGCGTCTGAACCAGTTGAACTGTTACCAGCGGTTATTGAAATTGCTGTCTTAGCGTCAGCAGTTCCAGGGCCGGACAAAATTAACGTCGAGTCGGCAATTATTGAAAAAGATGAGTTAATACCTTTTAGCGAGTTCAATCTAGTGACTGAACCGTCAAATGTCATATTTGCCGAGCCGCCAAACGCCCCCGCATCGTTGAATTGAATTTGCGTGTCAGCACCACCCGGCGCCGTGGGCGCGGCGGGCGTTGATGGGGTGACAATGAAGCTCATTTTTGCATCATCGCGTCAATGCGGGAATGAGCGCTCTGTGCATGCTCATACGCATTGGCCGATGACTCTTTGTTTGCGTCTGTTCGCGCTTCCAATTTTGCGAGCCGTTCCCGCATGGCATTCATGGCGCCAAAATAGGCAGCGACGGCCCCTAGAACAAGCGAGCCGACAGGAGTCAAAAATTCAGCAGTCACGCCACACCCCCACCATTCAGGAAATATGCAAGCGCCGTGTCCATGGACTTGGGATTTTGGTTTGCAGTTGAACCCGGCAACGACGCCCACAGTTTTCCCGCTTTCAAAATGGCGGCGCTGACGTTGCCCGCGTCAAGCTGACGCAGCGCCCCGCATTCAATCAACAGGCGGCGCGCGGCTTCATCCTGCGAGGCGGGTGAAAAGTCGGCCAGATATGGCCCCCATGATCCCGCGGCGCGCACACGCTGCCAAGTGGGTTTGATGATCTGATAAGCCCCAGCGGCAGTGCTCACGCATCCAGGCCCAAACCCCGCGGCGCGACACATGGAGTCCGACAGCGGAACTCCCTTCAGTTCACCCGTCAAAACCGGGTGATCCGAAAAATCACGAAAAGCACCGCCCCCGTAAAACGTGCCATAGTCGCGGCCCGTGCGAACAGCGGCGGGGGCATGCTCAGCGTTTCGGATCATGTACAGAAAAGCGGCAAGCTGTGAATTCAAATCAGCACCTTCCACATGACTTGAATCGTCACCAGTCACGAAACCGTCAGGCGGCGGGGGCGGCGGGTAGTCAGGGGACTCCCCCGCGCCCGCGTCAGAAGCCGCAAACGCATCGCGTGACGCCAAAAGCAAAAGAGCCGCAACAGCGGCCCCGGCAATCAAGGCCGACGATGGCCCGCGCTTGCCCATGTCACCCCGCGGCGGCCAGGATGCGCGCCCGCACTTCCGCGGGGTTCATGCCGTTGATGATCCCGGCGCGGCTCACAATGGCGGGGTCCGATTGCGCGCGCTGAAATTTGGATTCTTCAGCGGCAGCGGCGGCAGCGGCTTCAGCGGCGTCAGCGGCAGCGGCTTCAGCGGCGTCAGCGGCAGCGGCTTCAGTGGCGTCAGCGGCAGCGGCTTCAGCGGCGTCAGCGGCAGCGGCTTCAGCGGCCAATTCTTCAAGCGTTTTTTCGTTCATGAGAAATTCCCCGGCATGATGGATTGAACAATGGTCAATTGACCAGTGGCGATGCTGCACAGCGCAAACACTTCATCTTGAGGCGGTCGCGTGTCAAGCAGCACCATCGTATTCTGCGCCAGAATCAACCAAGACCCCGTGGTGGCCGGGTTGCCGAACGCAAGAAAGATGTTGCACGCTGCGGAACTTGAATTGCGAAACCCCAGGCAATTGCGTGGCGATGTCGGCTCAGGCAAAACCGAAATGGATGACGTGCCCACCCCAATGATGAGTTCGCCATTCAATTCCACAAAATCGGAAACGTCAACGGTTTCCGTGGCGCCGGGCACGCCCCGGAATTTGCGCTTGAAACCACCCGGCCCCAGCGGAATGCCTGACGCTGGCAGTTGACGGTTTTCAACAGACTGGTGCGCGCCGTCAGCGGCGACGAAAACCCCCGGCCCGACTTGAATGACGCCGGGGCGCATTTCAGCCCCCGACGCCGTTGCTGAAGCGGCGCACGCGCACGCCTTCCAGGAAAACGTCAACGTAACTGAACGACTCCGCGCCAGTTCCGGCGCCGGTCAATTGCACATTCAGTGACGTGTTTGCGGAGCAGTAGCGCGGCAGCGCCAGAAAGCGCGTGGGGTATTGATGCGCGGCGACGTTTTCCAGCATCACGGGCGAATTGAAAAACTGATTTCCGCTCCCCGTGTCGGTGACTTGCAAACGCGCCTGAACCACCGGCATGGTGCCCACGTTGAACGCAGCGGCCAAACCGGCTTGATAGTTGATGCGCGTACAGAAAAAATCAGACGTCGCGTTGATCTGGATGACAGATGAAGCATTGCCGCTCACGCCGTTGAACGCGGTGAACGTAGCAAGGTAGCCAAAAGGCTCCATCCACAGCCGGGCGCCGGCAGTTTGCGGGTCGCTGTCATAGACAGCCTGAATCCAGGCTTGCAACGTGAGAATATCGTACATGGTGCGCTCCGTTTGAAACGAAAAACCCGCGCCGATTGTGGCGGCGCGGGCTTGATGGGGGCAAGCCCGCCGATTTACTGACCGGCGCGCTTCTGGTAGCCCTGAAGCACCACGCCGACACGCGCGTTGAAACCGGACGACAGCGCAACCACCGCTGGCCACGACAGCGTGACAGCGAAGTTGCACGCCGGGAGCAGCGTGACGGGCGGGTCCAGTTCAAACGGCAGACCACCCGGGCGCACCACCCCCGCGCCGACTTCGGACGTGGTTGCGGAGTTGCTGGCGATGGCGGCGCTCAGGTCCAGGCTGCGCGTGGGCACGAAATTCACCAGCGGCGTCATGCGCAGATAGTTCTTGTTCAGCACGTTGAATTCCAGCAAACCCCCTTGATAGAAAGTGTTGCTGTCGTTCATCTGCGCGCCCACCGTCGCCGATGCAACCGCATTGAAGAACGTGATCGTCGCGGGCGTGTAGGTGTTCACAGCGCTCACGCTGCCCGGGTAGAACTGCACTTCAATGCTCTGCGTCAGGAATTCCAGGCCCGACGGCAGTTGTGACGAGAGCTGCATGTTCGTGTCACTGTAGCTCTTGACGCTGCCGACAGTGCCGCCCAGCGCGGTGGTCACGCCCTGCCCGATCTGCGTTTGAAAAAACGTCAGCAGTTGCGCGCCCGTGCCGGGCATCAATTGGTAATCGTACAGGGGTTGCTGGATGATTTCCGCGAACCCGGGATTGGTCACGCGGTACGCGGCGAAGTCCTCGGCGGAGGGAGTGCGTTGAAACATGGTGTTTCCTCGTTTGGAATTGAAAATCGGTCAGTTCAGCGGATCAGCGGATCAGCGGATCAGCGGCGGAAACCACCGCGCCCGGCGAGCAGCGGCGAGGCGCCCCCCGTGTACATGCCCACGCCACGGCCCAGCAGCGGGGAATTGCCCGTGGTGTACATGCCCACACCACCCGTGGCACCCGTGCCACCGTTGGCAATGGCACGCATGTTGCCCGTGGCACGCGCGCCAGCGCCGGGGACTACACGGCCCGGGTTGTAGAAACCCACGGCAGGGGTGGTGATGCTGGCAGGCAGCACCTTCATGGTGATGTCACGCATCTGGACCACCAGGGAACCCATGGCAGCCTTTTGCGACAGCCCGCGCGTGGGGCCGCTCAACAGCTTGCCCAGGGCCACCGTCAGAACCGCTTTCACGGCATCACCCGCGCCGACACTGCCCGGCACCACTTGCATGGACATGGGCAGGTAACGATTGATATAGCCGAAAGCCACGTCAACAGCCACCGCACCGGCGCCCATGACGGCGGCGTCCTTGATCGGCGTGATGTAGCTGCGGAAATTCATCAGGCCACCGGCGCCCAAGCGAATGGGGTTGCGGCGGCGCGCGCTGCGGCGGCGCGCAAACGACATCACGGGATTGCGGCGGCGCTTGGAGCCCACGCGACGGCGCTTGCCGTACTTGATCGGGTTGGAAGCGCGGCGGCCGTGCGACTTGGCACGGGCGGCAGCGGCAAAACGAGCCCAATTCGCGCGCTGCGCGGCGCTGGGAGCCTTCCGGCGCTTGGCGGTCTTGCGGCCACGCTTGCGGGGATTGATGAGCAGCACTTGAGACATTTGGCGTTTCCTTTACACGGGCGCCGATTGAATCGGCCTATGGGTTCCCGGTCAGTGATGCAAAGACTAAATCACTTCGCGGGGGCTTGTCAAATGGAATTCAGCGGTTTCGATACCGCGCGGGCAAATTCTTGGTGTCGGACAGATCCACAATCCCCCGCTCAGTGAACACGTAAGCACCCCCCACAAACAGAATTTGCTGGCCGTCAGGGGAGACACAAAGCAGGGGCCGGTCAGCGGCTTTGAATCGGTGAATGTATTTTTCGGTTCGCCCGTCGCGCTCCGTGGTGTAGCCCAAAAAGTCGCACGGCCCGATGACGGCCACCACCGCAGGCAGCTTGGGCACGGTCACAGACCCGGCAATTTCCGCATCCATGCCCTTGAACCGCTCCACCAGACTGGCAGCGTGGCGCACGTCCGGGCGATGGTCTTTCATCAGGGCATGTGCGCGGGAACCGGCCCGGCTGGATGGGGGAACTTTGCCGCTCATTCCGCCTTGTCCACAATTGAAACGGTGTACGTTGGATGCAAACGCGCATGTTCTTTTGCAAACGTGGTTGCAACGTTCAGCGTTTTAAAAACTGCGATTGGTGTCCAAAGTTTTTCACCGGGTTTGTGAAAACGGACGATGTAATGATCTTTCCAGGCCCGGATAGTGTCAGGTGCGCCACCGTACAATTCAGCGTAACGCGCAGCATTTGCATTGCTTTCACGTTTGGAATGCAGCGGGTTCGCGTAAAACCCTTCTGGCGCCTTCTCCGTCACTTTCCGCCGCGCAATCAAACGCCCGTCAGGTGCGCCCTTGCCGCGCTGCGCGGGTGACTTCACTTTGACATTCACCAGCGGATTTGCCCACACGCCCGGCATTTTCTGATGATGCGTTTTCAATCGACGCTGAATCAAACGCGGTGAAGGCTTTTTCGTGAGCCCACCGCGCGGCCCCGTGTGCGCCCGCTGTGAAGCCTGTTCCCAATGATCCAGGCGCGGCGTGGGGTTGTTCAGGGCACGGCCCAGCGCCCCCGTATCGCCACGTTTCCACCCCTTAAAACCCATGTTCGGAACGCCCGGGTGCGTCAAATTGCGAATGGGCCACACTTCGACAACAGGCTCGCCGGATTCATCTTCATCGACGCACACATATGCGCGAGTCTTTGAAAACTGAATCGGAGTGTTGCCGCCGTCAATGCGCGAATTTTCCATTTCAAACGGAAAACCGCGCGCAATGGCCCACTCATTTTGCGAAGGGCCAAAAAATCGGCGTTTGCCGTATGCGTCGAATGACCCGTAGGTTTGACGCAATGCCGGATTGGTTTTCGCCCCTTCACCCCCCGCATTGTGCGAACCGATGTCGATATGCACGGCATCCGGGTTTTGACGCACCACACCACCGCGCCCGACAGTCATCGGACCCATGGAAACAGACACGTCATCCAGCGCAACCGTGCGCCCGCTTTCCAGCGTGACGACATAGCCCCGCCCGGGTTCACGTTCAACGCGGCTCACGTTGTCCTCAGCTTGCCCGCCACGCGGAAGACTGAATCGAACCCAATGCCCTTTTTTGACATCAACGCCCCAGCGATTGCGCATTTCAACCCCTTACCCGTCAATCCGGGTTTTGCTTGTGCATCCGTTTGAAGGGCAGCGCTTGCCCCGTCATTTGAAACGCACCATGATTCAGAAAAGCAAATTTCAACGCTTGCGTGACGACTTCCGATTGTGAAATGTCGTAGAAAGCCGCGATCTTTGCCACCGTGTCAGCGGTTGCCGGTTCAATGTTGACAGTCAGCGTGCCCCAGCGCGCCCGAAAAGCCGCGGCTTTTTCGGCATCGTTGGCGTACTTGCGTGGGCGCCCCATGTCAACCCCGTTTCGTTACCACAAACGAAACCACGGCGCGCGGCGAAGCTGTCAGCATCACTCCCGCCCCTTTTGAAAGCTCTGAACCGCTTTCCAGACCATCCAGGCGCCCACGGCAATGGCCCCCCATTTCAGGATAGGCGCCAGCGCGGCAAAACCCGATTGTTCGGCCACTGCCAAAGCCGCATCACTTTCCGAAATGCTGCGCGCCAGCGCTTCGCGCGCTTCCGGCGATGCCTGCGCTTCCAGAAGCTGCGCGGTTTTCAGGCGTTCATTCAAGCCACGAAGCCACTCACGCCCCCAAACCGTCAGCGCGGCAGCGGTGCCCACCGCAGCGATGGCGGCAAACGGCAGCGCGGGCAACAGGCCCAGCGTGCCGGGAATGGACAGCGACGGCAAACGCCCGCCCGCGGAGTTGAACACCGCAGCGCCCGCGTTGATCGCTTCAGCGGTGGCCTTCATCGTCCAGCGTTTCGATTGAAACTCCTGAACTGACGATTGCAGTCCCGCATACGTCGCGTCATCCATCCACCCGGCGCCAGCGTCCAGCGCCGTCAACGCGGCTTGATACCCGGTATCCAGCCCGTTCAATGTGGATTGAAACTCCGTGATCTTGCTGCGGTAGTAATCCATGGACAGCGGCGACGTGGACACGCCCCCGCCATAGCTGGCGTCATCACGCGGACCCACGTCACCCAGGCTTGCCACGGTCAGCCCCTTCAGCGGCGGCGCTTCGCCAGAAACAGCAACAGCGCCACGCCAGCGAGCCCAAAGCCCACCAGTCGCATCGTTTCCGGCGACAGACCCACATTCACGCCCAGCCCGTATTGACTGGAATTCAGCGGCGGCAAACCGCGATTGGCCCGGTCCATTTGCGCGTTCAGCAAACGGCGCTGCGAGTCGGCCAGCGTGTAGGTGTTCAGCACGCGCAGCGCGGCACTGGTCCAGTCCTCGCCAAAGCTGCGCGCGCTTTCGATTGTCTGCGCCAAAGTCGGATCAGCGGCGGCAATCTGGTTTTCATAGGCCAGTTGCACACCGCCCGCGTATTCACCAAGTCGGTTCATGAAAACCCCTTCACTTCAAAATTGAAAACAACAGGCCAGCGCCGCCAGCAATCAACGGCCACGGCAGCGACGACAGCGAAAATTGCGACGGCCCGGCATTTTCGCCGTAAGCGATGACGCGGCGCGAGCCGTCCGGCGCGATCAGGTCATACGTGCCATTGCCGTTGTTCAGAATGAAATTCCCGGTTGTGGTGGCGTGAGGGACGCCGACAGGTGGTTTAGACGTGCTCACGGAACCGTCAGCGCGGCGCGTGATGATGACGCCAGAATCATTGCCGCTTGTCACCGCGCCCGCTGTCACCGTGCGCGCTTGCGTGACGGGTTGCGGGTTGCGCGCTTGGTTCCACGCTTGATTGACGCGAAGCGCGTTGATGGCAAGCGAAGAAATGGCGTTCGCCATGTTCACCGCTTGACCGGAGTCAATCGACCGCATGGGTGGTTCAACGCGCGTGGACCCGGCGAACTGACCACCCGTGTAAAGCTCCCCGCCGCTGAAACCGACAGCAGCGCCCGGGTCGAAAGTCACAGGCGGAAGCGACGTGTTTCCCAAATTGAAAAACCCGCCTGACTCCGCAACCGCAACGTCGGGCGCGGCTTCAAACGTCATTTCACCCGTGCCCGATGACGGCACCGACCAGTCACCCGGCCCGATGTCATAACCCCAACCGCTGCCCGGCCCATAGGGATCAACGCCACCACCGGCGGGGTTGTCGCTCATGTCGATTTCTGTCACGGCAGTTTCTCCGGTCGCTTGCATCATGTCCGCCACGCTTGAAAACCCGTAGCGCAGCAAAGTTTCCTGCACCGCTTTTTCCATGTCCCGGCCCGTGGCCAGGGCAGTGACGGCTGAATCAGTCAGCGAGGCGATAATTTCAATTTGCGTGGCAGTGTACGCGGCTTGACCCGCCATGTCACCCAGCGAGCCACCGGCATAGGACAACAGCGCACCGCGCACCGTGCCCTTGACATCGCCGCCACTGAAATAGGCTCCGATGGCGATGTTTCCAATGATCGCGGTCAGCGCGGGATAAGCAGCGGCAAAACTGGCACCCACCACCGCAGAGCCAACCGACGCGCCCGCGCCGCTTGCGGTGCCAGCGGATAGGTACATCACAAAAACAGTCACGAAAAAGCGGACGATTTCCCGGAACGTGCCCCAATCGCTTGACGACGCCCATACAGGAACAATCGTGAATCCCTGCGGAGAAAAGCGACAGACATAGGACACATTTCCATGCCCTTCAGCGCTCCACGCGAGCAGCGTGTAATTTTTCAACCAGGGTTCACGCGTGGGCTCCGTAGGGCTGCCCAGGTAACCAATCTGACGCCCCTGATACATCAGCGCAATCTGCGTTTGCTCAACCGGCTCAGCCCAAGGGAACTCCCGCACCGTGACTGTCAGTTTTGTCGCGGCAAGTTTTGACAGCTCAATGATGCCGTTGCGCAAAAGGATTGCGCCCAATTCACGGGCGCGGTCCACGCCCATTGAATCCCATTCACCCTCAGCATTTGCAGCGCGCAATTGATCCGCAATGAAGTCCAGCGCGGTATAAGGCCCCCGCTTTACTTCAGCGACGGGCGCAATTGTCCGATTGGGGGCGACGTTCGGCATTCGCTGCGTGCTCAGTTCATGAGCGATAAGGCTAACGCTATCAATATCGCCACACCGGGGCCGGTTGCGGTTTTGGTGGTGGTTGCGGTTTTGGTTCCTGTTTCCGCAGCGTCGCCGGTCATGGTTTCACCCGCACCGATGATGGGGGGAATGGATGACGTGCGCGGGGCGGGTGATGTCGGCGTTGATGTCACGGGGCGAATGGGACCGACATAGGTGCCAGCGGTCGCGCGTGTCTGTGCCGTTTCACCGCCCACCACGCGCAGCACGCCCGGGGTTTGCATGTCCTGCGGTCGCACCACCACGGCCACATTTCCACCCGTGGCGGGAATGGCACCGGAGCGCACGCCCGGAATGGTTTGCCAATAGCCCGATTCAGGCTGATAGGGCATGTCAAATTGATATTCACGCGGGACGTTCGCGGAATTTTGAAGGATCAAAACAGTTGGGTCGAAAGACTGTTCACCCGTCACAGGGTTTTCAGTCACAGGCGGCGCAACAGGGTTGCCGTTGACATCCACAAATTGCACCGGATCATTGAAAGACCCGGGATAGTCATTGTCGGAATATCCGAGCGCACCCAATTGCAGGCGGATTGGCAAGCGACGTGAAAAACGCGTGTTCATACTTTTTCAATCCACGTTGAAATAGCATCGGGCGGGGTCCACCCCATTGGCGCGTTTTGAGTGGGGTCCATGGTGATCCACTCACCATTGACAAACGCCTGCATAAACACATGCTCAAATTCGCGTGTCTGATAACCCTGCATGACAAACCGAGTCGGATAGCCTACTGACTCCAAAAGCGTGGCGAGCAGCGTGGTTTGATCGTCACAATCCCCGACAGCACGCTGCAACGTGATAGCCGGGTCGGTAAGGGTTTCAATGCCCGCGACATCCTTGACGTATCGAATGCGGTCGCGCACAAATTCAAACAATGCGCGCGATTCAGCATCATCACTGAATTGCGGCGTTTGATAAATGATGTTGCACGCAGTCTGAATGATGGTGGGGTCAGTCTTGCGCAATTGCACAAGCTGCCGCATCAATCGAACCGTGTGAAAATTTGCCGCGCTCCCGTTGGGGGCCGCTTGCAGAGTCGCGGTAAAGCGGGGCGGCGTGGGGATCAGCATGGCCGGGAATGTAGCACCCCCGGCCCTTGAATTCAAATTATGCGCCCAGACGGATCAGTTCGGCGTCGAGATGCGGCTTCACTGCCGTCAGATAGTCCCGGTGCGCAGTCATGGCGGGCATGGCCCCGCAAAGCAGATCAAGCCAGTTCGGCAGCTTCAGCGCGGGCAGGAATTCATCGGGCAGCACTTCAGCCAGCCAATTGGCGCACTCCGTGTGAGGCTTGTTTTGCGTGGCGTGCTCAATGACGCCCTGCGCGATGCCTTCCATGAATTGACGCGTGGTGTTTTCTTCAGTGGTTTCAGCGGCGCCGTCAGCGGCGCCGTCAGCGGCGGGGAATTGATCGGGCAGGGTGGACATGGGCGGCTGAAGGGTGGGCATGGGTTGCGGTTGCGGTTGCGGGGCGCGTGACTTGATGGCTTCACCCACCACGTTCAAAAGACCATTGACCATTGACATGGGGTTGTCAGGGTCAGGCGGTGGGGGGCTGAATTCTTCGCCCAATTGCTTCAGCGCGCGCATTTGCTGCGCCATTTCCACAATCCCGGCTTGCGGCGGCGCGGGTGGTTGACTGAACAGATTTTTCGCCGTAGCGAGCAGGCCCAGCATTTCCGTCATGCCCATGGGCGGCGGCGCGGGCGGGGGCGGAGCGGAGAGCCGCGCGAGAATCTGCGCCTGAGCGTCCGCCATGCGTTCAAGCACACCAGCCAGCGCGTCAGAAACAGCGGGCGGCGGGGGCTGGGGCGTCAGACGTTCAGGGCGTGGCGCAATGTCAATCAAGATTTTCGCAAGCGTGCCGGTTGAACCTGTGACCCGCAATTCATAGGCACCAGCTCCCCACGTCGCACGGATCAGTTCATGCGCGCCCGCTTCGACTTGATCCGGCGCATAGTCATCGCACCATTCCATTTTGCGCGACAGTGGCGAGCGTCGATAAAGTTTCACGCGCACATTGTCCGATTGCGCTGAACCCATGACGCCACGCAATCGCGCGGCAATGTCATCTTCTTCAGTGGGCAGATTTTCGATTGAAGTTTCTTCATCGTGAATCTGAACAGCGGTGCCGGGCACTTGCACAAAAGCGGCGACGGTTTCTTCAGGCGTGGGGGCGCGTCGGGTTGCCATGGTGGTTTGATGGTGGTTTGGGGGTGGTTTGGGGGTCAATTGATGGTCAATTGATGGTCAGTCCCGGCGACATGGTAACGCGTGGATTGAAAATGTCCAGGCGTGAAAAAGCCCGCGGGCTTTGCAGCGCGCGGGCTTGCTGGCAAGCGCGGTGGTTACTTCTTGCCCTTCGCGGCGGGCGCGGCGGCTGCGTCATCCTTCGGGCCTTCAATCTGCAACGCTGCCACTTTGGCTGCGAGGCGAGAAACGGGGTCGTTTGCATCGGGCGCGAGCAGCGGAACGAACGTGTATTCATAGGGCGAGCCGCCCGGCTTCGCATCGTTGACGTACTTGACGTGGACGTCAATGGCGAATTCCACCCCGCGCGCATTGGCGGACGACAGAGCCACCAGAATGGGAGTGAGCGCGACTTCCGGCAGGAACAGCGTGGAGCCGCTGAACACTTCGCCGGTGGCCAGATTGGTCGCTTGAAACTGCCCCAGGAGCGCGGTCCACTCGCCATAGCTGGACATGCCGGTTTTGCTGGAAATGGCGAGCCCCAGCACGCGCATGGCCTTGATGGTTTCACCGGGAGCCTTCAGCAGTTCTTTCAAATCAACCTTGCCGAACACCGTGGCAACGCTGATTTTCTTCAGGACTTGAATCGCTTGAGACATTTTGATTCCTTGAATCAGTTGATGGAATTCGCGTTGAACTTTTCACCGCTCGCTGCGAACTGCAATGCTACATGAACCGGGAACGAACACAAGCCCCGATTGATGAATTTTTCGATCATCGCGTATTCGCGCATAAACGTCAGATCATCTGAATTAAAAAACTCATGCAGTTTCAGGCCCCGGGCCAGATGCGTGATAGCGATGTCAACAGCCACCAATTCCGCGTTGACTTCAACCACCGTATCACGCGGGTCGCGTGCAATGCGGTGCGCGCTTGCGATGCGGTTTGCGCGGTTCGCAATGGCGAGAATCACGGCAATCTCGGGCGGGGGGATGCGGGAAAAATCGGGGGCGTTTGGGGGACGTTTGGGCAGCGGCGCAAACATGCCAGCGCGAAGCATGGTTTTCTTGAATGGTTTTCCTGAATTCATTTTTCGGGGCTCCAATGAAAAGCGGGCGGGGAAAGCCCCGCCCGCGTGGATTGTGCGCCGCGCGTTTTACGCGGTCAACAGTTCAAACGCTTCATCCTTGAAAGCCGCGCCACGGCCAAACCATGCGGCCTGAAGGCGCGTCGCGGCGCGGCCCTGTTCATGATCGACATGCTCTGTGATCGCGTTGAACAGGCCCCAGCGCGTCCCCTTCACGCCCTTGTGATCCGCACCACGACCAGCGCCCGCGAAAAGCTCTAGGCAGCGCGCGACGCTCTTTTGTTCGCGTGCTTCTGTCTTGATGACATCAGCGATAGGGGTGGTTGCCTTTGCCATGAAGGCAGCAAAATCGGACGCCATGGCAGGTGGTTGCGCGATGCTGACCGACTGCCCGACTTTGGGAGCGCCGAAAATCGCGCGCAGGATGTCGCGCGCTTGCTGCACACTGCATCCCGTGTCGGCCATCTTTTGCGCGGCGGTCTGAAAGCTGGCCCATGTGTCGCCCGCAATGCCCAATTGGCGCTTTGCCGCTGCCGCGTCGAATTCTGCGGAGTGAAAAACCTTTACCGCGCCCGCGCTGCGCTTTTCACTGCGGTGCGCAGCAAATGTGTTCGCGCAGACAATGCGGACGTTTGTAAAGTCCACCGTGGTGGCCGCTGTGCCGTCCACTGACGTGCAAATGGTCAGGAACTGCCGCACGGCGTCACCCTTGACAATCTCGCCACCGTTCGGCGTGGTTGCCAGCGCCCAAAACTTGCGCCCACCGTTCAGCACACCCGCAGTGTGCATTTTGAACCCTTGCGCGTGGATCAAGTCGCGGAAAAATTCCAGACATTCCAGCGGCTGAACGATTTTGTAACCGTCGCCCATGACGGAAAGCGGGGCGCCCGTATCGCTGCGATAAATCACTTGCTTGTCGCCATAGGTGCCCATGTCGCCCGTGGCGGTGCGGTATTGCACGGGGGATGAAAGCGCGCGCCACTTCATCCCCGCGGCTTCCGCCCACGTTTCCAGCGATGCGCCGTCATCCAGTCGCGTGCCGTCACGATGCCATGGGGTTTGCCCCGTGAAAGCCATAGCCGCGCGCCCGATGCTCATGTCAAGGTCAGCACTCATTTTTACAATCTCCGTTTGCTTGCCAGCGTTGCGCCGCTGAATTGCGGCGTGGAGAAAATGTAAAACGAAAAACGCAGCTTGTTTTGTCGATTGAAAAATTCAATGGGCGCTGGGTTTTGATAGGGGCGACGGTTTCGTTGCGGTAACGAAACGGCGAATTTTCGCGGGGGTGCGAGTGTCGCGCGGTGGGGTCTGACGCGCCGCCATGGCCCTAAATTGTGGTTTCGACGCGCGTGCCCTTGCGAACCTGCGTTCTATACATTTCAGCGCCGCAAAGCACGGCCAGAAAATTGTTTGACTGAATCTGCACTTGCTCAGGTGGTTCACCATCCAGCCATCGCGCGAAGTCGTCAGGCGTCAAACGCTTGACGTTCAACCCTTTTGCACTTGTCTTGCCCGTGGTGCCGTCGTCGGTCACTTCTGCGTATACCTTTTTGGCAATGATTTTGTATCGCGTGCCTTCTTCTTCGATTTTCCATGCGCCGTATCGCTTCGCGTGAATGTCCAGCTTCGCGGACACGTCACGCGAGAAAACCACACAATCCGTGTCAGCGTACAACCACGCGTCAGGGTCTATAAGAGCCGCGCGCCGGAGCACCATGCGAACGTGCGCCGTGATGAATGAACCGACATGCGGCTGATGATGCGCTTTTGGTTTTCTATCGTCATCAACCCGGTAATAGATGTGCTCTATCGGGTCGCTGCCGTCACCGTAAAAAGGCAGACAGTCATCAGGGCATTCTGCGGCGATGACGTATTCAATAGGCTCCACGCGTTCAAGCGTTTTTCCATAGCTGTGATTGCCGGTTGCCTTGACCATGGTTCCGATGGGGCCGGATGGTCCGCCGTCCGCATTGATGCGCAGCACTTCCAGCTTATCCACATATTCACGCATGTTGAATGAGTCAGCCCACGCCCACGCTTCCACGTCATGAATGGCCCACCCTTCAGCCAACAATTGAGCGTATTCAATGGATGTGATCCATGTGTCATAAATGACGTTTGCGGAAAATCGCGCTTTTGACCCGGTTGCTGTGTTTTCGCGGTAATAAAACGGCACTCGGTTTCGTGAATGGCTTGCGGTGATGCGCGCAATGAATGGGGTTTTTACTTTGCGCGGGCTGATTTTCAGCTTGACGATTCCGCCCGCGGGCAATTCAGCTTCGCGCATCGCTGCGGCGTATGCTTGATTGATGTCATATTTCCAAACCGGGCCATCGTATCGGCGCACGCAGTAGCAATAACCACCTCGCATGACTGAGCCCCTGATAATGTCCATGGCTTCAGGTGGCAGCGCGTGAATCACTTTGTCTTTCGGAATGTGTGCCGTGAATATCTTGATGCACGCGCCGCCCATGGTCACGGCGAGCGGTTGATTGAACGTGTCCAGCATGATGGACTGCGCGCGTGTCATGGCCCAATATAGACCCTCGGAATCACGCATGGCATATGTGCAATGCTTTGGATTGTCGGGGTCGAATTCTTCGCGTTCAAAGTCGATATTGCCGGTCAGCTTCGCATAGTCGGGCGCGAAGTTATCAAGCAGTTTTTTAAGACTGACGCCAGCGAGCCCCAGCATAGCGATGCCGTCTAGAAATTCCCATGACGGCGAATGACGGTCAGTTGTTTCCTGCCCGTTATGTGCGAACTGACGCAACACCACGCGCAAGCCGCGCAGCGTTTTGTTTTTCGTCATGTACGGTTGTAGCTTGAATTCAGTTTCACGCACCAGCGCAGCGGCAATGAAATAGGCATCAAAACGGTTTCCATTCCAAGCCACATATTTGCAGCCTTTTCGTTCGATTGTCAGAAACCGGGTTTTTAGAATCTGCGTCAGGTGCGCCATGCTGTGAATTGGCCCGTCAATCTGAAAATTTGGATCAAACGCAGTCAGATACAGCGGGCGCGGCGTGCCTTCAGCAATGCGCGTGGTTTCAAAGTCATACGCGGTAATGCGCGCAGCTTTTGCCGCGCGCTTGCGCTCTTTCCGATACAGCGAGGGACGTTTATCGTCAGCGCTTGCGCTTAGGGCTTCGCTGATTTTTTGCTTGACTTCCGCCCGCTTTGCTGCGTTTTGCCGTGGTTGTTTTGGCGGGGCTTGCACTTGGGCGAACCGGGCGCGGGGGGATTGGGTATTGCTTGCGGAATTTGTCATCTTTGCCAGCGCGTGTGTCAATCTGAAATAAAAACCGCGTTGCAAATGCAGTGCCGGGCATATCTTCGCCGGTCGCTGAATTGTGTTTAGCGTTCATGCGGTCCATCAAGTCGTCAATGCGAACTGAAGCGGGAAGCCCGTTTTTATTTTTGTCAAAACCTACATATGGGGTTTGAATCAAGCCCTGCGCAATGTCAAGCGACATTTTGAGCGCTATATTCAGCTTGCTTTGCTTTTGCGCCGGAGTGCGCGCCCATGTGCGCCCCTTGAATCGTAGATCGGCGCTTTTTGTGTAGCGCGCAAAATCAACGATTGACCCGCCTGATACGGTGTAAAAGCGCCCGCTGCGATACATCGCAGACAACCACGCGCGCCGCAGATCATTTGAAAGCCAGTGCGTATGTTTTGCGTTCACCCGGTCCCCAAGCACGCCCGCGCGCCATGGATCAGCAAATGGCATACGTTGCAGCATGACGGGATAACGGTAGTCATACGGCAAACCGTGGAGCTTCGCCACGGCTTCAACGCGTTTGCTATGGTCAACCAATGCTCGATTGACAGAACCTATCAACCCGGGGTCAGCCAGCACGCGTGACGTGGTTTTATATCCGCCATCCTGACCCACGCGCAAAAGTCGCCCGACTTTTTGGTGCGTGATGCCCATGCTTCGCGCAATCGCGCGCTGTGAGCCGCTGTCTGTATACAGGAGCGCAACGGCATCCTGAATAGACAGATTCACGGCGCAATCACGGGAATCGTAAGCCCGTCGGTGGTTTCAAAATCTGACGCGTGCAACCGTTTTGCATTTCCGCTGTATGCGCGGGGAGCGTGCGCTTTTTGCGGGTCACGCGGCTTGCGCTTGCGCTGCAACGGTTCAACGTCCGCGCGCTTGATTTTTTCGTCAGCGTTGACTAACTTGTCAATTCGGTTTAGGATTGACTCCGTTCCCGGTGGTTCGCGCAGTTGATAGCCGCTCGCAGCGTTTCGGTTTCTGAAACTGGAAATGATGACAGCGCATTCAATCAGCAAAGTCATCGGGGGTGATGTGTCGGACGACATAGGGGGTTGATGCGTGGGGTAGGAGCCCGCATTGTGCCCATTGTGTCGGTCCTATGGAACCCCAGGGGAGCCATAGACCGGGACTATCACAGTTTCACCGCCTGCCTGCGTGAATTGGCCCCGGACTCGTGAGAGTGCCGGGGCCTTCTTTTGGTTGCCGCGTGTCGCGTGTCAAGTGCCGTGAGGCGGCAAGCGGTGCGGCATGATTTCCCAAAGTCGGCATTCCGTCTCACGCACGGCCGGGCACTTGCGCAACAACCGCGCAGCCGCCGCCGCGCCCAGCGGGAACACCTGCCCGCGTGCGTTGTGCTGTCGGCGTCCGGGCCATAGGCGCTCGGCCAACACGCCTGCGCGTAGCGTACGCACCCCTTCAGCGTGCATCGCGGCAAGTTGTCGCAGCACGATGTCACCAGTTACATGTGTAGTGTCTTTTCTCAAACGAGATACAGACCCGCCGCGCGAAGCACGATCAAAAGCCCTGCAAAGACCACAGCGCCGCACAAACCACCCCAGGTGTACGCAGTCATGAATTCCAGCATGTCAGGCATGACGCGGCGACGACGCCAGAACAGCACGCAGCGAAACGCGGACACAAGCCCGCCCATCAGGGCAAAGACAACCAGACCCGTGACCGGGTTCATGTCAGCCCTGACCCGATGGGATGTCTGACTCAGGCGGTGCGATGACATCAGCGGGCACGCCCGCATTGGTTGCCATGTGACACGCGAGGCGGGTCAGGGTTTCCAAGCTCGTGGCGATGCTCTCAAGCGTGCCGATAAGCGCGTCAGTGTCGGATTGATTCATGGTTTGAAATTCCTAGATGGTTGACAGGTGCGGGGCGTGCGTGGGGATTATGGAGCGGTTGGACGTTCCGTCAACTGCTTGCCGATGGTTAACAGACGGGCATTCAATTCGGCTATCTGACGACTCGCATTGTCAAGATCAGCGATTGAAGCGGTTTGCAATCGCCTGATTTCACTTTTGAGCGAAACATTTTGCGACATAAGTTTATTGTTCATGTCGCACAAATTGGATGCGGTTTCGCCGTGCTCACATTCAACATCGGGTGTAACCGTGACGGTAGATTTCACGCCTTCTTGATCCAGCGCGCCCATGATGTAGCCGCACCAAAAAGCCGGGCGGGTTTGAATGCCTGAATCAACGGCGTCGATTGTTAATGTTAGATGGAATCTCATTTTTCCTGCCTGCGAATTTTCGCGCCACATGACGCGTCGCGTTTCTAACGCAAACCAAAACGCCAGTCAACATATTTTTCGCGTTTGGTTTTAGATGCGGTTTGCGGGCGCTGGAAAAGCGGGAGTGGGGACACGGCGCGCGGGAGTGGGGGCGGAGTTTCGTCGCTGTGACGGTACGGGGGAGCGCGTTCCCGGTACGGAGCTAACGGGCGTGCTTGGTGACTGTCAGCGCAGGG
>ERZ724509.366-NODE-366-length-20468-cov-4.388674_pt1 | contig 20468 bp, 22 predicted proteins | sample MGYA00376042_ERZ724509 | MGnify/ENA primary metagenome ERZ724509 (study PRJEB28724, sample SAMN07190887) | wastewater metagenome | isolation source: effluent of sewage treatment plant in Hong Hong | place: USA: Christiansburg, Virginia | collected 2016-03-01 ...
AATCGCACTTGCACCAAATAATACACTGAGCGATCGGAAGGCCAGTTCAGTTGTACCGAACAAACTTATCCACGCTTTTAATATCCAATAATAGAGCGGAGGATGAACATCGGTCGCCGTGTAGCGCGCAATATCAAAAAAATTAAACTGCGAAATGTAGGCGCTAAACGCCTCGTCAAACCAGATCGTTGATTTGGTAATAGTCACGAGTGTCAGCGTCGCAAAGATGACTAAGCCAATCGCAAGCACGACCCAATCAAGACGTGGTCGCGAGCGAATAATGTGTGTGGCAGATGCAAAGATATTCTTCATAACAATCAGTCCTTCTATCATAGCGCGAGACAGCCCGTCAGGCAACTGCTGTCTCGACCCAAAAAAGTCGCTCGACCACTGGAATAATCACCCGATATAGTCTATAATCGCTCAGGTACCGCACATCGGGGTGTGGCGCAGTTGATAGCGCGCTCGGTTTGGGACCGAGAGGTCGAAGGTTTGAGTCCTTTCACCCCGACCAAATAATAAATCTGGCATTTATGTCGGATTTTTTATTTGGACGGCGCTAGACTCAAATCTTCGACCCAAATTTGCTTCTGCAAATTTGTAGGTCGAGGTTTGGCGCAGCGAGCGACGTAAAAATGTGTTTACATATTTTTACAAACGAGCACAGGAGCAGCTTGCTGCGATGTCCTTTCATCTCAAGCACTCATAACCTTACTGAGTCCATAGTACCAAAAGTGATGCCCTCTCCCCCATTTGACATTTCCCCTCTCCTCGCCGATAATCCCCTTATGGTTACAAAGAAAAAGCAGACTAAAAACATTAAAAAACTCTACGCCGAAGCGACATACGGCATCGCCATCGTACTCGCTGTTATATCACTCGCCATTGGTATCTATTTTTTGCTGACTAACCTTATCCCAACGACACTACGCAAGGATCGTATCGACGCAATTTATGCCAGCCTTAATATCGGTGACGATTATTCGCTGGTCCGCTCTGATGTATTCGGTAAAAAGCGCGTATACGAATGGGATTCCAGCCGCACGTACTCATCAAGCAAAAGCTACACACACAACGCAAATGTCGACGTGACGGTCGCTGACCTACGCGCCAAAATTGAAGCCGCCAACTTTAGGTACTTCGACGAACCCTATCCTGGGTCGACGTACACACAGCTTCATTTCAAATCAGCCAAAGGCGAATACGTCCGCCTAACCGTATCAAGCAAACCGCGCGATGACGTATTAACGGGGAACACTGATCCAACTGACGCCGAGATCGCAATGGACCCGAACGCCGGACCATCTAATGTCACAATCAAGGTCAATTTAGACGATAATAACGAGTAGCACTCTACTCACCCCAGGCAGCTGCGTCATACAGCCACCTTACTTCGGCCCCATGTGCCTCGGCGATCTCAGCTGCAATTGATACAGGCACACCGCCCTTCAGCCGTGCCTTTTTTAGCACCTCGTACTTGCTTGCACCAACAGCAAAAATAACCAGTTCAACTATATGCTCGAAAGCTCGTAGCGACAGTGATATCCGTTCGGCTGGTAGCTTAGGCGAATCGTACACGGGGATAACAAGCCGCTCGGTCGTATCAGCAAAACTGTCATGGCCCGGGAATAGTGACAATGTATGCCCGTCTTCGCCAACACCAACCCACATCAAATCAAACCGTAATATCCCAGCATCCTTGATCGCCTGTTCATAGTGATGTGCTGCAAGCTCAGGGCTAAGACTCGTATCGGGCACAATACGCTGCACCCGCGCCACCAGCGGGTCTTTATCAAACAGCTTGATGATCGCCCCCCAGTTTGAATCATGGTCGGCCAGCGGTACCAAGCGTTCATCGCCAATAATAATCGTAATGAGCGACCAATCGATCGCATCTGCGTACTGCTTAACGATGACCTCGTACGCTGCCATGGGCGAAGTACCGCCAGCCAGCACCCACGAAGCCTTACCCTTTTGTTCAATTGCCAGGCGCAATATATCAACCGCATTTTCAGCCGCTGCATCGGCAACTTCCTGAGCCGAATCATAGTTGCGGAGTTCGGTCATACCCTACTTCGCAAATTCGATCGCGCGCGTTTCGCGGATCACGTTAACCTTAATGGTGCCAGGATACTGCATGGTGCTTTCAATCTTGGTCGCAATATCACGCGCCAACTTAATCGCACTCAGATCGTCAATCGCCTGTGGACTGACAATAATGCGCACTTCACGACCGGCACTAATCGCGTATGCCTTGTCGATACCCTTAAAGCTGAGGGCGATGTTTTCCAAATCACGCATACGCTCAACAAAGTTTTCGGCACTAATATTACGAGCACCGGGGCGGGCCGCAGAAAGCGCGTCACAGATACGAACAATCAATGCTTCTGGTGTTGTCGCCTCGATATCATCATGGTGCGCTTCAATAGCGTGAACGATATCGTCACTCATACCGTATTTACGTGCCAGCTCGGCGCCAATATGGTGATGTTTACCTTCGATTTTGTGTGTCACCGCTTTGCCCACGTCATGAAGAAGCGTTGCGATCTTCGTCACGCGAACGTCTGCACCAATCTCTTCGGCAATAAGCCCAGACAGATGTGCCATTTCTGTACTGTGCATCAACACGTTCTGGCCGTAACTGGTGCGGAATTTTAATTCACCAAGCAGCCGCAGCATTTCTTTTGGAATACCCACCACGCCAACTTCGCGCGCCGCGTCTTCACCTGCACGAGTAATTTCCTTTTCAATTTCTTTTTCGGCCTTTGCAACCACCTCTTCGATGCGGCCCGGGTGAATACGACCGTCTTTCATCAGCATTTCCATAGTCAGCCGAGCAATTTGACGTCGAATCGGATCAAACGAACTGAGGATGATCATACCTGGGGTATCATCAACCAGAATGTCGACTCCCGTCGCACGTTGTAGTGCCTGGATGTTGCGACCTTCCTTGCCAATAATGCGACCCTTCATTTCGTCGTCGGTCAGTTTAATGGCGGTCACTGTGCGCTCGGCCGTGACTTCTGATGACATGCGCTCCATAGCCGTGACCAAAATCATCTGCGCTTGGTCTTCGGCCGTGTCCTTGGCGTCATTTTGCAATTTGTTGACCAGGCCCAACAGATCCTGCTTGATGTCCTTTTCGGTCATTTGCATCAACTTCTCGGCAGCATCGGCTTTCTTCAGCCCGGCAATTTTCTCAAGCTTTTCCTGCTGCTTTACGCGAATATCACGAATCTCATTCTTCAGGCCTTCAACTTCATCTTCTTGTGAACGCAGTCCGTCTGAACGCTTATCTAAATCATCCAGTTTACGATCAAGGTTTGTTTCACGCTCTGCTAAACGCGATTCTGTTTTCTGCCACTCTTTGCGGCGATCGGCTTCTTCTTTTTTGGCATCGTTTAATAATGCTAAGGCCTCGTCTTTAGCTTTAATAACAATATCGCTCGCTTTGGTCTTGGCATCGGCAATCGCTTTGTCGGCTTTATGCTTGCCGCCAAGGCTCCGTTGTTTGACATACGTTGCTGTTCCGCCAACGCCAATAAGTGCCCCGATTACTGCGGCAATAATTCCCTCTATCATGGTGGTTCCTCCCTCGGTCAATGTGGCCAAGTGTTCATCTTGGCTGGATGTATCACACACTGCGCCGAATGTTTCAAAAGTTATTCAAATAGCCATACAAGCTATGCATATAGTGTAGTCTTTTTTGGGTATGTTGTACAAGTTATTTTCGTGGAGTCGTAATATGGGCATCGCCACCATAAAATGGCATGACGATGTGCTCATCTTGTCCATCGTTTAGCCGCATCAGCGCATTATCTTGCCAATCTTCGCCCTGAGCACCAACAATTGGAACGCCTTCAGCATCGGCGATAGTATTCATGACAGTCAATCCAATTCGAAGACCTGTAAAGCTGCCAGGGCCCGCAAAAACACCAATACCCGCGATATCAGACCATGTCTGGCCGCGCTGTTCAAGCTGATCGTTCAGGTATCCCAACAGGCCCTTTGCGAGCGTTCGATCAGCCCGCCACTCTACATCAGTTTTTTCACCACCATCGACAAAACTCAGTTTGCACACTGGTGTACTGGTATCAAGTAAAACGATCATAGTGCCTTCTCGATCGCTCGGCTACGCGGCCCATGTGCTTCAACAATAATGCGACGCGTTGACTCGGTCGGCGACACAAAGTTAAGCGTCAGTCGATCGACTGGCAGGGTTTTCTCGACGACGCCAGCCCATTCAATCAATGTCACCGTGTGTGGATCGCGAACCACTTCACTCAACTCGTCAGACATCAGCCCTGCCTCGCCCAATCGATAAAAATCATAATGCGCCATCCGCAACCCATTCCTGGCGTCGTAAACACGGCTAATCGTGAAGGTCGGGCTTTGCACATCTTCATCGACACCCAAACCCGTTGCCAACCCTTTGGCAAGCGTTGTTTTGCCGGCGCCAACATCACCAATCAGTTCCAGCACCTCACCACCGTGACATAGCGCAGCAATTCGGGCACCAAATGCCTTCATTTCTTCTTCGCTATGCGCCTCTATAATCATTGGGTTATTATACCATCTGGCGCTTTTTTACTCCCTCAATTACAATAGACGTAAGCAGTATGCGTATTTCTGATGCAATCATCGAAAAATTGCTCGCGCGCAGTGGTGTGGCTACTGCAGAGCAAATTGCAGCCCTGAAAGAAGAGGCTGTTCGTTCAAGGCGTCCGCTGCAAGAACTTGTGATTGAGCGCGAAGTAGCCAACGATCAAACGCTGACTCAAGCCTTTGCTGACTACGCCCAAATCCCCTATATCGAACTTGATCCTCGCGATATCCCATCAGATGTCATCAGCCGAATCCCTGAACGCATCGCACGGCAATACAATGCGGTTTTGTTTAAAGTTGATGCCGAAGGTGGCATGCAACACCTTGCCATGGAAGACCCCGATGACGTCCAAGCGGTCAACTTCATCCAAAAAGAAATTGGCGAAAACACCAAGATCTATATCGCAACCCGCGAAAACATCCTAGCGGCCCTCGAGAACTACCGCGGAGACGTCAACCAAGAGCTAAACGAAGTAATCGACGTCCAGCGTGAAGATGATAGCGCGCTCGAGGCAGTGACCGAACAGGATGTGGCCGAAGATTCGCCAATTGCCCAGACTGTTAACTTGCTCCTCGAATACGCCATCCGTTCGCATGCCAGCGACATCCATATCGAACCACGTGAAGATTTCGTGCAAGTCCGCTACCGTATTGATGGTGTCTTGAAAGAGGTCAACCGATTGCCGCGTAACGTGGTCGGGGCACTGATAAGTCGCATCAAAATTCTTAGTAACCTGAAAATCGATGAGCGTCGTGTTCCTCAGGACGGCCGCTTTAAGATTAAAGTCGGCGGCAAACAATACGCCCTTCGTGTCAGCTCACTTCCCGTCGCCGATGGTGAGAAGATTGCCATGCGTATCTTGGATGAATCCGACCAAGCGGTAACACTCGAGTCGCTTGGATACTGGGGCGTTTCTTTAGACGTGATGAAGCTGGCCTTAACCGAACCAAATGGAATGGTGCTGGTCACCGGGCCAACCGGTAGTGGTAAGTCAACCAGTTTGTTCAGTGTGCTCTCAATCCTTAACACCCCCGACGTCAATATATCGACCATCGAGGACCCTGTTGAATACAAGATCCCTGGTGTCAACCAGACCCAAACTAATGTGAAAGCCGGTATGACGTTTGCTAATGGCCTACGTGCCCTCCTGCGCCAAGACCCAAACATCATCATGATCGGTGAGATCCGTGACGGTGAAACTGCTAACTTGGGCGTTCAAGCAGCGCTCACCGGGCACTTAGTGTTTAGTACCCTCCACACCAATAACGCCGCAACCTGTCTGCCGCGTCTGCTGGATATGGGCATCGAACCATTCCTGATCGCAAGCACCGTTAAGGCCGTCGTCGGACAACGTCTGGTGCGACGACTTCACAAGACCTCACGCGAAAGCTACGCCCCAACCGAGGAAGAAAAGCAAGCGGTCATTAAAATGTTTAACCTCCGCGAAGGTCAAGATTTTCGGTATATTCACGAATTAGAAAAGCGCGCTATGGCCGAAGGTATCGGCGGCGACGCACCGCTCAGCACCGATGAACGTGGCATCAACACGTTATGGAGAGCAAATGCCGATGATACCGAAGACGATGCTCATAACGGATATAAGGGTCGTATCGGTATTTACGAGGTACTCGCCAATACCTTACCTATTCAAAAACTGATTATGGGCAATGCGACCAGTAACCAAATTCAGGCCCAAGGTATTGCCGATGGTATGATGACCATGCAAACCGACGGTCTTATCAAAGCGCTGCGCGGCGAAACGACCATCGAAGAAGTCCTAAGAGTAAGCAAAGAATAATCATGACGAAATTTTCATATATCGCCACTGATAATGCTCGCAAATCCGTCACCGGTACGACGGATCAGGCCGACCGTGCCGCCGTCATCGCCGCTCTCAAAAAGCAAGGGCTGCGACCCATTAGCATCAAGGAGCAGTCGGCTCTTTCTGGCTCATTTTCATTGTCACGACTGCTCAATTCGAACAAGGTCAAATCAGATCACTTAGTCATGATGACTCGGCAACTCAGTGCCATGGTTGGTGCCGGTGTGCCGCTGCTACGCGCGCTGACGTCGCTGTCACAGCACTCTGAAAGCCCAGCGCTAAAAAGGGTTCTGGACGCCGTCATCGCTGAAGTCCAGGGCGGTTCATCGCTTGGCGACGCGCTGTCTAAACACCCTTCGACGTTCAGCGACGTCTACGTCAACATGGTGCGCGCCGGTGAAACTGCTGGTATTTTGGATGACATCTTAAAGCGCCTTGCCATGCAGCAAGAAAAAAGTGCCACCATTCGTAAAAAAGTGCGCAGTGCCATGGCCTACCCATCGGTGTTGATTTTTATCACCATCGCTGCGTTCTTTGGATTGATGTTATTCGTCATCCCGCAAATTGGTAAGATCCTGCTTGATTTGGGCGGACCCGATGCCGAACTGCCTGCGATTACCCAGGTTATGTTAGGGATTAGCGGCTTTATTACCGGCTATTGGTGGATATTATTCCCCGTAATCGGTGGCGGTATCTACGGTATCTTGCGTTATATCAAGACGCCAAAGGGAAAAGAGCGATTTCACACATTGATCCTAAAAATCCCTGGTATTCGCACAATCATTAAAAAAATCGCCATCGCTCGTTTTGCCCGTACCTTCTCTGCGCTCATGGGTGCGGGTGTTGCCGTGCTGGAATGTCTTGACGTTACCGGGCGATCGCTTGGTAATGTTGTCTACGAAAAGGCCCTTAAAGACGCCGCCATTGAGGTAAAAAACGGCAAGGCCCTGTCACAGGTCATTAGCGAAAATGAACTCTTCCCGCCTATTGTTGCCCAGATGCTGTCAGTCGGTGAAGAGACCGGTCAAACCGATACCGTATTAGTCAAAGTTGCCGACTTTTACGAAGAAGAGGTTGATGTGGCCATCGAAGGCCTTAGTTCGATCATCGAACCTGCCATGATTGTCCTGATGGGCGGCATGGTTGGGCTGATTGCCGCCAGTGTCATGAGTCCGATTGCTGGCCTTGCCCAAAGCATTAAATAACAGTGGCGCTGGCCTTACCGCTCATGCTATAATGAGCGATAGTAATTACGAGTGGGCACCATGGCAAAATTATTCTATAAAGACAAACCGATTATCGGACTTGATATCAGCAATACTGGTGTTAAGATCATGGCCATTGACCCCAAGAAATGGCTCGTTATTGGCTACGGTTCGATTGATCTAGAACCTATCAAAGTCAAAGAAGCCCTAGAAGGTGACAGTACCTATCTGGCTGACAATATTCAGGCTCTTGTTAAGGAGAAATTGGTCGGAAGCCTGCCCAGCAATCACGTGATTATCGGTGTCCCTACCGCTCGTAGCTTTTCGCGTACTTTCACTCTGCCGGTGAGTGCCGAAAAAACGTTAAAGGACGCAGTTGAAGTTGAGGTTGATCAATACATCCCTATCCCCGCTGCCACCTTGTACATTGATTATGAAATCATCGAACGTACCAAACAAGAGATTACCGTGTTGATGAGTGCCGTGTCGCGCGTCATCATCGATAACTGTGTCCAAGCAGCCGAAAGTGCGGGTTTGCAGCCAACATTAGTCGAACCGGGCATGAGCGCCGTCGGACGCCTGCTAACCGCTACCGAAGACGGCCATTTGCCGACTATCATTGTCGATATCGGACCTGCTAGTACTGATATCGCTGTGCTCGATGGTGGCTCGATTCGCGTTACTGGCGGCCTTGCCATCGGTGGCAACACATTCACACTTGATATCGCCAAAAAGCTTGGTGTTGCGCTTGAAAACGCCCACCAATTGAAAGTCCTGAACGGGTTGAATGCCGGTCCCCGCCAAGAAAAAATCAAAAGTGCACTCGAGCCAAGCCTGGAGCGCATTATGGTCGAGACGCGCAAGGTAATGCGCTATTATAACGACCGCCTTAGCGATGATCGAAAATTGGAGCAATTGCTGGTGGTAGGAAGCGGTAGTAACATGCCAGGTATCGGCGAGTACTTTACGAATGCGCTTGTCATGCCAGCACGTGTGGCGAGCCCATGGCAAAAACTCGATTTCGGTAAGCTTCCTGAACCTGCCAAGCAGTTCCGTTCACGATATATCACCGTGGCGGGTCTGGCGAGCGTTGCCCCTGGGAGTATCTGGAAATGATCAATCTCCTCCCTGATACATCCAAGAGCGAAATCCAAGCAGCACGCACTAACATCACACTGCTTAACTACATGCTCATCCTTGGGCTAGGCATCGTCTTCCTTGGATTTATCTCAGTTGCCGTTTATTTCGTGCTGATCGGGACAAAAAACGGTGCCGAAGCACTCATCACTGAGAACACCTCCAAAACGACCGCATACGGCAGCGTCCAGGCACAAGCCGATTCACTTCGCGCAGGGCTGTCGAGCGCTAAATCATTACTGGATAAAGAGACCGTTTACACCAAAGTATTAACTGGTATCGCTTCGGCGATGCCTTCGGGTACCGTGCTGCAATCGATCGCTCTGACCCCCGCTGCCTTTGATACCCCGATGACGCTGCAATTTTACGCCAAATCGACCGACGATATACTGAAGCTAAAGGAAAGCTTCCAAGCATCACCGCTGTTTACGAATGTCAGCTTCCAATCGCTTTCAACGTCGACTGGCGCGAGCGGCTACCCCGTCAGCGCCTCGATTGGGTTAACCATTAATAAGAGTGCTTCCCGATGAAACAAAAGGGTATGACGGCGACAAAACTACGGGCACTCCTGATCGTGCTGATTATCATGCTGATCGGCCTTGCCGGTGTGGGCTTTTACTTTGGCCAACAAATTCTTGGTGACTATGCAGCGACCGTCCGACAAACGGTTGCCAATTCAACTGCAAGCGGCAATGACGTCCAGTCGCTCAAGAAACTTCAAGAAGAGCTCGTCGCCCGACAAGACATCGTCGCCAAGGCAAATACGCTCTTTGCGACCAATCAAGATTATCAAAACCAAGTCATTCAAGACCTTGGCACCTATGCTGACAAAACCGGCATTAGCATATCCAACTACGGCTTTAGCGCCGCATCATCAGTAGGAGCAACGGGTACGCCTTCAACGTCGGTCACTATTACTGTTGGCAACCCCGTATCCTACACGAGCCTGCTTGCGTTCATGGCAGCGGTTGAAGGCAGCGTACCAAAAATGCAGATTGGCAACCTCACACTGACGCGCATTGATGGTGATAGCAATTCGGTATCAACAGCTCAAATGACCGTAGAGGTATATACAAGGTAATTATGAAAAACAAAGACGCTTCATCACTCTTTCAACCAATCGTCAGCGGCTTCAAACGCTATAACTTAACCATCTTTATTGTCGTGCTCGTCAGTGGGCTTACCACAGCCGTCCTGCTGCTTAATAACATACTTATTACCTCGTCGGACGTCAGTGGGCTCAATGCCAACACAAGCAATACCTCATTCGATCAAACAACGATTGACCGCGTTCAACAACTACATACCAGTAGTGATAACTTTACGCTCTACATACCGCCCGCAGGACGCAATAATCCTTTCGCCGAATAGTGGTGCGAAATACCTAAAACGCTTATACTAATACTATGTTACTTCTTGGATCACGAATAATTGGCACACCTGTCATGGGCCTCCAAACTGGCGCCAAGCTTGCGCAAACAGCAGACGCCTTAATTGATCCTGCCAACCTAAAGATCGTTGCCTATGAAGTCGAGGGGCCCCTGCTTGCAGAGCATCCCTCAATCCTGCGCATTGCTGACGTACGTGAAATGGGATCTGTTGGTATGATCATCGACAGTAGCGATGAATTCGTCGGCGAAGATGATGTCATTAAAATCAAGCAGCTGCGCGACCTGCACTTTTCGCTCATCGGTATGTCTGTTATCGATCAGAAAAAACATCGCTTAGGAAAAATCGAAGACTACAGCCTTGACTCAGAAAGCTTCATCATCCAACAACTGCATGTCAAACGTGGTGGTCTTAAAAGCCTGACCGATACAAGCCTTCTCATCCATCGATCGCAGATCACCGAAATTAATGATAGCCACATTGTCGTCCGTACTACCGCCAAAAAGGTTGAGCCCGTCATGCAAGCCGAGCGTCGTACCTACGTCAATCCTTTCCGTTCATCATCTCCACAGCCCGACACGACCGATCTTGCATAGCGCTCAACCTTTGCCGAGGACGGACCGTTGCTTGGTTAACTATCGGTATTTTCTAAGCTTGATTTGATGTCATCGTACGAAAAACCCTGCCGAGCAAGATACGCCATCAGTTTTTGATCATCGGGATACCTGTTGCGTTTTTTCACAATTATTTTTTGTAGCTCATTCTCATCAGTTCGATCGCTTTCAGATAACAATTGCTCGACAATCGATTGCTCAACGCCTTTGGCACGTAATTCAGCCGTTAGTTTACGCTTACTAGCACCTTTTTTCAGTGATCTGTTTTCAACCCAATAACGGGCAAAGTTCTGATCATTGATATAGTTTTTTTCGAGCAATCGATCAAATACCCGCAACGTAATATCAGGACTGACACCCGGCTTTAGCTCGCCCGTCTTGGTCCGCACGGGGCGAGTCTTCCGGTACAAATAATCGCGGACTTCTTTGGCGCTATGCGGACGCATCAAACAGTATTCAAGCGCCCTGGCATAAACTTTACCGAAGATACTCTCATCCTGTAGCCCCACCAGCTCTTCTTCGCTATATTCTTTACCAACCCGTATGCCCAAGCCACTCAGCTGAAACACGTCCAAACTAAACCGATACTTGCCGTCGACCGATACGTTTACCCGGTTCTTATCACGAGCTTGAATACCGATTGCGGTAATGATCATAGGATCTCTTAAGCCGCTTCTTCAGCAACCTTTTTTCGGACCTTAGCTTCAATTTCAGCCAATACCTTAGGATTCTCTTTTAGATATTCCTTGCTAGCTTCGCGGCCTTGACCGATCTTTGCGTCTGCATATGCAAACCACGCACCAGATTTTTCAACGATGTTATGCAGCACCGCTAGATCCAGAACGTCGCCGGTCTTTGAAATACCTTCGTTATACATGATGTCAAATTCTGCCACGCGAAAAGGAGGCGCAATCTTGTTTTTGACAACCTTTACCTTCGTACGGCTACCAATGATTTCTTCGCCAGATTTAATCTGTCCAGTACGACGAATGTCCAAACGGACTGAAGCGTAAAACTTCAACGCGTTTCCACCGGTTGTTGTTTCAGGGTTGCCAAACATGACACCGATCTTCATACGAATCTGATTAATAAAGATAACGGTCGTTTTGCTTTTACTGATAATACCCGTCAGCTTACGCAGTGCTTGGCTCATTAATCGTGCCTGGAGCCCCATGTGGCTGTCACCCATGTCGCCATCAATTTCGGCCTGTGGGACGAGTGCGGCAACAGAGTCGACAACAACCAAGTCAACCGCGTTAGAACGCACCAGCGTCTCGGCAATCTCAAGTGCTTGTTCGCCGTTATCAGGTTGCGATACTAGTAAGTTATCTGTATCGACACCCAAGCGACGTGCGTAGGCAGGATCAAGTGCGTGTTCAGCATCGATGAACGCCGCTGTGCCACCTTGTTTTTGGATCTCGGCAATCGCATGCAATGTCAGCGTTGTCTTACCTGAGCTTTCCGGACCATAAATTTCTAGGATGCGACCTTTTGGATACCCGCCACCCAGCGCAAGGTCAAGTGACAGCGAACCACTACTGACAAGTTCGACATCAACGGTTGTTGTGTCGCCCAAGCGGCGAATAGCACCATCGCCAAATTGTTTATTAATTTGTTCTTGGGCCAAGCCCAACGCTTTTAATTTACCTTCACTAGCGGTGGGTTTTTCGGATAGCGGATCTTTCGATGCTCTTTTTGCTGACATATTATTCCCTCTCTTTAATCTACCTATTATTATACGGCCCTCGGCTGCAATTTGCTATAATAGAGACATATGAATACACACTCTCGCGGGTTTACGGTGATAGAACTTTTATTTATTGTTGTCATTCTTGGCGCGGCAAGCGTATTGTTCTTCATTCAGCGTAGTAACGTCGAGGTTGCTGCACGTGATAATGTCCGCAAAACATCCATCAATGCACTTTACTACAGCCTTGAAGAAGTCTTCTTTAAGGAACAAGGCTACTACCCACAAACCATCGAAGAGACCACTCTCCGTTCTGTCGATCCCGCCCTCTTAGCTGACCCTGCTGGTGTCAAGATCAACGAAGCAAACAGTGATTACCGCTATGAACCCGTCAACTGCACGGATGCAAAATGCAAAGCCTATACGCTTCGTGCAACACTCGAAAACGAAGATGACTTTGTAAAAACAAGCCGAAACAATTAATCTTCGAACTGAACTGGACGACCGTTTTTGAATGCTTCGACTGCATTATCTAATTTTGCAATATGATGCTTTGGGTTTGCCACAAACGTAAACTTGTATGTTGTCTCGTCGCCTTCCGTACTCAGACGAATTGATCCATAATCGAATAGCTGGGCGAATATCCCTTTTTGGTCATAGCTGGCATCTTCAATGTTTGCAAGACTTACCGTCTGCTCATGATGTGACAGCAAGGTTAACTGGATTTCTTGAATAACACTTTCATTTGTCAAAAAGAATTTATTGCTGTTATAGACATAGTAGGCAAGATACGTCACAAAGGCGAATAGTACTGCCAGCAGAACGATTGGCAGCGTTGCAGCAGCTGGATCCGCGGCCGACCCTGTCAGCCCAAAGAAATTCGCGAACAAATCATAGTTGAATAACGTCGATAGTGTCAATAATACTAGTCCGACACCGATAGCCATAGGGATCAGCAGCCCAATCGGATGACGTCTGACCGCGCTGATGACATATTCGCCTTCACTTAAGTTCAAGTTAGGAAACAACCGTACTGATTCTTCGTGACGTTTTTTTACCTCATCGCTAACGACCTGCTTCACCGGCTCGGTCGGCCGTGCAAGGTGTACAACCTGCTGCTTTGGCTGCGCCGGATGAGCATACAGTGGCCTGCCTTCGGCGTCATAGGCAACGGGATGTTCAGCTTCTTCAGTAACTTCAGGTTTCATCTGTTGTTATTATACCAATTTCTGCTGGTTTTGGTTCGCTTGTTTACCGACATGCGCATATGCTTTTGGCGTGACACGTCGGCCACGTGGTGTTCGTTCAATAAAACCAATCTGCAACAAATACGGTTCATAGAAATCTTCAATGGTCGTTGCCTCGTCACCAGTCAATGCCGCGATCGTATTGAGGCCTACGGGGCTATCACCGTAATTGTCGATAATGCTATTTATCAGATTGCGATCACCAGGATCGAGCCCCAGCTCATCAATTTCGAGCAGCGCAAGCGCTGCCTTAGTCGTGACCGTGTCAATAATGCCATCACCATTTACATCGGCGTAATCACGTACTCGCTTGAGCAGTCGGTTGGCAATACGCGGTGTCAATCGAGCGCGCGTCGATAACATCGTGGCAGCATCGGGATGAATCTTACTATCAAGGATATTCGAGGCACGGGTAATAATATGGGCGATTTCATCGGGTGTATAAAACTCCAGTCGGTGAATCAGCCCAAAGCGATCACGCAGCGGTGCCGATAATGCCCCTGTGCGAGTCGTCGCACCAATAACGGTAAACCGTGGCAAGTCCAGACGGACGCTGCGCGCGGCCGGACCTTTCCCGATCATAATATCCAGTTTGAAATCTTCCATCGCGCTATAGAGCACTTCTTCGACGGTTCGACCCAAGCGATGAATCTCGTCGATGAACAAAATGTCGCCATCATTTAGGTTTGTCAGAATACTTGCCAGGTCTCCTGCTCGCTCAATGGCGGGGCCACTGGTCACGCGCATATTCGTGCCCATTTCGTGTGCGATGACACTTGCCATGGTTGTTTTGCCAAGGCCCGGGGCGCCGTATAACAAAATGTGTTCGATTGGTTCACCGCGCTTTTTAGCAGCGTCAATCGCCAGTTTCAGATTCTTCTTCAAGCGATCTTGACCGGTATAATCAGCAAACGTCGTTGGGCGCAGGGTGACTTCAATAATCTCTTCGTTTGCATCATCGTCGTGCAAGCTCGTATCAATAATTCGTTCGATCGCCATTATGCATTTCCTTTCAAAGCCTGCGTCACGCGCGCTGCGGTCGGCAGATCTGCCGCTACATTCTCAAGCGCCCGCGTCGCATCGGCAAGCGTATAACCAAGCGCGATCAACGCCTCAAGTGCCTCGTCACTTGTGACGATCGATGCACCCGGTGATCGAGTAATCTGTACCGCTAGGCCAACTTTGTCGGATAAATCAACGACGACGCGTTCAGCAATGCGCTTGCCGACGCCGGCAGCCTGAGTAATATACGCGCTGTCACTATTAGCAATTGCGTTACGAACCGATTCGCTATCGCCCACAGATAGTATCGATAATGCCGCCTTAGGGCCAACGCCCTGCACCGTGATCAGCATTTCAAATAATTTCTTCGCACTCAGGCTACTAAACCCAAACAGTTCTTGCGACTGTTCGCGAATATGGTGATACGTATGAAATTTGACGATCTCGCCCAAGAGCGCATTGTCAAAATCACCGGCTGCAACCTGGACTTCATACCCGACGCCAGCCACGTCAACAATAACAGCACTCCCAAATTTTTCAGCCACAACTCCTGATACATGCGCAATCATATTCTTATTATACCCTGGACATTAGTGAATGGGTAATTGCAGCTGCAAGTGCGTCTGCGCAGTCGTCTGGTTTTGGCACTTCCGATAGCCCCAGTTGCAGGCGAACCATTTCTTGGACCTGTTTTTTATCGGCCTTGCCATATCCGGTAAGTGTCTGCTTAATCTGCTGCGGTGTATATTCGGCAATCGGCAGCTTCGCTTTGCGACCAACAAGCAGTGCGACTCCTCGCGCCTCGGCAACCGTCATAGCCGTCGTAATATTTTGTGAAAAAAACAATTTTTCGATAGACATCTGGTCAGGCTGGGTCTGTTTTATAATCTCCGTCAAACTATCAAAGATGTCTTCCAGTCGCTCATCGTGCGGCGTATGCGCAGGTGTCGTAATGACACCGGCATCAACCAGCTTGATCTTGTCTTTTATCACTTCGATCACGCCAAAGCCCATGATGCCCGTGCCTGGATCGATCCCAATAATCTTCATACGCCTAGTATAGGCTATTTACTAAAATGAAAGAACGATGCGAGCTTGCGTAGCAGCTTGATCAATTCGACGCGCCACTCCCACACGGCGTACGCTAAGGCGATTAGCACGATACCACCAAGCGCTAACCAACTCGCCGTATTATCCGCAGCACCCGTCACTGGCTGGACCGCAAAAGCCGCTTCCGGGATGTCACCGGTCACATTCCGACAACGATTCGTATCAGAATTGCGTTCTTGCCCAGCCTTACATGGCGACAATGCACCCTGAACGCTAGCAATTTGGCGACAACGATTGGTCGTCGGGTTACGGACTTCATCGGCGTCACAGGGTGTCAATGAATTAACGTCAGCGCTCAGCGATCGACAGCGATTGGTCTCTTCGCTGCGATATTGCCCATCTTTACAGGGCAACAAAGTTGAGCCAGCCGTCACCAATAAGCGACAACGATTTGTTTCGGGATGACGATACTGATTAGATGCACAAGGCTTCAAACCTGTTACTTCCTCTTCCTCATCGCTTAGATCAAATACCGATGCTTTGTTTTCGGATGCTGGCGTTGGCTGATTCGTATATTGCCACGTTCCGCCAACCAATGCCCAGGCCATACCATCGGCTGGGTTCATATATGCTGGCACCTCGTTGATAAGCTGGTCATCTGCGCTTAGCACACTAACCTTGCTGGTCGAATTAACCAGCGTAAAAGCAATGTCATCATCCGAAAAGCTACTATATTGCCCCGCTGCGATCACTGCACCCACCGGAAAGGCATACGTTTTAGGTGCATCAATCCCGACGACCAATCGATAGAGCGCCAGGTCAACTGACGTCATGTTCGGGTTATACAGTTCGACGAATTCATGTCCGTTGTCGTCACCATCTGCATTGGCAAGCAGTTCATTGACCCAGATCGGCAGCAATTGCAAAAGGCATGATCCATCGATCAACCCATACCCGTCCGGCACGACAATTTGTATACCGTCAACATTAGGACACATGTCGTGATCAATACATTCACCATTGATCAAGTCTTTGCCGTCAGGGATACTCAGTTGCAGTCCAATAATATTACTGCAAGCATCTGACTGGCACAGCAGGTCTGCATCAAGTTCATATCCAACAGGGATTGTTACTTGCAGGTCGGCAATATTCGGACATTGGTCGGCAGGCGGCGGCATGCAGTTGCTGGCTTGATCGACCGAGTACCCGTCAGGTATAAGCTCTTGAATACCGACAATATTCGCACAGACATCAACGACTTCATATAGCGCGCCGTAATGATACTGCCCACGCAGATTCGATGCAAAAAAATCGCTGGCGTTATCGTCAGTATCAATCAATACCGCTGGATCAAGCGATGCCTGACGCTCAACGACCTTGCTGACAGGCAGAATGACCGGATGCAATGCTTCGGCATTTGTCGCAGTGCCCCAACCTACCCTATCGACCTCATTACCTGACTTGTCTTTTAGGTATACGTGGCCGCTTGTACCATTACCGAGGCCCAGCAGCAGTGCTATGTCAGACTCCAGGGCCGTCTGCGTTGAGGACGACAGCACGAACGCGTGCGCGGGCAAAAAGACATGGATGAGCGGATTGGTCTCGTCAAAACACCATAGTTTTGTATACGGCGTTGTGTTTGCCGGGCTGACATAATACGTACACCACCCTCCAACTTCAGTTGGGACCGCTGCGTTATTATATAATTCGATTATCCTTGGGCTCGTTGAGTTACCAGGTTTTACCTGACTAAATACCAAGTTCGGGCTGATTGCCGCGGCATCTTTAGCGCATAGTCCAAAAACCACAAATAGACCAGCAAGCATTGCCACCACAAAACGCTTACGCATACCCACATCATACAAATACTCTCAGCAAATAACAAGTATAATGTTCAGCTATATCTCAGCAGTGATATCGGCATTGGTGTGAACGCCAACAACATCATCCAAATCTTCCAATGCGTCCATGATCTTCAGCACTTTTTGTGCGATTTCGGGGTCCTCAATAACGACAGATCCGTTAGGTACATACTGCAGTTCTGCTTCTTCGATCTTCAGGTTCGCATCTAAAATTGCCTGACGAACTTTGGCCAGTTCTTTCTGTTCGGTATACACAATAATGTTGCCGTCCTCTTCCAGAGCGTCTTCGGCACCCGCATCAAGGATAGTCAGTAGTGCATCCTCACCGGTCGCTGCAACTCGAATCACGCCCTTACGGGTAAACTGAAACATCACACTACCGGCATCGGCAATACGTCCGCCATTTTTGGTCAAAGCGTTCTTTACTTCGGGAAACGTGCGATTTTTGTTATCAGTTGCGGTTTCGATAATAATACCAACACCGCCGGGGCCCATGCCTTCGTATGCCGTTTCTTCTAAAACCGCGGCGTTCTTATCAGCCACACGATCAATGGCGCGCTGAATATTAGCAGCTGGCATGTTGGCTTGCTTTGCTTTGTCAATTGCCATGGCAAGAGCCGAGTTCATCGTAGGATCAGTCCCGCTGCGAGCGGCGATTGCAATTAAATTACCGATTTGCGTAAAGACAGCGCCGCGCTTGGCATCCTTAGCGCCTTTTTCTCGTTTAATTGTTGACCATTTGCTGTGACCTGACATACGCGCTCTCCGTTTGTGGGTAATTGTTCGTTACCACTATTATAACAGATACCGGAAAGCGCCGAGGACGGACATCGGCGAAAGATTACACGACAATGTTGGCGTCGCGCAGATCAAACCGGGTTTTACGCCACAGTAGTACGCACACGCCGATTAGCACAACGTAACAAACGGCAACCGCGATAGGTGCCAGCTCAAATTTTGTCTGGGCCCACGGCAACTGCGCCAGATAATTTGCGACTGCAACCATATAGTCCAGTAACAGCCGTGCGGGTGTCCCAAACAAGGTTGCGGCCATCGGGAATAACAGTGCACCGATGCCTGCAATAAATGTCAGTAGCATCGCCAGTGGCACCAACGGGACAACCAACAGATTTGCGATAATAGCTACATTCGAAAACTGACCAAATGCCCCAATCACTATTGGCGCCGTCACAATAATTGCCGCAACCGTTTCGCCCAGAATCTGGCGGATGATACTTGGCTGAGTGTCACCAAAGAAAAACCGCTGAAATAGTGGCGCTAAAATCATCACTCCAGCAAAAGCTGCAAACGATAACTGCCAACCCAAATCGCCCCACGCGTAACTGGGGTTAATCATCACTGTCACGGCTGCCGCAAAGGCTAACAATATAACTGGATGGAACCTGCGACCATAATACCAGGCAGCCAAACTAAGCCCAGCAACCAGACCGGCCCTGGACATACTGGGGCTCATGCCGGTTACCGCCACAAAACTGGCGATCATCGCACTGGCGGCAAGCGCAGATAGGTATTTGGAAACACGTTCAAATAATCGACGCGCTAGCCGCACCAGTATCGTCAGGTTGTATCCGCTCGCGACGACCACATGAGTCAAACCGACAATCTGCAACGCCTCGATTAAATCTGCTGGTAGTGCGCGCTTTTGGCCGACCAGATACCCAATGCCTAAACTCGCGGCAGGTTCCGGAATTGCCAGGCGTACGGCATCTGCAAACCAGTCGCGAACAATGCGCGCTACGTCACCCGGCTGCGATCGCTGCACGCTCTCGACGTGAGCCTGGAACATACTGGCAGCAAAGCTCCCAAACCCACCACCGACAACACCACTCACCCTTATCTGATCGCCTCGCTTTATATCAAAGGATCCTTTGGCACTCACCCACATCGTCCCAGCAATCGCTTGACCATCACGGTGCAAACTATCCATACGAATCACCGATTCGCCCCGTGCGTTGGTATCAACATCATCACGAACATGACCATCCAGTGTGACTGTCTGGCCGTTAAGTTGTTTCAAATCTGTCAGATCAATTTCTTGCACCGACCCACGCCACAGCCCAATGACAACACACGCCACAACGAGCACCGGGATCAAGTACATATACCGCCGCTGCAGTGCAAGGGCCGCAATCATCACAGCAGCTATCAGCCAAAAAAGAGATGAAAAAATCGTTGTCGGAACATACTGCGCCAGAAATACCCCGACCAACAGTCCACCGCAAGCGATGGCGATCAGCCATGATATATGCGGTCGCCGTTTCAGCACCCACCAGTTCATACAGACAGTATACAAAAAGTGAGATTCAAATAGAAACAAATCGTCGTATAAGTTATTCATCATTTTTTATGTTAGTACGCTTTTGCCCTAAGATTAATTCGTTTGACGTAACTATATACTTATGTTAATATTTACTTATGGAAATTCGAGAAGTAGCATTATTCATCACTCTACATCACGTGCATCTTTTGCCAGCTCGTGCTTAGTTAGTTATTCCCTGAATTTATTACGCCAGCACGAGCTGGCGTTTTTGAATAACTATAAAAACTATTTGGAGAAGAATATGAAAAAGTAAAAACCACTTTTCCTTTGTACTACAATGAAGCTTTCACTTTTGGAATAGAACTTCCCTTAGCAAAGAACTCTGGACTAGAGTTTGATGAAGTATGCACAAGACTAGCCGAGATAACTAAGGAGTTGACTAATTTGATTCCTAACTTAAAAACTTTACAGTCTCAAGGATTACAACTTAACTGCAGACATCAAGGTGAAATATATATAGTAGAATTTTCAATTTAATTGAATCTACACAAGACTTAAAAGAGTGT
>ERZ724509.368-NODE-368-length-20438-cov-44.899573_pt1 | contig 20438 bp, 33 predicted proteins | sample MGYA00376042_ERZ724509 | MGnify/ENA primary metagenome ERZ724509 (study PRJEB28724, sample SAMN07190887) | wastewater metagenome | isolation source: effluent of sewage treatment plant in Hong Hong | place: USA: Christiansburg, Virginia | collected 2016-03-01 ...
ATCTTTGGGGGCATGCCCCGGTGATTGCTCCAGAACTTGTTTTGTTCTGGCATGGCTTTACTGTAGCAAAAGCGAAAGCCAAACGCAAGCAAAAGCGAAAGTCAATCGCAAATATTTCGCATCCATGTTCTAATATCTTCTCGGTCAGTAATATTTGGGCGTAAAAAAACCGCCTCAGTGGGCGGCATTGGAGGTTTTATGGATTCAGTTCAGAGTGAAGCCATCAACAAAGAGATTTCCGCTATGCGCTGGCGGCTATCAGCAATTCGAGCGACAAGACCATTTGTAGCGCCCGAGCGCGAAACTCTACTATTTGCTCTGGGTCCAGTTCGCTTGGTGCGCCTTGGGTCATCTGTCCGATTTGCTCTTGGAACTTGGCTAGAACTGTCTGTGCGTTGGGCGCGACGCAAACCAGTGACTCAATGAGTGTTTGCATCGCCACGATCTGAGCATCTTGCTCGGCGGCTATGCGCTCCAGGCGATCAACTCGTTTCTCCAATTCTTCATTTGTCATAGACACTCCTTGTGACAGATCAATAATTTGACCGAACAGTCAAATACCCCATAAACACGGGATAGTTCGTAGGTATAAAGGTGCAACAATCTGCAACTTTTAGGAGGCAATGGCATGATTCTTGAGGTGTGTGATCTAGCCCGTTGGCAACATGTTGACCGGTAGCGTTCAGAATCACGTCCGAGTAGCGCACTATGCGGGTCTGCTTGAAGCCAGCCGCCTGCTGACTAGGCGCAAGCAAGACCGGCGCGTGACGCATCGCACCCCAAGCGTCGTCTTCAACTGTGGCGTGGGCCGGGTTCGCGTGCGCATTCTGCAAAACGGCATCGCCAGCATCAAATACTCCGGTGTCATCGGTGATACCTGCTTCGCAAACCTGCGCCAGAACGTTATAACTGCGACTCTGGGCGCCAAGGTGCTGTTGATCGACATGACGGCGGTGCTGTCTACGCATGTTCTGGTGCCGCCGATCCCCGCATCGCTGTACCCAGTCAAGGCCGCGCCTGGTGTTGTCATCTGCCGGGTAGACCAGCTTGAACTATGGCGGCAATACTCTGTAGACATTGGCCGGCATGGTGTCAAACGTGCTGTTTTCCCCGACGAGCAACGCGCTCTTGCGCTTTCAATGGCTCAGACGCTGGCGGGTGCAAAGCATCGCTAATCAAGGCCGTTATCTGGCCGAATAGTTCGTCTTGTTGCTGTTCCGTCAGTTTGTCGAACAATCTGCCGATTGACAGCGCAAAAACACTCAGCGTTTTTTCCGCTCCTGAATTCGTAGCTACAGGCGAAGTATTTACGTGGGCTAGAGCCGGATTTGAAGGCCCGCCGCTAGCACTCAAGTAAGGACTGGGGGCGGTTATGGCGATGGTTGTCGAGTCAAAAAACCCTTCCGGCTTCTTTGTTTTTTCCTCTAGCCGTTTGAGGGCCTTGTCACGCAACGGCCTATACCCAGAAAACCATTGATTGACCTGGGACATTTTAATCCCAGTCTCGTCTTCAAAAACCTTTGGGCTTTTCGAGTAATCGCTATCTATAAGCCGCTCTAGCACATCAAGCCGGTGCTGAATCTTTGGCTCAATTTCCTTGACGACGTTTGGCTTTTTCACGGTTTTACTTTAGCACTTGCTACTTTCGCAAAAGCACTCTATACTTTCGCAAACGCGAGAGTGAAATGAACCTTCAAACCTATATCCAGACAGATCGAGGGAATGCGACAAGGCTTGCTGCCTCGTTGGGCATCCCACTTACCTACCTTTCTCAGATGGCCTCCGGCAATCGTTCTGTTTCCGCAGAGCGAGCTGTAGCGATTGAACAGCACACAAAGGTTGTCACTCGCAAAGACCTGTTTCCAGACAACTGGCAATCCATCTGGCCAGAGCTTTCCCGCAAGCAAAAGGCGGTGGCTTGAATGAACCTCACCACCATGCACACAACCATGTCCAGCCGCGATATTGCGCAGCTGGTCGACAGCACTCACGACAGCGTACTGAAAACCATACGCCGACTCATTGCAGAGGGTGTCGTTTTTGGAAACGAGACCCCCTACACCCATGACAAGCGTTACACGAAGGCAGCATAAATGTCGCTCGAGCTCCAAGACGTAGGGGCCATCAAGGTCCACCCCGAGGTTCACGCAATTCTCAAAGCAACCGCTCTGGTTGACCGGATTGAAATGAATGCCTTGATTCGTGATGTGTTGCATGCATGGGCCTCGAAACGAGTTGATGCCATGAGTATCGCCACCGATCTTGTGAAGGCAAAGGGACTGCGAGAGATTACGGGGGACTGGAAATGAGCGCCGCATGGCCAGACGGAACCATCCGCAGCAACTCCAATGCTTTCAGCATCCTGTACGAGTCACGCCCCGTACCCGTTATGGACGCAGCCGAAGCCAAGCGGATCTACAACCGCAACAAAAAGCGCCAGCAGTACGCCAGACAGGCCGCAGCGCGCGTCAATCGTGACACCCGAGTAGACACACCCAGCCAGGCCGACAAGGACCGCACAGCGGCGATTGACGGCCGGTATGGGTTTCATGGGAGTGACAGATGAATCAGCTTTCCATTTCATTCGACTTTGAACCACGGTCGGCGCCATACCAGCGTCATTCCGCAACCAGTAAAGCAGCGGCATTGTCTGCCGAGCCACAAGCCGGCACAAAGCGCGCGATCCTGCTGGCCTTCCTGCGTGGCCGCGGCCTCACTGGAGCGACGGACGAGGAAATGCAGGCCAACGTACCTATGAACGCAAATACCCAGCGCCCGCGCCGCGTGGAGCTTGTGCAGGGCCATTTCATTGAGGACAGCAAGCGCACCAGGGCGACCATTGGCGGGGACCAGGCTGTTGTGTGGGTGGCGAGGGGGTTGCATGCGTGACTATGCCATTGTCACGCCAGCATTCTGGATCGGGGAAACAGGCAAGCTACTGCGTGAAGAAAACGCAGCACTGCGCCGGGTGTTGGCAGGAGCTTCAGCATGAACGCATTCACCATCCCCGCACAAGGCATCCAGATACGCCAGCAGTCGGTTAAGCAGATCAAGCAATCAGCTACTCGCGTGAACCGCAACGACAGGGCTTGTGTTCCGTTGACGCAATCCGAGAAGGATCGTTCAGACGCGATCAACGGCAAATATTCATTTCATTGGAAGGATCAGTGATGACGCAGCTAGTTAGATACGAACAGGCACGCACCGCATTGGCTGAGTGCCAGCGTGTTGACGAAGTGAAAGATATTCGAGACAAGGCCGAAGCTATGGCAGCTTATGCCCGCCAAGCAAAGGACACAGAGCTAATTCAGTGGGCTACTGAAATCAAAGTTCGCGCAGAGCGGAAGGCTGGTGAATTGCTGGCGCAATCCGCTGCGAATGGAGACAGAGCGCCGCAAGGGCGGGTTTCACCTGTTGAGCCTAAACCTACCACGCTGGTGGATTTAGGAATTACTTCCAATCAGTCATCCCGTTGGCAGTCACTTGCCAGCATGACAGATGCCCACTTTGAAACCGCTGTAGCCACCGCCAAAGACACGGCAGGACAAGTCACTACCGCATTCATGCTGCGCGAAGCTAAACGCGCAAAGCCGCAAGGAAAGCCAAAGACTGGCCCAAAGGCCGAGGCTATGCGCGAAGAAATTAAAGCCGCCCAAGAGCGCGGCTCATCAATGTTGTGCAGTTATGCACGGCTGCTTATCGGAACCATTCAGGCTTCCGAAGGCTTAACCGAGGAAGAGCGCGACATGCTTGATGCAGTCACAAGCGCCATTAGTTCATTAAAGAAAGAGTGTTTTGCATGAAAACAGAATTAGTAAACGTTACCCCCCAGATGGCTGCAAATTGGCTGTCTATGAACACCAACAACCGACAGTTGCGCCGGTCAATGGTGGAGGGTTTGAAGTCTGCATTTCTTCGCGGTGAGTACATCACTACCCATCAAGGCATTGCATTTTCTACGAGTGGCGAACTGCTTGACGGTCAACACCGTTTAACCGCAATTTCTGAGCTGCGTGATGGTGTGTTTCCTATGCTCGTAACAACGGGCGCAGACAACGATTCATTCTCAGTGCTGGACATTGGCGTGAAGCGGACAGCCTCTGATTCACTGCGCATGGATGACCGGCGTGTCGTAGAAGTTGCGCGATTGATTGCAAACATTTGCACAAATCGGACGTTCCAGATTACACCTCTGATGTTGTTGCCGATCATCAACGGCATTCAGCATGCACATGACCGTCTATTTGCATTTTGCCCAAGCATCGCAAAGACATGGAGTTCTGCACCTGTTCGTCTGGCAGCTATCGCCAGCATGGATTTGGGTTCTGACGAAGACTATGTAAAAACCATCTACCGGGCAATGGTTCACAGCGACTTCGATTCAATGTCTCCGGTCGCAATGTCTCTGTACCGTTCTGCGCTTGACGGAAAAATCAGGGCCGCAAATTACACCGACATGCTCGCTCGGTGCATGGTTGCCTTCAATGACAAGAAGATGAATCTTCAAAAGGTTCAGGTCAGAGACACGACTGAAGCTGTTGGAAAGATCAAGTTGCTCTATTCCGGCTACATCACAGCGGAGGTGACAACAGAAAAGAAAAAGGCCATCCCAACAGGGACGGCCAAAAGTGTTTCGCGCACTAATTCTAACAAATTCATTCAGCGTTCGCTGTGACTGTTTAAACGGAGTACGCACAGTGGCTAGAGCCAGAAACATTAAACCCGGTTTCTTCAAGAACGAGATTCTTGGAGTAGCTGATCCGCTTTTATCTCTATTGTTTGAGGGTTTATGGGTTCTGGCTGATCGTGCTGGAAGGCTTGAGGATCGTCCATTGCGCATCAAGGGGGAGGTATTCCCATACCGTGATGGCGTGGACGTTGATTCAATGCTTGATTGGCTACAGGAAAACGGGTTTATCCAGCGCTACGCAGTAGGCGGTAAGAAGTGCATTTTGGTGTTGGAGTTCGTAAAACATCAGAACCCGCACAAGAACGAAACCGAGTCAGAACTACCCGCTCCATCCTCTGATTGCACTACTTCCGAGGAAATCGGTACAAAGCCCGAAATTATCCGAAGCACTCGCGCTGATTCCCTCTCTACTGATTCTCTGATTCCTGATACCCCATTACCGACACCATCGGCTGCGCCGCGTGTCGATTTGTTTGAAGAATTCTGGAAAGCCTACCCGAAGAAGAAAGCCAAAGACGATGCAGAGAAGGCGTTCGACAAGCGCAAGCCTGATCGACAGCTACTCGCATCAATCCTGTCCGCAATCGCTGTGCAAAGCCGTTCGGAAGACTGGGTGAAGGACGGGGGAAAGTTCATCCCGTACCCGGCGACATGGCTGAACGATGGACGCTGGCAGGACGGTGAAACGGTGGAGCTTGTCACCGCACCACGCGGGCCAGACCCGGCACTGCAAAAGATTCTCGCGGACGACAAGAAAGCCGCACCAATCCCGGAAAACGTCCGAGCGCAATTAGCCGGAATGAGATTTAAATTTAAGGAGTCTGCATGAGCTACACCGAAGCAATTTCCATCCTAATCCGCGTCCGTGCTGGCGACATTACGCCGACATTCGCGGAAATAACGCAAGCCCTCGTTCTAACAGGTGATCTTGATGCATGACCCTACTAAACCGATACCTAGCCCACTATCTGGAAATCTGCCAGCGCGGAGACGTGGAGAAAGCGAACGGCTGGCGGCTTGCGCAGGAAGCGGCGAAGAACTACCCGGAGTTTCTATCAGAACTTCCGCACAGGCTTACCGAGTCAATGCGGAGATTGAACGCAGAGGCTACCGCAGAACAAGCCGCGCAAAAGAAAGAGCGGAATTGCTAGACCTTGCTGCTAACTACGCAGCGAAATCGCGTGTGTACGGCGTTGGCGAGGAAGTACGCGGGACATGGCATGAGTTTGTTGCGGCAGTTGATCGCATTGTGGGGGATATTTGAATGATCTCGAAAAACAGTTATAGAGAACGGCCAACAACGTTTGGCATTCCAAAACCAAAAGAAGAAGTCCATTGGAATTGGGAAGGAGCAATTCTTAATTCAGTCGGTGCTGACCTATGGATGGCGGATAAGTTCATAGGGAAACTCAAAGAACATAAAAGGAAGTTCCCGGCTTTCATACCAGAGCGTGTTGCATCAATCTTCATTGACGCACCAGCAAAGTACAAGGCTTTCTATTGCTATCGGCCTATAAAGGAATTCACAAATGGGACAAAGCTAATGAGAGCAGCACGCATAGACGCCAATCACAACGAGATAGTAGACGCACTACGCAAAGCAGGAGCAACCGTGCAGAGCCTTGCGGGTGTCGGCAAAGGCGTGCCAGATTTACTAGTAGGCCATCGCGGGACAACGATCTTGATGGAAGTGAAAGACGGTGCAAAGCAACCTAGCGCACGGCTGCTAACTGAGGATCAGTTGAAGTGGCACGGATCATGGCTAGGCGGGCCGCTGTGCATCGTGGATAGCGTGGAATGTGCGCTGCGGCATTTGAGGTTAGTGCCATGAGCGCCATCCCTTGCGCGTCAGTCTCGCTTAAGACTATGGCAGATGGAACGCTGCGAATCTCGTTCGATATTGAGCCATCCAACGCACAAGACGCATTCCGCTTGTTTGCTGCTCCTGGTACACCGGCTGCGATTGCTGCGCTACAGGTTGGCTATGCGGCAATCGGTGACAAACCGGCACCAGTTGAAGAAAAGCCAAAGGGTGGCGCGTTGTCAAAGCTGGCTGGTATGTGGTGCAACGATCCAGAGTTTTGGGCGTGGCTCGAAACGGACCCTGATAACGCTTGCCATAGCGCACTAGGTGCAGCGCGTTGCCTGTACGCAATCTGCGAGATTAATAGCCGCGCAGAGCTAGACCACAACGCAGAGGCCGCTGAAAAGTTTCACCGGCTGATTCGCGTCCCATATCAAAAACACCTTATTGCAATTGGAGCTATCAAATGAACGAAACAAAGTGGGAACCAGTCAATCAACTGGACAGCGTGCATTACGGCAAAGCAATCATTCCATGGGGATTCGCTTCAGGCTTCTACCGGGCTGGCTGGGTACTGCCCGGTGGTGAGCGCACGCTGAACCGTGAGCGCGTGCTGAAGATTGCACAGGCGATGGACGAGTTGATGGGATGAGCAAGATAACGGCAAGCGCAAACGGGGAGGACTGCCAAGTGCGGCTACCCGGAGTCTGCACACATGACCCGGCTAAGACGATTTGGAGCCACGCAAGGCACGGCGCAGCGGGTAAGGGGAAGGGCATCAAGGCTATTGACGAGGCTGGAGCGTATGCATGTACAGCCTGTGATGCAGCCTATGACCAACTTATTGGCGTCCCGCACATGACGCGCAGTGAGGTCGATCTAGATTGGTTCATGGGGCATTTACGGAGTTTGGTGATTTTGAAACAAAAGGGGCTGCTCAATGGCTAGAACAGTAGGCGTACACATCCGGCGCATCTGCAAGATGCTGGAAATACTAGGCCCATCCGGTGGAGCAACCATCCACGACCACTTACACGGCGTAACCCGCGAACAAATAGGAAAGTACTTAGGCCGCGCAGTAGGGCTAGGACTTGCAACAGTAGAGCGCGGGCTAGGCAGTCGCAGTAACTACAACGTCTACACCGTAGTTCCAGACTGGCAGGAAATGGCAGACCAGCGTAGGACGACAAAGCTACCAGCACCGAAGCCACGCAAGGAAGCGCCAGCTAAGACGCGATGGGCAGGAATCAGCAGTATTTTCGGAATGGGAGCTAGTGCATGAAAAAAGGACAGACGCAATTCAAGTTCATTCGCCCTATGAGCAATATGCGCCAAGTCCTATCAGCAGTAGAGCAAGGAAACTGCACCCATCGCGCCATAGCGGACAGCAGCGGACTATTTATCGGTCAGGTAAGGCAAGCACTGAAACACCTTTGCTACATACGCGCAGTAATGGCAGATCGTGATAGCTGCGGGCGCTTCATATACAGCATCCCTGGCAGCAGAGTAGGAGTCTCATCGAACCTGAAGGGTGTTAGCTCGATATTCAACTGCAAATAAAGGAAACCGGAATGAGAAATTTTAGCGATGAAAGAGCAGACAAAGCATTTATAGAAGTGGCGCGGCTTATCGCGGACTTTAGGTCTGAAAATCAGGAGTACACGAATGAGGAATTAGCGTATGGGCTATTTCAATCGTTGGCATGTATGGATAAAAGCCAGTCGTGGAACAGCTTTCTAAATGAAGCCTTAAACGAATGCATCTATCGAGAATCATCTAGTTAGGTTCCACCAAATTTGATAATGATTACAGAGGGCGCACTACACAATCCGGAGCTACAAGCAAAAGAAGTGCTGTCCCTCAACTTTCAGTTGCCTGACATACGCGGAAACCCGCCCGCGTTCACCAGGGCTAAGTGGTGAAAGACTTTCTGGGTGAGCCATCGACGCCTTGCGGGAGATTGATGGGTAGGGCAATAGATCACACCCTAACGGGCAAGTCCCAATGTGATTTTTATGAACAATCCCTAAAGGGGAACTCAGATGACAGTAAAAAAAACTAAGTCAAACTTACCCGGCGCTGGCCCCGGTAGACCTAAAGGCGTCCCGAATAAGACTAACGGCGCTATCAAAGACATGATTCTGCAAGCCCTATCCGAAGCAGGGGGGGTTGACTACCTAGTAGACCGTGCAAACGATCCTAAGACCGCTGCGGCATTCCTAGGGCTGGTCGGTAAAGTGTTGCCCATGCAGGTAACAGGCGTTGACGGTGACGCAATCCAGACAGTTACCCGCATTGAGCTAGTAGCGCTTAAATGACAGCCATAGCACTACCTGAAGTGCTTATCCCCGTATTCGATGGCCCTGCTGACGTTCGTGGAGCGTATGGAGGAAGGGGTAGCGGTAAAACTCGCAGCTTCGCAAAGATGGCAGCGGTACAAGGCTATATCCACGGCAAGGCGGGAACATCAGGGATCATCTTGTGTGGTCGCCAGTTCATGAACTCTCTGGAAGACTCAAGCCTTGAGGAAGTGAAGCGGGCTATTGAGGATGAGCCGTGGCTGCTTGACTATTACGATGTTGGAGATAAGTACATCAGGAGCAAGGATGGACGCATACAGTTCACCTTCGCCGGGTTGGACCGAAACATCAGTTCAATCAAGTCCAAGGGACGTTTACTACTGGCATGGATTGACGAGGCCGAGCCCGTAACGGATGAGGCATGGCTAACGCTGATCCCCACGCTACGGGAAGAGGGTAGCGATTGGAACGCTGAACTGTGGATAACTTGGAACCCTAAGCGCAAGAGCGCACCAGTTGAGGCACGATTCAGGAATAGCAAAGACCCGCTAATCAAGGTTGTTGAGTGCAACTGGATGGACAACCCAAAGTTTCCCGCCAAGTTGGAGCGCGACAGACTGCGAGACTTAGAAGAGAGGCCAGACCAGTACGAACACGTATGGGGTGGTGCTTTCGTGTCTACGCTGGTCGGTGCGTACTTCGCAAAGCACATTACAGCGGCTAAGGCTGAAGGTCGGATAGGGCGGGTTGGTGCTGATCCACTGATGAGCCTGCGGGCGTTCGTGGACATTGGCGGAACAGGTTCTAAGGCTGACGCATTCACCATGTGGATCGCACAGTTTGTTGGCAAAGAGATTCGGGTTCTGAACTACTACGAGGCGGTGGGCCAACCGCTAGGCACACACCTGAACTGGTTACGCTCCAACGGCTACGACTCAAGCAAGCTGACTGTCTGGCTACCACATGACGGAAACACGCAGGACAAGGTGTTTGACGTTAGCTACGCATCGGCACTGAAAGACGCGGGCTATGCGGTTGAGGTTGTACCGAATCAAGGCAAGGGCGCTGCAATGGCTCGGGTTGAGTGTGCAAGGCGCATGTTTGGGCAGATGTGGTTTAACGAGCCCACAACACAGGCTGGTCTAGATGCTGTCGGCTACTACCACGAGAAACGGGACGAAACACGCAACATCGGGCTTGGCCCTGAGCATGACTGGTCTAGCCACGGCGCTGACTCATTCGGCCTAATGGCTATCGTTGCAGATGCTCTAGGCGCATCGGTTTCAGCAAAGCCCATCGAGTACGGCAAACGTCGCATAGTCGCCTAGTTTCCACCAAATTTGATAATGCTCCAAAACGCAGTGATTGCGCCGGGAACACTATGGCAAAAATGGACGATGATGATTTGTTGGAGCTACTGAACCGCAAGGAACAGGCGTCTGCAAGCTACGTCAACGGCCAACTGCGGGCAGAGCGCGAAACCTCATTGCGCGAGTATTACCGGATGCCATACGGCACCGAGGACGAAAACTGGTCAACAATCGTTGCCAGTGACGTAAGCGACACGGTGGAATGGATTCTCCCGGCGCTACTAAAGACATTCTCCAGCACAGACAAGGCCGTTTCGTTTGAGCCTACACGCCAAGAGGATGTAGCTGGTGCTGAACAGGCTACAGACACATGCAACTATGTGTTTTTCAAGCAGAACAACGGCTTCATGGTGCTGTACACGGCATTTAAGGATGCGCTGAGGGTCAAGAATTCCGCAACGATGTGGCGCAAGGAGACTATCGAAACAGTCTCAAGCATCCCGTTCAAGAACGCATCAGAAGAAATGATTGCGATGCTTCTGCAAGACGCAGAGGATAGCGAGATTCAAGAGGCTACACCATCACCCGTTATCAATCCTCAGACGCAGCAGCCTGAAATGGATTTGATGACCGGTCAACCCATGATGGGCTACTCCGGGCGCATCAAAAAGACTGAGAAAAAGACGGTTATCAAAGTCGAATCGTTCAGCCCTGAAGACTTGCTAGTTGAGCGTGACTGGACAAGCCCGCTGCTGGCTGATTGTCCTTACGTTGCCCGCATGATGCGCGTGACTATGACTGATATTGTCAGCATGGGTCTGAAGTGCGACCCGAGCGACTTGCGGGCATCTGATGCATCAGAGTACAGCGTAGACGGTAACACGCGCCTATTCACAAATAATCAGATCGATGCGTCTACTGCCAGCAGCGATGACGACTCCGACGATGACGCAATGGCAGAAGGCTGGTTGCGCGTTGAGTTTGTCCTGGCTGACAAGGATGGCGACGGTGTAGCCGAGCGGCTGTGTGTCTATCGCCTGAAGGACAAGATTCTAAAGTGTGAGGTTACTTCGCACGTTCCCATTGCTACGTTCTCTCCCATCCTGAACACGCACCGTTGGGACGGAATGAGCATGGCAGAGGCTGTCAGTGATCTGCAACGGCTTCACACTGAGCTATTGCGTCAGACGCTGAATAACCTCTATCTGACGAACAACCCACGCACGAAGGTTCTAACCGACGCCAATTGGTCACCACTTGCAAACATTGATGACCTGTTGGACTCTCGCCCAGGCGGGATCATCCGGCAACGCGATGCCAATGCAATCACTGAACAGGTGACGCCGTTCGCAGCTGGCGCTTCCATGCCCATGTTGGAGTACGTCAAGGGCATGCGGGAAGACCGTACAGGCGTATCTCGTACCTCGCAGGGTATGAACCCTGACAGCCTGAACAACACAGCTACAGGACGGCAGATTGACCAGAGCGCAGCAATGCAGCGCATTGAGTTGATAGCCCGTATCGCTGCTGAAACTCTGCTGAAACCCATATTCCAAGGCATTCTCAAGCTGTTGACAGATGGCGGCATGGAGAAACTAGCCTTCCGGCTGCGCAACGAGTTCGTAGAGTACGACCCCAACGAATGGCGCGACAGCTACGACATGACGGTAAATGTCGGTCTTGGCACTGGTGACACACAGCAGAAGGCCGAACAGTTGACCAACATCTACCAGATGCAGACCGCTGCAATGCAGTTCGGCATGGTCACACCCAAGCACCTGTACCACACCAGCGCAAAGATCATTGAGAACGCAGGCTTCAAGGACATTGATAACTTCGTTCAAGACCCAAGCAAGCAGCCACCACAGCCACAGCAACCACCTCTACCGCTGCAAATCGAGCAGATGAAGCAGCAGGGCGATGCACAGAAGTTCCAAGCTGAACAGCAGGCAGATATTCAGAAGTTCCAAGCAGAAACGCAGATGACGCGGGAAGTCGAGCAGATCAAGGCCGACGCCAAGCTGCAAGAGATTCGCGCCAATCTGGAGTTGCAAGCATCGAACGACCAGCGCGACGCAGAGCGAGAAATGCTAAAGGCGCAGATGGACGCAGAACTAGCACAACAGCAACTTGCTTTCGACAAGTGGAAGGCTGAGTTTGACGCGCAAACCAAGATCTACATCGAAGAAATGAAGCTACGCGGCCCTGCTGAGAACGCAGATGCTGAAAAAGCAGGTATGGAACAAGTGCTTGAGGGCCTTCAGTCCGTCATCGCACACATGCAATCACCGAAAACAATTGTTCGCGGGCCAGATGGCAGGGCTATCGGTGTGGAGCAAGGTGGAGTTGTTAAGTCAATCAATCGCGGGCCTGATGGCCGCGCTACAGGAGTCCAATAAATGGCAATATTCAACAAAACAAACCAGTTCGTAGAAGATCTTGGTAAGGGCGTACACGTATTTGGCACGCACCAACTCAAGGTTGCTCTGACGAACACTGCGCCTGTTGCTGGTAATGCGACCTATGCGGCTCTTACTGCTCCACTAGCAACGACAAATTTGTCAGGCGCTACGCCTTTCAATGTCACCACAACTAGCTATTCGCAAACCTCTGGTACTGCATCGTTGGTGCTGGTTGACTTGCTACTGACAGCCACAGGAGCAGTTGGCCCATTCCGCTACGTTGTTCTGTACAACGACACACCAACGTCTCCGGCTGATCCATTGATTGGCTGGTATGACTACGGTTCTAGCGTAACGATGGCGAGTGCTGAGACGTTCCTAGTCGACTTCGCTGCTACGACTATCACATTGGTATGAACATGACACCAGCGCAACTCGCAACACTCAAAGCAGCCATCCTAGCCGACGGCACCATGTCAGCCAAGCCAATGACCAGCGGGGGTGCGCTAGAGATAGCAGGTATCCTGAACGCTGCTGCGGCCCCGGCCTATTACGTATGGCGATCGAGCACATCAGCGCCCGACATTCTGGATGCGATCACATGGGCGAGTCTGACGCCAGCGGATGCGCCTGACGGGACAATCCTGTATCAAAACCGGGTGTTGGTCTGTCAAGCCAAGCAGATGAACATTCAAATCCTGCTGCAAGGTCGCGACTCGCTAGCAACTGGGCGGGCCTCAGTGCGCGGCGGGCTGTCTGATGCGCTGCAGAACGTCCCATCAGGCACTGGCGGGGCTATGCTCGACGCTGGCTGGGCGGGTGCAAACAAAGTGAAGGCATCTATCACGCGTCAGGCTAGCGTGGTAGAAAAACTGTTTGCAACTGGGAACGGGACCACGGCTACACCGTCGGCCATGGGCTACGAAGGGCCGGTGAGTTCTGACGATGTGCAAGCTGCGCGGGAGTCGTAAAAATGGCTGGCGATATCAAAGACAAATACGTCGCGTCAACCTCGCCGACGGTAACGAACCTGCAAAGTCTCGCCAGTTCTCAGGACTGGACTGCTGGATGGGGCAGCGCGTCAATCAGCAATCTGACAAACCTGAATCTTGATGGCTTGCTGGGCGGAACATTCACGACACACGCAAGCAACAGGCAGGCGGGGTCCATCAATATCTATCTCATCGCTGCGCTGAATGACACTCCAACGTGGCCCGCATCATCATCAGGGACAATTGGCACTGAGGGCGCAATCGCGTTCACTGACACGGAGGAACGCGACGCGGCTTGCACATTCTTAGCATCAATCACCGTTGACAACACAGCCAGCGCCGTGATGCCCTTCCCAATGCGGGCGATAGCGGCGCAGTTTGGCGGCGAGATGCCTACGCATTTTGTAATCTTCATCGCGCAGAATTGCACAACTACCACGACAGCAGGTTTGGCATCCTCGGGTAATGCGCTCTACTACACCGGCAAGCTGAAGCAGTACACGTAAGGTCCGGTGTATGAAGCTGTTCGGCAAAGCACCCTGGAAGCAGCAACCGCAAATCCCTGTAGGGATTAATTGGTCGAATCCAATCACGCGCGGACTGGTGTTTGCGACGGCGGACGGTAAGGTAAATGCTGCGACCGGCAAGAAAATAAACTGGTCCAACTCTGACCCGACAAAGTCTGGCGGGCAAGCTGGCTTGTTCATTGAAGGCAATGGCTCTAGGTACGCAGACCTAGGCATCACGCTCGCAAACAGCCCTCTTACTCTCTTCTCGACATGGCTGTCTAGAACAACGAGCCAGTACGCCGCAGTGGACGCTGATAGGGTTGTGTTTTCAACCCGAACGGCAGGAAATGCGGGTTTTTCATGGGGGCGAAATGCAGCGACGGGTGGCGGCGCTGGCGGAAATGTAACGCGAAACACGCACACAGTGCAAGGTGTGGCGCAGTACTTTGCATCAGCGCTTGATATTCCGTCCCTCGTATCAACCGCAGTGGCTGTAACGGTGTCGGGCACGACGCTAAAGCACTTTACGGCCGGTGCGCTCATCACCACTACTACGATAGGGGCGGGCACAAACGGCGGCAATCTCATATTTCTTGCGCAAGGCCCGTCCGGAGGTGTGCCGTGGCTTGACAGGGTTGCCAACGGTTTCGCATTCAACCGGGCGCTCTCCGACGCAGAAATCAAGTCGCTGTCGGACAACCCTTGGCAAATCTTCCAGCCATTGGCAAGGAGTGTGTATTTCGGTGTACCGGCTGCTGGCTACACATACACACTGACAGCAGATAGTGGAAGTTTCGCGTTAACAGGTCAGACAGTCAGTCTAGCGTTCAATCGCGTTCTCGCGGCAGATACACAAAGCTATGCGCTAACCGGGCAGGCTGTAGGGCTGGCATTCAATAGAACTCTATCCGCTGCGTCTGGATCGTTTAGCCTGGATGGTCAGGATGCTGGTCTAGCCTTTAACCGGGTTCTGAGTGCCGCGAGTGGCAGCTATGCGTTAGCCGGGCAAGATGCCACGCTGACGTACACACCGATTGGTGGACCTACATACACGCTGGTTGCGGCATCTGGAGCATTCGCGCTGGCTGGGCAAGACACAGGGCTTGCATTCAATCGCGTATTGGCGGCAGACACGCAGGGCTACAGCCTTGCTGGCCAAGCGGCTGGACTTGCGTTTAACCGGGTATTGGTAGCGGATACGACTAGCTTTGCGCTAACAGGTCAGGACGCAACGCTTACTTACACGACGAACGGGTACACGTACACGATTGCGGCTGAGAGTGGTTCATTCGCATTAGCTGGTCAGGATGCAGTCTTATCATGGTCTGGCGATCAAACCTCATACGCAGGAGAGATTGATCTTACCCCGAGCAAGTGGTACGTCAAGCGCAACAAGAAAATACTGCTGTTCAACAACGCGCAAGAGGCTGACGCATTCCTTGAAGCGGAACAGGCAGCAGAGCAAGCGATACAGCAAGCGCAGAAGACCTCCAGACGCGCACGCAAACGGCTGCGGGACAAGATAATCACTGTTGAGCCAATCCAGACGGTTGATGTTGACCAACTGGCGCAAGCTGTAGAGCGTTTCTCCATCCCTGTTGACCTTCCAAAGCTGTTAGCTCAGATGGATTACGACAAGGTGATGAAGACCATTGCTATAGCCGCTGATTTGGCAGATGAGGAAGACATAGAGATGCTACTGCTGATGTAGTTTCCACCAAATTTGATAATGTCTGCAATGAACGAAAAGCATGAAGTTTTACGCGGGCGCGAGGCAAGTGCAGTGCTTGAAAACGAGGCTTTCAAGTCGGCTATGGCTAGCCTAAAGTCTGCGGTTCTAGAGCAGTGGAAGAGTTGCCCAGTTAGGGACCGCGAGGGACAAGTTCTGTTGTTGCAACTGGCCAAGCTCACAGATAAGTTTGAATCAATCCTCGTTGGGATGATTGAAAACGGCAAGCTGGCACAGAACAAGATTGAATTGAACGAGATACGCGACGAATCCGCATCAAGACGGATGCTCCGCAGAGTTACCGGCTAGTCACTTAGCTTATTAGCGTCCGTAGAGATACGCCGCATGTCCCTCCTAGTGACACGAGGGGGGAATTTGACAAAGGTTCCACATGGACGGACAAGCTGAATCAGCACCCGAATCAGGCGGACTAGACGACCTCGCTTCTTTTCTCGCGGACACTCCTGAAGAGGAATCCACAGACGAGTTAGAAGCAAACCCCGCAGACGATTCCACCGCCGAGAGCGACACGGAAGAGGAAGCAAGCGACGAACAGGATGACGAAGGCTCGGAAGAGTCTGAAGAACCTGCACCCGTTGACACAAAGATCACCTTCAAGGTGAAAGGCGAAGACGGAGTTGAGGAAACCATCGAGGCATCGACGGAAGAACTCGCTTCATCGTATCTACGCCAAAAGGACTACACCAAGAAGACCCAAGCTCTAGCCGAGCGTGAGTCCCAAGCGGTGAACTTCCTGAAAACCAAACATGACGAGATTCGCAATCAGTATCTAAGCCAAGCGGAACTAACCCGCACGGCGCTGGTGCAGATGGCGGGACTCAAAACAGGCGATGAGATGGCGCAATTGGCGCACTCAGACCCTGCGGCATGGGTGGCAGAGAACCAGCGACAACAAAGCGTCAATGCGTACTTGAACCAACTGGACAACCAGATCAATGGTGAAAAGCAACGTGCAGCGCAAGAGGCAGAAGCACATCGGGCGCAATCCCTTGAACAGCAAGCCAAGAAAACTTGGGAAGTGCTGGAAAAGGAAAAGATTGATAAGCCAACCCTGGCGAAGATTTACGAAGGCGTTAACAAGACGTACGGATTTACGCCGGATGAGCTAAGCAATGTTTATGACCATCGCTTGGTAAAGATGATGCGAGACGCCCAGGCTTATCAAGCCTTGAAGTCGCAAAAAGCCGACGTAACACGCAAGGTTTCTGAAGCACCACGCATGCCAAACAGACAAACACCGTCAGTCAATGACGCCAAGCACAAGCAACTCGAACAGAAGTTCAAGAGTGGCCGCGCAAAGCTCAACGATCTGGCTGCATACCTAACCTGATACCGGAGCATTCAAAATGACAGTACCAACCAACCTCTACCAAAAGGCTTCACTCAAGGGCAACCGCGAAGACCTGTTGGACAAAATCTACAACACTTCGCCTTCCGAGGTGCCTTTGTCGTCCGCATGTGGTCGCGCCACTGCTGTGACGGACTTCCACGAGTGGCAGACCGACGTTCTCGGCAGCGCATCGGCATCTAACAAGATGATTGACGGTGATGACGTTACCTTGGACGCACAAGCGGCAACCGTTCGCATCGGCAACCATCTGCAAATCTTCAACGGTACGGTAGGCGTTTCTCGTCGCGCAAACATCGTGAAGAAGGCCGGTCGCGGCGCTGAAATGGGCTACCTCAAGGGCAAGAAGATGCTGGAGTTGAAGCGCAACATTGAAGCGATGATTGTGTCTCCGACTCAAGTAGCCATTGCAGCTACTACCTCTGTTGCCGGTCAATCTGGTGGCTTGGGTGTGCAGTTGGTGTCTAACCCGTTGCATAACGGTGCTGGTGCTACTGCTGCTTGGACTTCTGGCGCTCCTACTGCTGCTATCACTGCGGGTACTAACCGCACGTTTACCAAGACGCTGTTGGACACCGCTTGCCAAAACATCTTCATCACTTCCGGCCAGTTCGCGGAAATGTTGGTTGTTTCTCCTGCTCACAAGACTCTGTTCTCTGCTTTCGCTTCGGTGGCACAGAACCGGATTGATGTGAAGGGCGGCAAGAACTCGCAGGCAACTATCGTCGGTGGCGCTGAAGTTTACTTGAGCGATTTCGGCGGCTTGACAGTTGTTCCTCACTACCTGATGGCTGGTTCGGATACTGCCTATGTGCTGAATACGGACTACATCGAATTGGCTTTCTTGGATGGTTTCAAAACAACCGACTTGGCTAAGACCGGCGACAGCGACAAGGTTCTGATTACCGCTGATGCTTGCTTGGCAGTTCGTGCGCCTACCGCACAAGCCAAGATTACCAACCTGACACCTTAAACGGTAAGCGGCTAGAGGCCGTAAAACTCCGGTGGGGTGTGATGCCCCTCCTTATTAAACGTCGAGAGGACGCCGTGATAGACGATTTCCACATCATCGAATCCGCTAACGAATACGGCATCTCTCGTGATGTTCGCGTCGAGGGCGATCAGGTTGTAGTCAAGCAAACCTATGATGCCGCTCCACTTCTGGAAGCCGCGCACTCTGCCCGGATTGCTTCTGAAGGCCAGCGATGGGGCGATGGGCATTTTGTTGGGATCATCCCAATGGCAGAACTCACGCGGATCAACGAGACATACCAAAGCTCTGAAGAACGCAAACACCAGATTCTTTCTTGGCTGCGCGATAACCCCAAGCTGGTGACGTTTGATCGGTTCCTGAAATGACCTACGCGACCCTTCAAACAGACGTTGCAGACTACCTGCACCGGGCCGACCTGACAGCAAAGCTACCAGCGTTCGTTACGTTGGCTGAAGCCGCTCTGTTTCGAGAGTTGCAGATCAAGGATATGGCACTGTCCGTCGCTGGTAGTACGACTGGCGAGTATGGGACTTTGCCAACTGATTTTGGCTCTGTTTCCAAGGTAACTACAGCGGTTGGCGATGCTGAATACACGCTAGATTACAAGTCGCTTGACTACTCTCCAACGGGTGTTACTTATCCAACGTCCTACGCTCTGGAAAACAACCAGCTACGCATATTCGGTGCATCAACCGGGCAAGCGTACACGCTCTACTACCTCCCCAAAGTTGAGGCACTTAGCGACACCAACACAACCAATTGGCTGCTAGATAACGCGCCGGATTTGTACCTGTACGCAACAGCATTAGAGGGCGCTAAGTACATCCGAGATATGGCCCAGGTGCAAGCGCTTACGCAACTGGTTGGCAGTCTTATCGACTCGGTGCGCAGGGCAAGTGATCGCAAAGGCCAGCCACTGAATGCCAGCCTACAAATCAAAGTGAGACGCTAATGGACTACAACGGACGCTATGCGCTGACAGAAAACGGCACATTCCAAAGACGCCTACAAATGGCAATATGGATCGCTGCGGTTGACGTACTCAACGAAGCAGCAGGAGTGCCGAACCACGCAGCACGCAAGACATGGGCTAACAAAGCTCTGAAGGGCCCACAGGACTCTGATGTGTTGCGCCGTGTCTCGATTCGCTGCTCTGCAAATGCTTCTATTGGCATCGCTGGTGAAGCGGCTACAGATGACGACATTCAGTTTGTTGTGAACTCTTTGGTGGACGAACTCGCGTAATGCTGGCTTATCTTCCTGACCTGCCAAAGAACACGCCTGATTTGCTGGTAGACGTTGAGGCTGTCCCTACAGTTCGCGGTTACTCAGGTGCACCCACCGGGGTAACGGCCTACAGCGCATTGGCTGCGGCTTCTACCGGTGCCACAGTGATCTATAAGCTAGACGGTGGTACTCGCGTATTTGCAGGTACTCAATCGAAGCTGTACGAGGGTTCTGGTGGTACGTGGGCAGATGTGTCGCGTGGGACAAGCTACACAACAGGCGATGTGAAATGGCGCTTTGCCCAGTTCGGTAATACATCACTCGCAGTCAATAAAGCGACACAGCTTCAATACTCCAACGCTGGTGCATTTGCGGACATTGCGAACGCTCCTAAAGCGGCGTGTATGGAGTCGGTCGGCTCGTTCATTGTGTTGGCGAACTGCGACGACACCGGCACAGGATTGGCTACAGGTTTTGGCGACCAGCCTAATCGCTGGTGGTGTTCTCCCATCTTCGCTCCTACTACGACATGGGCACCTAGCGTAACGACGCAAGCAACATCGGGTTTGCTGGTTGGTGCGCCTGGAGCGATTACCGGACTCAAGCGGCTCGGTGAACAGATCGTTGCCTACAAAGCGCGGGCAATGCATGTCGGTACATATGTAGGTTCTCCCGAGGTGTGGCGATGGGACTTGGTGCCTGGTGAAGTTGGCGCGGCCTCACAAGAAGCCGTTGTTGCTATCGGTTCTGCTCACATCTTTGTTGGGTTTGAGAATTTCTACATTTTTGACGGGACTAGGCCGCAACCCATAGGCGACGGTATCAAAGAAACCTTCTTTGCATCGCTGAACAAAGCCTATGCCTACAAAACAGAAGGCATTCACGATTCGCAGAATCAATCAGTTTGGTTCTATTTCTGCGCAGGATCGTCAACGACATTGAATGCTGCGATTGTTTACAACTACGCAACCAAGCGTTGGGGCAAGGTAACCATCTCTGCTGAGTTGCCAGTACAGACGGTTATCAGCGGCGTTACTTATGACGGATTCGGCACGCTGTACGCAACCTACGCAGACACGCCAGCCATTGCCTATGACTCGCCATTCTGGCAG
>ERZ724509.369-NODE-369-length-20384-cov-4.845688_pt1 | contig 20384 bp, 18 predicted proteins | sample MGYA00376042_ERZ724509 | MGnify/ENA primary metagenome ERZ724509 (study PRJEB28724, sample SAMN07190887) | wastewater metagenome | isolation source: effluent of sewage treatment plant in Hong Hong | place: USA: Christiansburg, Virginia | collected 2016-03-01 ...
TACTGACGTCTTTACGACGGCGAGTACGATATCCAAGGGTCAATTGACCCCATGGTGTCTTTGGCGTACGGCCCACACCGTGTGCACCACCGTCACCACCACCGTGTGGGTGATCGACAGCGTTCATGGCAATACCACGAACAGCCGGACGGATACCCTTGCGGCGATTACGACCGGCAGATCCAATTTTTACGTTTTGGTGCTGAACGTTGCCAACAACTCCGATTGCAGCCGTTGCTTCCAGACGGAAACGACGAACTTCACCAGATGGCAAACGTACTTGTGCGTAGTCGCCTTCTTTGGCCATCAGCTGCGCTTTTGTACCAGCTGATCGTACCATTTGAGCGCCCTTACCAGCGGTAATTTCGATCGCGTAGATCTGAGTACCGACAGGGATACGAGAAAGTGGCATACGGTTAGAGCTTTCGATTGGAGCCTCTTCGCCGCTGACGATCACTTTACCCTTTTGCATTGAAGTGTCGGCCAAAATGTAGTGGTACAGACCGTGTTGGTCTTTCACACGTGCGATACGTGCGCTACGGTTTGGGTCGTATTCAATTTCTTCAACAGTAACTGTCAAACCGGGTGCAAGTTTGTGATTAAGCAGACGATAGTGTCTCTTGACACCACCACCACGGTGACGCACGGTAATGCGGCCAGTGTTATTTCGTCCAGCGTTTTGTTTCTTGCTTTTAACGAGGCTTTTCAGTGGTTTACGGGTTGTAATTTCACTGTAATCTTCGCTGGTCATACCGCGACGAGCAGGAGTAGTTGGGTTGTATAGTTTAATAGCCATTACTTCTTCTCCTTCTTGTCTGCAGTCTTAACCGGTTCTTCTGCAGGAACTTCATCAAATACTTTGATGCTGTCGCCTTGAGCCAATGTGACGTATGCTTTCTTGCTATCACGACGCTTGGTATTGCCAGGTTGTGCACGTTTGCCTCGCGAGAAGCGGACTGCTTTACCTGTTTGTACCAATGTCTTGATGTTTGTGACCTTCACCTCAAACTGTGCTTCAACGGCGGCAACGATTTGCTGCTTGTTAGCGGTCAGTGGTGCGTCAAATACGTAAATGTTCTTTAGTGATTGGCCATATGCTTTTTCAGTGGCGCGGGGGATAATGCTGATGTTAGTCATGATTATTTCTCCTCCTTAGTCAACCACGTCTTGATGACACCAACAGCGGCGTTCGATAGAACAATCGCATCAGCGTTCAAAATGTGGTACACGCTCAGATAATTAGCACGGATCAACAGCAGGTTCTGAATGTTGTTTGTTGCACGAATCAACTCGGGAGTTTTTTCATCAACGACCAACAGAACTTTGCGTTCCAGTTTGTTATCAGCCATAAACTTGATCGCGTCGCTGGTTTTACCCGTCGTCTTAAAATCAAGGATGTGGATCTTTTTAGCCTCGTTTGCCAACGTCAACGCTTGGCGAAGCGCAACGCGCTTGCTGGTTGTTGATAGGCGCTTGGTAAAGTTTTCATTACCCCGTGGACCAAATACGATACCACCACCGCGCCAAATTGGGTTTCGTGATGAACCAAATCGTGCACGACCAGTACCCTTTTGAGCCCATGGTTTTTTACCACCACCGCGCACTTCACCACGTTGTTTTGTGGTTGCTGTCGCTAGGCGAGCGTTTGCAAGGTACGAGTCGTACGCAAGCTTCAATAGTTCGTGGTTTTTTACTTCCACTGCAAAGATGTCCTTTGGAAGCGCAGTTTTGACGACTGCTGGTTTAGTAGTCTCAGCCATTATGCTTTTCCTCCAATTACGATCAGGCCTTTTTTAGGACCTGGTACAGCACCGCGAAGACCGATCAGATTGTTGATCGGGTCAACGTAGGCAACAACAAGATTTTTGACCGTTACTTGGTCGTGACCCATGCGTCCTGCCATGCGTTTACCCTTAAAGACCTTCTGTGGGTACATAGACCCGATTGATCCCGGTTTACGAACGTTTCCGTTACCACCGTGGGTTGCCTTACTAGTATTAAAGTTGTGGCGTTTTACCGTTCCGGCAAAACCTTTACCTTTGCTTGTCCCTGTGGCATCAACGATGTCACCAAGTGCAAAGATTGATACGTCGATCGTGTTACCTACCGAGAGGCCTTCTGGTAGTTCTGTTACACGAATCTCCCGAATGTGCTTCGGAGTTGTTCCGCTGGACTTTACATGTCCAGCCACGGCCTTGCTCAGGTTCTTACCCTCACCATATGCCACTTGTACTGCGGTGTAACCGTCGGTTTCGACAGTCTTTACCTGAGTCACAGTCACAGGGCCAGCTTGAATAAGCGTCACAGGAATTGCAACACCACTTTCGCTGATGATTTGGGTCATACCAATTTTGGTACCGAGAAGTGCTTTCATAGCGCTTTTGCTCCCACTTAAAATTCTTGGTGGGAGGGGGTTTCTACAGATGTAGACCTACCAATTCACCAAGAATTATTTACTATTTTCGTAATAAGTTACTGATCTAATGTAGCACATGATCTGTTAGGAGTCAAGATCACAAGGGGTCGGATTGTGACAGAAAGTCGGCATAAGCATCTGAGAATCCGGTCGTTTTTGCCGTGACTAGTTCTGGCAGTGAATCGGCAGATTTTTTGAGTGCTGCATACGTCGTCGACACTGCATCCTTTGCCGACAAGAAGTTGGCTTCACTATGGGCCACGTCAGCATCAATCACAGCCTTCCAGGCATCACGGTGGGCCGCTGCAGCGTCTTTAAGCGTCATTTTAAGGCTTTCCTGCGACTGATCAACAGATACAGCGTCGATTGCCGCGACAGCTGCCACCCACGCGTCATATGACTGCTGCGAAGTCAGGCCGCCGGTTGCCGGTAGTACCGCCGCAAGCGAGGCTTGATCCTTCAAGCAGATCTGCAACGCCGCTAGTAATGTTTTAACCGTTTGAAGTGACGTTTTAACGCGTTGACAGTGGCCATGCTCCGGTGTCAGTACAAAATAGACAGTGGCAAACTGGTCACGACATACATCGTCGGCACTTGCCGATAGACTGTCGCTATATCCAGCGATCGCTTTGGTTTTGTCCGCGGCAGACACCGTATTATCTTGAAGAGTGACGTTAAGCGCTTTGGTCGCGGCCTGGACTGTGGCTTTGGTGTCGGCTACTGACTGACGTGCCGTCGTGTTGGTTGCCTGCGCGAGCAAAAACGTGATAACGCCAAGGATAATAATCACAATAACGATACTGGCGCTAATAATAAGTGCTTTCTTGTGCGTTCGAATTATCTTGTTATGACGAAGGTTCATATGCGCGACGACCATATCTCGCTATCAAGCGGCCATGGGTTAAAAGTACAGCCCTGTAACCCAATCGATTGTTGCTGCATCACTGGTGCGGCTTTGCCTGGGCCTCCGCAATATTCGTGGCCATGACCCAGCCAGTGCCCTGTTTCGTGGTTGACGACCATGTGTCGATAATCCCGCAAGGTGCCGCCGGCGCTATTCCATGGATCTGTTGCGCCTAACCATCGATCTTGGTTAATGATGACATAGCGGCCAACCGTACAACTATACGTTGTGCTACATCCGGTGGCCGAAAACGAAGGTACCTGCGACGCCTCTGCAAGCACCAACGTAAAGCTACCCCCACTCGCGACTTCTGTGAACGTCGCGTCCAGTCGACTCCACCCACGGCTGTCGTTTAATGTGGCATGTGCTTGCTGCTTAAATTCAGCCAAATCGGCCGTAATTGTCCCCCGCGTCTCGACGCTATACGTCACGGCTGTTTTTGGCTTTAACCACTCTGGCGTTGCAACTGAGGGTGCAGCCAAACCTGATAAGGTAGCTGGTAGCGTTAATGCTGATTCAACTTGGCAAAGTGACAACGTTTCGCATGGTTGCTGAGCCGTCGGCGCCATGGGCGCGGTCGTTAACGCCATTGTTGTGGCAACGGTCGCATAACTGATTGAACACACCACACACATACACCCACGTCCCCTTAAATTATGTCACCAGTATAACAATGGTTACCACTTGGCACCAGTCAAATGTACATTGCGCTTGTGTTTAAACAGAATTTTCGTCATACTGTTGTCATATAGATATCACTTAAGGAGTCGTCATGGCAACCAAAAAGAAATCAACTGCGAAAAAATCAACCAGCAAAAAAGCCGCCAAAATGCCTGCCAAAATGGAATCTTTCAAAATATCTCGCAATGATCCGCCATTTTTCACTCTTCGTGTCACCAAACAGACTGTCTATTGGTCAATTTTGTTGATCTTTATATTGGTCACTCAACTGTGGATCCTGAATGCCCAGCTTGACGTTATCCAAACACTCGATAGCATCACTAACCCATAAGCATCTGCGACAATTAAAATAACCCCCATCATGGGGGTTATTTTATAGCGCATCAATGATTACATGCGAATTTCTGCATCGACACCAGCTGGCAAGCTGAGGTTTTGCAGACTATCAATCGTCTTTGGTGTTGCATTGGTGATGTCAATCAAACGCTTGTGTACGCGCATTTCAAATGCCTCACCGCCCTTTTTATACACGTGCGGGCTCTTTACGACCGTAAACGTGCTGCGTCGTGTTGGCAGTGGCACAGGACCAGCAATGCTCGCACCTGTGCGAATTGCTGTGTCGATAATTTGTTTTGCCGACTGGTCGATGACTTTGTGGTCATACGCCTTCAAACGGATGCGGATGCGTAGTCCCGCTTCTTTTGTCTCTGTCATGTTAATGACTCCTCTTGCTACCCGCGTAGCCCGGTACCGTAACCTCTGCTGTGGATCAGTGTCGTTCTGCCATTGCCGAGTTGTCGATACGATTAGTAATACACTACAGATGATAACACGCAGAGCCTGTATTGTAAATTGACAAAATGGCCATATGTCAGTATGATATCACGCAAGCCCACTACATAAAACAGAAGTAGCGCACCTATGCACACACTCGGACAAGAAGTATTCGCTGGCTGGATCGAGCGTTCAAACCTCGGTCGCAACTTGAGCATCCAAGCGGACAGCTCACTCAACCGCCACGGAAGCGCACGGATCCTGACCCCCAGGATCTACCATCTGACCAGCGAAGACGCTCAGCGCCAAGCAATCAGTGGCTACCTGAACAGATCAGGGTTTACGAACGTCACGTTCAAACGCTACATAGGCCCCCGGCGTTTTTTGCCTGGATACGCTCATGTGACGGTGACTTTGTTCTGACCTGCACCAAACGAAAGGAATGTCAGGTTGACTACAACAGCCACGATGCGAAAGCGGGACTCCCAAATTCGCGCCATGGTCGCAGAGACGTCCGAAAAGACCGTCAAAGCGGCCCTGGCACTCTCAACATCGAAGCCAATTGGTGAGATTTTCTCTGTCGAAGCAATCGTCAGCGAGGGTCTCAACCTCGGCGGATTGTTCATATCCGTGTACTCCCAGATCATCCTTGACGCTACGCCTGGTGAAGATGGCTGGACCGACATGCGACTTCATCCGTGAAGAAGCATGACCACCACTACCCGCTGCATATGCGAGTCGAACCAGCTGGTTCCTCGCAGGATCAGCGGGTTTCGCATGTCATAACAAAAATACCTCCGATTGCTCGGAGGTATTTTGATAATCAGAGAGTTTGATTATTTAGTGATCGCGGTAACAACACCAGCACCAACAGTTTTGCCACCTTCGCGGATTGCGAAGTTCAAACCTTGTTCCATTGCAATTGGAGCAAGCAGCTTAACCTTGAATGTCAATGTGTCGCCAGGGATAACCAATTCTTTGTCAGCAGGAAGTTCAACTTCACCGGTAACGTCAGTTGTACGGAAGTAAAACTGTGGTTTGTAACCCTTGCTAAATGGAGTGTGGCGTCCGCCTTCTTCCTTTTTAAGGATGTAGACTTCGGCTTCGAATTCAGTGTGAGGAGTGATCGAACCTGGCTTTGCCAAAACTTGGCCGCGTTCGATTTGTTCGCGCTCGATACCACGAAGCAATAGTCCGGCGTTGTCACCAGCTTGTCCTTGGTCAAGGTTCTTTTTGAAAGCTTCGATACCAGTCACAACAGTTTGTTGTGATGGGTGGATACCAACGATTTCAACTGGGTCGTTCAATTTAACGATACCCTGTTCGATACGACCGGTTGCAACTGTTCCACGACCCTTGATCGAGAACACGTCTTCGATAGGCATCAGGAATGGCTTGTCTAGGTCGCGTACTGGTTCTGGAACATAGCTATCAAGTGCAGCAACCAATTCCATGATTGCGTCTTCAGATGCAGAATCGCCTTCAAGTGCTTTTGTTGCAGAACCCTTGATGATAGGAGCGTCTTCGTCAAAGCCGTTTTTAGCAAGCAGTTCACGAATGTCCATTTCAACCAGTTCTACTAGTTCAGGGTCAGCCAAGTCCATTTTGTTTAGAAAAACAAGGATCTTTGGCACACCAACCTGCTTAGCAAGCAAAACGTGCTCACGGGTTTGTGGCAGTGGACCATCGTTTGCAGCAACCACCAAGATTGCGCCGTCGATCTGCGCAGCACCGGTGATCATGTTTTTGACGTAGTCTGCGTGTCCTGGCATGTCAACGTGTGCGTAGTGACGGTTTTCTGACTCGTATTCCTGGTGAGATGATGCAATGGTGATACCACGTGCACGCTCTTCAGGGGCGTTGTCGATTTGGTCGTATGCAACAGCTTTGTTAACCGCACTTGGAAGGCGCTTTGCCAAAGTTGCAGTAATTGCTGCGGTAAGAGTTGTTTTACCGTGGTCAACGTGACCCATAGTACCGACGTTAACGTGAGGCTTGGTGCGATCGAAATCTGCCATTTTAATTTATTCTCCTTAAATTATTTTTCGCATGAGGATAATACCACCTCACGACGTATGAGCCCAATTATACAGGCTTTATTACTGTTCGTAAAGAGTTTTTATCGTTTTGTTTGAGGCGTATTTGCAAGATTTCGCGTTTGGGCTAAAACCATCGTGGCAACGGCGACCAATACAATAACTGTCCCGCCGTATGTCGCCAAAAGCTCATACGAAATTGGGACGGCCTCTGTATGATCGGCAGACATCGCAATACGTGATATATCGAACGTAGCGATATTGCATACATATTCAACGCTCAGCTCGTCTTGGTATCCAAGCACGCCCAGCCCTCCACTACCCGACCCCGGCACCTGCTCAAGGTTGCAGTATGCAGACTGAATGAAGGATGTCTGCGATAAACTCACCAGCAACATGACGATAGTCAGCGGAATAACCGCATAACCCAGCACCTTGCCGATCAGTCGTCGCAAACGGATAGCCTTGGGATCATTTTTATGTCGTGCAAAAAATAACATCAACGCAAGGATGCCACCAATCGCAATAAGCGTCCCGCTTATGATGTTTGCTATCCCAATCGCCTCCCAGTACATGGGCAGTGCGATAATCGTAATAACCGCCTGGGCAGCGCTAAACACACCAATAATCCCAAACACGACCAAAATGACGTAGTACAGCTTGTTCATACGATCACTATAGCATAAGCCGCTTAACCCCCCCATTGCAGTGATGGAGCTACCTACTTTTTGCGATATGGCGCCTGAAACGGCGCACTGTGCAGTCGGTGCCTCACCAGTAAAAACGTTGTCGCCGCAGCCAACACCGAAAGGATACTCGCAATAAGCAAGTTTACCGATGGGCTGATATAAAGATTGACAAAAAGACTTATCACCAGCAGCGGCAGCAGCGCGCGCGTCAGGGCATGCCCAATATGACGACGCAGGTTGACTGTTCGGGGTTTGTTGTCGTGACGTTTTGACAACCCCACAAAGCAAAGCACGCTGATTGACAGCACGATCACCGCAAGTATCAAATCGGCAATATGACGCGCGTCTATGACGGGATTATAGGCAAATGATCCGATAATTTGGATGCCGACGATAAGGTTTAAGCTGGCATAAAGTGAAATGTATCCGAAATAAATCATACGGGTAAGCATAGGCCTTATCATACCACACCAAATTGTTTTTACCCTAGTACCATCTGGTCACGGCTATTCTGATTCTTCACCAGTACTTGTGCGAGCTGTGTCCTCAAGTCCAAAATACATGCGAACAGATTCCACGTACTGTCCAAAGTTATACTTCATCAGCCCACTGTCGCCCAATTTAAATACTTTCGCGACGTCGAGCTTGGCCTTGGCAACCAAAAAGGCTTGACGAGGGTCAACAAGATACGGCAAATCATTAAAATCAGGTTCGTAAATCGGCATAACCAACACGCGTGCCGTGGTAATCACTGGACATACCTCGCTATTAACACATTCATCCCTTGCTAACTGGTCTGATTCTTCGATACATGTCAGGTCATGCGTCGGCCCGGCCTTGGTGATCAAACGCTCGATAACTTCTTTGTACCAGGCGCCGACTTGTTGCGGCGATCGTGACAGCTCGACATACGGTGCGACCGTCAGCACTGGCAGCATCATTAATCTTTCGTGACGAGCTTGGGCAGTTGGATACATTGACATAATGCGCACAACTTCCCGATGAACCATTTCAAGACTATCGTCATCATCAACGATACCTGTACCAACGAAAAAATTGTCAACCGCGAACATCGCACCTGCTTTATCAAGATTTGGCATTGAAATATCAGCGTAATACCGACGAACTGTCGACATTTCACCAATGGGTTCACGTTCAGGAAAATCTTCTTTTGCTGGCATACTATTTTGCTATTCTATAACGCTTTACGTACATTGCAAGCACAACCAAAAACCTCCGCATGGTTGCGGAGGTTTTGGCAGGTACAGTTCTTACCTATTTGCTTGATCGTTTTTCGATGATCTCTTGCGCAACGTTTGGTGGTACTTCTTCGTACTGTGCCAATTCCATCGAACTTGCGGCGCGGCCTTGGCTCATTGAGCGTAGGTCGTTGGTGTATCCAAACATCGTTGATAGTGGCACGATGGCCTTAATCAACTTGGCGCCACCGTTTAGGTCTTCCATAGATTCAATGCGGCCACGGCGAGCGTTAAGGTCGCCAATGACGTCACCCATGAACTCTTCAGGAGTCGTTGCTTCAACGCGCATGACCGGTTCAAGCAAAATTGGCTTCGCTTGCTTGATGCCTTCGCGTGTTGCAAGTGCACCCGCTAACTTAAAGGCCAGTTCGCTTGAGTCCACATCGTGGTAGCTACCGTCGTATAGCGTCGCCTTGACGTCAACAACAGGGTAACCAGCGATCACACCGCCAAGAAGCGTTTCTTTTACACCTTGTTCAACAGGTTTGATGTATTCTTTTGGAACAACACCGCCCTTAACTGCGTCAAAGAACTCAAATCCTTTACCAACTTCATTTGGCTCGAACTCGATCCATACGTCACCGTATTGACCACGTCCACCAGATTGCTTGGCATGCTTACCTTGGACTTTTGAAGTACCCTTGATCGATTCGCGGAAGGCAACTTGAGGCTCACCAATGTTTGCTTCGACGTTAAACTCGCGCTTCATACGGTCAATCAGGATATCCAGGTGCAATTCACCCATTCCCGACATAATCGTCTGGCCAGTCTCTTCGTCGGTGTGAACACGGAATGTTGGGTCTTCTTCAGCCAAACGTTGCAAAGCAACGCCCATTTTTTCTTGGTCGGCCTTTGTCTTTGGCTCAACAGCAATCGACACAGGTGGGTCTGGGAAGGTAATGCTTTCAAGCGCAATTGGATGCGCAGGATCAGCAAGTGTATGACCAGTAAAGGTGTCTTTTAGGCCAATAACAGCCGCAATATCACCGGCGCTGACTGAATCGATCTCTTCGCGCTTGTCAGCGTGCATACGAACGATACGGCCAACACGCTCTTTTTCACCAGTTGTGGTGTTAAGAACGTATGATCCAGCGGTCAATTTACCGCTATACACACGGACGAAAATCAACTTACCGACAAAAGGGTCGGTCGCGATTTTAAAGGCCAATCCGGCAAGTGGTTCAGTTTCAGCTGGTTTACGTTCGATTTCATCACCGTTTTTAGGGTTGACGCCCCAAATGCCGCTCACATCCAGTGGAGATGGCAGATAATCAACCATGATATCAAGCAGTTTTTCAACGATGACACCACGGCCATCACCACCGCTTACCAGGAAGAAGTTACCAGCAAGAACACGCTTGCGTAGTGCTGACTTTAGCTCTGGGATAGTAATTGAATCTTCACCCTTATCAAGGAATCGTTCGAACAGTTCGTCGTCGGCTTCAACAGCCGCTTCAACCAACAGGCTTCGTGCATGCTTTGCTTTTTCAAGCATGTCTGCAGGGATCTCACCCTGAACCAATTCGTGGTCTGCGTAATCCGTGTATGTGTAAGCTTTCATGTCGACCAGGTCAACAACACCATTGATGTCTTTTTCGAAACCAATTGGAAGGTGGACTGGTAGCGCTTGTTTTGAAAGACGAGCGTGAATTGTATCAAGCGATTTGTAAAAATCACCACCAGTTTGGTTGATCTTGTTGATAAAACAGATACGTGGCACGCCGTATTTGTTGGCTTGGCGCCATACAGTTTCAGATTGTGCTTCAACACCCATCTTACCGTCAAAGATCGTTACAGCACCGTCCAAAACACGCAGTGATCGCTCTACTTCAGCAGTAAAGTCGATGTGACCAGGTGTGTCGATGATGTTGATTTTGTGATCGCGCCAAAAACACGTCACAGCAGCTGATGTGATCGTGATCCCACGTTCTTTCTCTTGTGCCATCCAGTCGGTCGTTGCGCTGTCGCCATTGGCGCCACGAACTTCACCGATTTTGTGGTTGATACCTGTACGGTACAAAATACCTTCGGTTGTGGTGGTTTTACCGGCGTCAATGTGCGCGATAATCCCAATGTTACGCAAATCTTTTAAAGCAACAGTTCGTTCAGCCATAACTAACCCCTTGCAAAGTGAGCAAAGGCTCGGTTAGCTTCAGCCATCTTGTGAGTGTCTTCCTTCTTCTTGAATGCAGCACCTGCTTCGTTGTACGCATCGATGATTTCAAGCGCAAGGCGTTGTGAGTAAGGGATGCCCTTACGTGCCCGTGCTGATTGAACCAACCAAGTGAATGCATAGTGCAAACGACGGTGGCCTTCAACTGGGAACGGGATTTGATAGTTTGCCCCACCAACACGACGAGACTTCACTTCGAAGTTTGGTGACACGTTTTTCAGCGCACGTTCAAATACTTCAAGCGGGTCTTCGCTGTTTAGTTTTTTAGCGGCAGTTTCGAGTGCAGTGTAAACGGCACGTTCAGCAACAAGTTTTTTGCCATCAAGCATAGACTTGTTGATAAGACGCTGCACCATAACGCTTTGGTACTTGCGGTCAGGGTTCAGTTTGCGTTGTAAACTTGCGGTTACTTTACGAGGCATGACTACTTATCCTCCTTCTTAGCACCGTATTTGCTACGGCCCTGTTTGCGTTTTGCAACACCTTGAAGATCCAAGGCACCACGGACGATGTGATAACGAACACCTGGAAGATCTGGTACACGACCACCACGAACCAGCACAACGGCGTGTTCCTGTAGGTTATGACCTTCGCCACCAATGTATGCCCAAACTTCTTGACCGTTGGTCAAGCGAACACGTGCAACCTTGCGCAGTGCCGAGTTAGGTTTCTTTGGTGTTTTTGTCGTTACTTTAATACAGACACCACGTTTAAGTGGGCCAGGTTGATCGCTATAGCGGGTTTTTAGTGCGTTGTATGAACGACCAAGCGCAGGTGACTTGCTTTTTGTGGCAGCAGTCTTGCGTGGTTTTCGCACTAATTGATTGATTGTTGGCATTAATACTCCAAATTTTATTATTACAATTTAATAATCAGACTGTTGCAATCCATGAATGAAACGTTAATTTCAGGCATCTTCAACATTCTTTGACTATATTTTACAGATTGGATTCAGCATATCCGCCCTGTGTCATACTTACTGTCATCGCGTGAATTCGTACACATTCAATAACTCACACGCTTCGTAAGAGGAAACTCATTCATAATTCTAACAGATCCACGCAGAAATGACAATGTCCCACAGAGACGCTTAGATCCTGCCTGTTGCTCAAGCAAAAATGTCTTTAACTGGCGCAGGCACAGCCTGACGAAGCACATCCCTCAGCTTTTGGATTTCGTCGAGTTTCATCGGGCGATAGCCATAGCCAAGTCTATGTTTCAGATACTCATTGCTTGCGTCATTATCAAACATAGCTAGGCCAGATTGAGCGCTCGCTCGCTCGCTTCCCCGGCCATGCTTTGCGTTATACTCTGTAAGCGTCAGAATGGCAATTAGGCCATAGGTACTCGAATGCTCTTTGATTCGATTTTCCGCATCGCCCATTTGGCCCCCATCATAGTAAACCGTCTCGTTTTTCACGATAAACTTGTAACTCTTCAACAATGTTGCGTCAGGTGCATGTTCTTCTACGGTTATTACCGCTTGCTTATCTTTTTCGTCCTGGGTACCTGTCGAATAATCTATCCATAGATACGATCCATCGGGCATGTCCTGCTGATAATAGGCGCCAAAGACCTCGGCGTAACCTTCTTGATACGGCCACTTGTTGGCGTGACTATTAAAACTCGTTGCTCTTAGCTCAAGCATCTTACAAAGTCGATCAAACTGAACATAAACTGCTCGCCGTTCGTCCGCGTCGATCTCTACGTTCTCTGGCCGAACAGTTGGTTCGGCGAATTTCATTACATTGCCTGCATCCATTAGATATAATGTACCTTTCCATCTCTATTCGTACAAGCTTGAGCGTCATATATGCGTCCACAAATAGAAAGAGACATCGTGTCTGATGCCTCTTTCTTGTCCGTATTTCGTCTATGCGGCGAGTTCGATATCTTCGGCGATCTCGTCAGCGAGTTCGTCGTCAATTTCGAGCGTGCCGTCAGCACGACGGGCACCGGTACCGACTGGGATCTTGCGACCAATGATCACATTTTCCTTCAGTCCATGTAGGCGGTCAACGCGACCAGATACCGCAGCGTTGATCAGTACACGAGTTGTGTCCTGGAACGATGCAGCCGACAAGAAGCTGTCAGACCAGATTGACACCTTGGTAATACCAAGCAGCAACTGGGTGTATCCGACAAGCTCTTTCTTTTCTGGTGCAAGTACCGCGTTTGCTTCAACGACAGCTGCCTTTGAAACGATATCACCCGTTACAAATGTACCGTCGCCTGGGTCTTCGACCTGAACACGGCTAAACATTTGGCGGACGATGATCTCAAGGTGCTTGTCAGCAACGTCTTGACCCTGTGCAGCATAGATACGAAGCACTTCGTTAATGATGTAACGTTGTGTTGCTTCAGTACCCTTCAGGCGCATCAGGTCGTGCAGGTTCAGTGAACCGATTGTCAAACGGTCACCCGCTTCGACAACGTCACCAGCGGCAACAACCAATTGCGTGCTACCAGGAATCTCATATTTCACAGGTGAACTTGCGTTCGCTGCGATAATGATCATCTTTTTGGTGACTTCAACTAGTCCATCAAATGGTGCAACTAGTGGCTTTGATTCGCTTTCGCCAGATGCCAGTACGTCACCAACCTTGACATTGCTGCCAGATTTAACAGTGGCGGTACGACCTTCCAGTTCCAAGCGTTCAACGTGACCAGCTTCTGGGGTTACCTGAACGACATATTTCTTGCCGTCTTCCCATACATCAACCAGTCCGGTGACTTCAGTGACAAATGCCTGACCCTTTGGTGAACGAGCTTCAAACAACTCTTCAACACGTGGCAAACCTTGTGTAATGTCCCCACCTGCCACACCACCGGCGTGGAAGGTCTTTAGTGTCAGCTGCGTACCAGGCTCACCAACAGACTGTGCTGCGATGACACCAACAGGCTGTGCACCAGCGATCAATTTGCCTGATGCCATGTCAATACCGTAACTCTTGCGTGGAATACCACGAAGGTTCTTGGTTGACAGTACTGACTGAATCTTTACGCTTGTTACTTCGCTGTCGTTTTCGATTGCATCGGCGATTTCACGCGTAATCAGCTCGTCGGCCTTAATGTGGCCAGGAACTGCTTCTGCGGTGTAGCGACCGAACAAACGGTTACCAAAGTCGATCATGGTCAGTTCTGATTCACTCCTGGCAATCGCAAAGCCTTCGTCATCACCTGATTCGTCTTCAACTGTAAACACATCTTGTGACACATCAACCAAACGGCGTGTCAGATATCCCGAGTCGGCAGTCTTCAGCGCGGTGTCGATCAGACCCTTACGTGCACCACGAGTAGCCACAAACTGCTCAAGTGAGCTCAAACCATCTTTATAGTTACTGCGGATTGGCAGTTCGATTTCGCGGTTTGCTGCGTCCACCATGATTCCCACCATTGCAGATGCCAGCTTCACGTTCGAAATATCACCACGCGCACCACTGTTCACCATCACACTAATGCTGGTGTCCATGTTCTTCAGCTCACCCTGCAAAAACTCGGTCACGTTGCGGTCAACTGCACGCCATGAGGCGACGGTCAGGCCATAACGCTCCTCTTCAGTGATCAACCCTTGGTCAAACTGTTCAGAGATCAATGCCGTCTTGGCGTCACCTTCGGCAACGAATTCTGCGATCTCGTCAAAGTGCAAGTAGTCATCTTTACCAGTCGACACAGCGGCAATTGTCGCAAATCGGAAGGCCAGGCCCTTCATGCGGTCAGCAGTCTGAGCAGTTGTTTCAGCGTCATAATCGGTAAAGATCTTGGCCAATACCTTTTTTAGTTGTTTCTTGCTTTGGACATTGTTATCGTATGGGAAATCTTCAGGCAGAATCTCGTTAAAGAAGACACGGCCTAGTGTTGTTTCGCGAATCTTGCCCTTGGCAAAGACACGGATTGGGCTTTGTAGCTGCAAGTGCTTTTGGTCATATGCCATTTCAGCTTCAAATACCGAGCTGTATGCTTTGATCTCGTCAGTCTGCGCACTTGGCTTAACGTATGTCAGGTAGTAGTTACCCAGCACAACGTCTTGCCCGATGTTCAGCACTGGTGCACCATCAGCAGGCTTCAGCAAGTTATTGGTTGCGCTCATCAGCTCGCGAGCTTCCTTTTGCGCTTCCTTTGAAAGTGGCAAGTGAACAGCCATCTGGTCACCGTCGTAGTCGGCGTTAAATCCGTTTGCAACCAATGGATGCAAGTGGATCGCTTTACCTTCAACCAATTTTGGTTGGAACGCCTGGATAGACAAACGGTGCAGTGATGGTGCACGGTTTAGCAGTACATACTTGCCTTCGATAACGGCATCAAGTGCGTCCCATACGAGTGCATCACCAGCTTCGATCAAACGAGTTGCAGAGCGGATGTTGTGTGCATGTTCACCGCGAATCAACCAGCTAATAACAAACGGCTTAAACAGCTCTAACGCCATCTGCTTTGGCAGACCACATTGGTTAATCTTTAGTTTTGGACCAACAACGATCACAGAACGTCCAGAATAATCAACACGCTTACCCAACAAGTTCTGACGGAAGCGTCCCTGCTTACCCTTCAACATGTCTGAAATAGATTTCAGACGGCGACGTCCACCGGTTGCGTTCACTGCGCGACCACCACGTGCTGCCGAGTTGTCGATCAATGCGTCAACTGCTTCTTGCAGCATGCGCATTTCGTTACGACGGATCACTTCAGGCGCGTTCAGGTCGATCAGTTTCTTCAAACGGTTGTTACGGTTGATCACACGACGATACAGGTCGTTTAAGTCTGATGTCGCAAAGCGGCCACCAGTCAGCTGTACCATTGGGCGAAGATCCGGAGGAATCACTGGAAGAACGGTCAATGTCAGGCTACTTGGCTTAATACCAGCAGCTGCCATACCTTCAAGCACCTTCAGGCGCTTCTGCAATTTCTTCTCGCGTTGTCCCTTGGCACCAGCAACTTCTTCAGTAAGCTGAGCAATCAGCTCTGGCAACTTGATCTCATCAAGCAGTGCCTTCAGCGCTGTTCCACCCATACCAACTTCAACCAAGTCTTCGTACTCTTCAGGAAGTGCACGGAAATCGACTTCATTAATCAAAGCACCCTTTACAAGGCTCTCCAGTTGAGCTTTTTTGATGGTGTAGTTTTCGTTCAATTCTTCAACTTCGCGTGACATTTGTTCAGCAAGTGCCTTTACGTCAATCGATGGGTCAGGTTCTGCTTCACCGGTACCAGCTTCACGTTCGTAACGAATCTTAATCGCAGCACGTCCCGCTTCAGTTTCGGCTTCCAGGTCGGCCAAGTACTGGTCGCGCTTGGTGTCGTCTGATTTTAGGATAACGTAGGTTGCAAAGTAAGCGATGCGTTCCAGGTTACGAACGGTAATGCCAAGCAGCAAGCTCATTGCTGATGGTGTACCGCGCATAAACCAGATGTGGGCAACAGGGGCCGCTAGCGTAATGTGTGCCATGCGTTCGCGGCGAACGATAGATTTAGTAACCAAGTCACCGTTCTTGTCGATCGCAGCTTCGCGTGAGCGAACACCCTTTAACTTGTTATCGTGTGGGTTGATGTCTTTGACTGGACCGAAAATTCGTTCACAGAACAAACCATCGCGCTCTGGTTTTTGCGTACGATAGTTAATTGTCTCTGGTTTCGTGACTTCACCGTGGCTCCATTTCAGAATGTCCTCGGGACTCGCGACTGCTAGGCGTACTGCGTCAAAGTCGGCAATACCGTTGTTTGCTAGAATCCGTGACATATTACGCCTCCTCCTTGATTTCTTCTACTTCATCAATATCCTGAATCGTTACTCCATCGCCCAGATCACCAAAGTCATCTGCTTCATCCAGAATAGTTTCTTCGCTATCGTCATCATCACCAAGTGCTGGGATAGCTGCAACTGGCTCGCCGTTGATAACCGCACCGATCACTTGTTCAGCGTCGATGATGGCATCCTCAGACTCGTCCAGCAAATCAACACGCAGTCCCAAACCTTGCAGCTCCTTGACCAACACGTTAAATGATTCTGGTAATTTTGGACCAACAATTGGTTCGTCCTTGATGATTGACTCATATGCCTTTGCACGTCCGTATACATCGTCGGATTTGATCGTAATCATTTCCTGAAGTGTTGCGGCTGCGCCGTATGCTTCAAGTGCCCAGACTTCCATTTCACCGAATCGCTGTCCACCGTTTTGAGCCTTACCACCAAGTGGCTGTTGGGTCACCATCGTGTATGGACCAGTTGAACGGGCGTGAATCTTGTCGCTTACCATGTGGTGTAGCTTAATCATGTGCATCACACCAACAGTTGTGCGCTCTTCAAATGCGCTACCGTCACGACCATCGAATAATTGGAACTTACCGTCGCGGGCAAAGCCAGCTTTTTCAAGTTCATCACTAATCGTGTCGTTTGGTACACCGTTAAACGGTGGGCTTGCAACTTTGTATCCTAGTGCACGAGCAGCCATGCCCAAGTGGGTTTCAAACAGCTGTCCAATGTTCATACGTGATGGCACGCCCAGTGGGTTCAATACCACGTCAACCGCCGTACCATCTTCCATAAATGGCATGTCTTCGATTGGCAAGATTCGCGCAACAACACCCTTGTTACCGTGTCGTCCAGCTAACTTGTCACCGACCGAAATCTTGCGCAGTTGTGCAACAAAGATCTGGATCTGCATAAGAACGCCTGCTTTCAATTCGTGACCATTTTCACGGCTAAAGATCTTAACGCCAACGACTTTACCACCACCAGCATTGTTCATGCGCTGTGAGGTATCACGAACATCCTTGGCTTTTTCACCAAAGATTGCACGCAGCAATCGTTCTTCGCTTGATAGTTCTTGTTCACCCTTTGGTGTAATCTTACCGACTAATACGTCACCAGATTTAACCTCTGAACCCAGTTGCACGATACCGCTCTCGTCCAAGTGACGGAGTGACTCTTCGCTCACATTTGGAATATCGCGAGTGACGATTTCTGGACCCAGTTTGGTTTCACGCACTTCAACCGTGTAATCTTTGATGTTGATGCTGGTCAGTGTGTCGTCTTGGACAACACGCTGTGACAGGACGATAGCGTCGTCCATGTTATAACCGCCCCATGGCATAAAGGCCACAGTCAAATCAGCACCCAGCGCCAATTCGCCGTCAGCGATTGATGCACCTTCGATCAAAGTAGTGCCAGCCTTGACTGCGTCACCACGATTAACGCGAACTTTTTGGTTCATCGAACGATCATCGTTGCTTTTTGCAAAGTGAACAACTTCGTATACTTTGACGCCGTCTTTGTATTTAACGTGAACTTCGTTACCGTCGGCACGAACAACTTCACCTGGGCCATCAGCCAACACAAGCTGGCTTGTGTTACGAGCGATCTCTGCTTCGATACCGGTACCAACAACAGGTGCAGTTGGCGTCAACAGTGGTACTGCTTGCTTCTGCATGGCAGAACCAGTCAGTGAACGGTCAACACGGTTTTTCTCGATGAATGGAATCAGCGCAGCGCTTGATCCAAGAATCTGCTTGTGGGCAGCGTCAACGTAGGTAACTTCCTTGGCGTCAACTTGCTCTGGCAACAGTCCGTTACGGGCGCTCACGCGCTCGTCAACAAATGATCCATCGGCTTTCAGTTTTGCACTTGCGTCTGCAATCACTTCAGTAATTTCCTGTGAGGCGTCCAAATAGACAACTTCATCAGTCACTTTTCCCTTTACGACACGAAGGTATGGCGTTTCGATAAAACCATACTCGTTGACTCGTGCGTACGCAGCCAAGTTAAGTACCAATCCAATGTTGGCACCTTCTGGCGTTTCAACCACACACAAACGTCCGTAGTGTGTTGGGTGTGCATCACGAACGTCAAACCCAGCACGCTCGCGTGAAAGTCCACCAGGACCCATTGAGCTAAGACGACGTTTGTGTGACAGTTCGGCAAGTGGGTTTACTTCGTCCATCAGCTGTGACAGCTGTGAGCTTGCAAAGAACTCGCGAACGGCAGCAACAACAGGACGAGCATTAATCAGCTGACCTGGCGTCACGTTTTCGATGTCAGACATTGACATACGGTCCATGGCGTTACGTTGCATGCGCAGCATACCAACGCGGAATTGTCGGGCGACTAATTCACCGACCAATTTAACGCGGCGGTTTGATAGTGCGTCGATATCGTCTGCCAACTCTTGTGAGTTGTTCAAGCGAATGATTTCTTTAACGATCGCAATAAGGTCCGACAGTTGGAAGACACGGTTTTCAGTCGTGTTTGGCACGTCAAGAGCCAAGCGTTGGTTCAATTTGTAGCGACCAACACGGCTGTAATCAAAGCGCTTGAAATCAAAGAACATGCGTTCAATCATTGAGCGCGCGTTATCAACAGTAGCCAGATCACCAGGACGAAGACGGCGATAGACTTCAATCAACGCTTCGTTTGTCCCACGGGCTGGGTCTTTATCTAGTGTGGCATCGATGTATTTGACTTCACCTGTATCAACATCAGCAAAGAGGGCCTTGATTTCAGATGTTTTGTTGTGGCCAAGGGCACGGAATAATGTGGTGATAGGAAGTTTACGACGGCGATCGATCTTCACATAAATGGCACCGTTACTTGCGGTTTCAAATTCCAACCATGCACCACGGCCTGGAATCAGTTTTGCACCGTAAAAATTACGCGTTGCGGCTTTGTCGGCGGTAAAGAAAACACCGGCGCTACGAATCAACTGTGACACAACGACACGTTCGGTACCGTTAATGATAAAAGTACCACGGTCAGTCATCCATGGGTAATCGCCCAGGTAGATTTCTTGTTCTTTGACTTCACCGGTGACTTTGTTCGTCAATTCGACATTAGCGTGCAGGGGCGCGTCGAACGTCAAGTTGTTTTCTTTGGCGTCTTGCTCGGTCGTCTTTGGATCTTGAAACTTGTATTCCTTGAATCGCAGTGCCAATTTTTGACCAGTATAGTCATCAATCGGGTTCAACTCCGCAAAAATCTCACTTAGGCCAGTTTCGACGAATTCACGCCAACTGTCCTTTTGGTGAGCAATTAAGTTTGGTAAAGGCAATGCCGTGTCATCTTTGGTAAAGAAAACACGCTTCGCAGTATCTGGCTTAGTCTTTGCCATATATTTGCAATGCTCCTCGCATAAATTGTATTTGGTTGATAGGGGTCTTTGGCGCCGAAGATTCCCTGAGCAATGGTTGTTCCGCTTGCAAAATGCCACGATTGCATGCAGACACAAGTAACCAAAGCTGCTCTACTTCTTGATACCTATTGTGATCCAGTTGACAGTAATAGTCAAGTATAATAAATGCAAATGTTGCCTTGGGGGCCAAAGGGTTTAAAACAACCCGCAGGTGCCAGAACGTTCACAGTAGTGAACGGGCACCTGCGGGACACTTCTACGCCACTATCACGCACGACTCTTCATGACGCCAACATACATGCTGATTGCACACACCATCATGATGGGCGCAAC
>ERZ724509.379-NODE-379-length-20212-cov-7.018455_pt1 | contig 20212 bp, 12 predicted proteins | sample MGYA00376042_ERZ724509 | MGnify/ENA primary metagenome ERZ724509 (study PRJEB28724, sample SAMN07190887) | wastewater metagenome | isolation source: effluent of sewage treatment plant in Hong Hong | place: USA: Christiansburg, Virginia | collected 2016-03-01 ...
AGGTGACACCAACATGAACGACCTGAATCACGGCGCCTACTACGCCACCGAAACCCGCCCGCTGTGGCAGCGTCTGCTGTCTCGCCTGTTCCCGACCGGCCGCGTGGAGATCCCGGAGGACCTGGAGGGCTGGGCGCCTAGCTACATGCAGACCCATACTGTCTGCATGCTGGACTGGCGCGACCGCCTGCGCGTGCTGGTCAGCGGCAAGCTGCATGTGCAGACCAACACCAAAACCGATGTCAGCGTTGGCCGCAGCCAAAGCTGGGGCGCTGTGTGGGTCGAGCCGCCGTTCGATCGCTGACCCCATCCCCCATAGGTGGAGCTGGGCACTGTGACGTGCCAGTGTGACTTCGAGTGCCTTCGAGTGGCGCTCTCACGCTGTTCTAAGCCATCTAGCGGCCCGAAGAGAAGAGACTTCTCCCCGGGCGTAGATGGTAGGCGCGATTGGACTCGAACCAACGACCCCCACCATGTCAAGGTGAGTCGCCGAGTGGGATCGCTTTGTTCTACCAAGCACTTAGCCGCGCATGTGTCGTGGCAGTGTGACTTCGAGATTCAGCCATGCGCATCGTCCGCCGCTTCAAGACCGAAGAGAACGAGGACACCGGCGACCTGGGATTCATGCCGACCTGGATCAAGGGCGCTGAGCCCTTTCAACGTGTGGCCCACGACATGCTGGAGCACTTTCTAGTGCCTCAGTGCAACGCGGCCGAGGCTGAACTAATGGCGCTCGGCGCCTTTCTCGTGCTGCGCATCGACGGCGGCCCGCGCAACATGACCGCCGAGCAGAACCTGGCGTTGGTCGTCGAAGGCGCAATGGACGATTGGGCGCGAGGCGACATGGATGCGCCGCGCCCGCTCATGTCTCGGCGCATGCACGAGCATGACTGGGCTGACGCCGTGATCGTGCTCGCTGTGCCCAAGGCGTTCGCCGGCCACAACCGCAACTTCGAGCAGGGCTCGCCGTACGGCAACGAGCTGCAGCCGCACGTTGTGTCGTGGGTGCGCGCCGGTGTGCGCGCGGCTCACCGGCGGTACCAGCCGGCACGCACCAGCCTGTTCGACATTGGGCAGACCGTCATGCCCAAGCTCGACGACTTCAGTGACAGGCTGATCGGCCATGAACGTGTGCAGCTTGGTGACGAGGTCGTCATCACTGCGGACATTGACGCCTGTGAGTTCATGGCGACGGTGCGCGGGCGCAGGATCGACTTGTAGCTCTACACTGTGCGCTCCGAATAGGAGCGTGCCATGGACATCTATGCAATCGGTGACGCCGCTGTGCGCGGCGTCATCCTCTTGCTTTTCTTCGTCAGCATGCTGCTGACGTTCAAGCTCTTGCGCTGGCTGTGGCGGCGCATCATGGGCCTGTCTGTTGACGGCCTTGCGCAGACGACGGGAGTCATCGCAGGCAAGGCCGACGGAGCGGCGCGTCGATTCGCCGACGGGTTCAAGACAGGCTTCAAGAAGGCCCAGGACTGACGGGAGTCAGACTGAGGGCCAGCACGCGACCGGGAGTTTCTTCGTCGCAGCGAATAGCCCCGAAGTCTGCCAGCTCGTCAAACTGAGCTTCTTCGCTCAATCAAAGTCCGGCCGCGGTCGCCATCACGGGCCGCTGGCCAGCACTGGCATGGCCTTGCACTCTTAACTTTCGACGCCATACCTCTATATATACACTTCTCTATACTCTTCTTATTTTTCTAGAAGAAGTAGTAGTATAAGTATAAGAGTATAAGTACCTATAGAGTAGACGGAGAAAGCCGCCGCTTTAGTCTACGAACTTAGGGTCCGCAGGCTCAACGTCGACGGCCCCAGCATACAGAGCGTTCGCCGGCATGCTCTTCAATACGAACTGGCCGAACGATTCACGCCCGCCGAGCATGCGCGCAGCCTCGGCGAACTGCTCGACCGTGGGCCCGGCCAGAGCGCCCACGCCGGTACCGCCGCGCACTGCATCGCGCAGCATGTCCACGCCGAACTGACCCACGCCCAGCAGTCCTGCGCGCTCGACGCCCGCAGCCACGTAGTCGCCCACGCCCCAGTTCTGCTTCCACTCAGGCTCTTCACCGCCGCCCTGGATCAGCCCCTTGGCCATGTCCGCCGCGATCATCATGGGCACGTAGCTCATCAGCGCCATCGCCGGCGTGTAGTTGCCGTTCTGGTACTCATGTGCCACGCGCTTGAGGATCGTCTCGTGGAAGCTGTAGGTGAACTGCTTCAGGTGCGAGATGAGTGACCAGTGCGGGTCGCTCATCCAGATCGGCTTGTCCGCCGCGTCAGGCCGCAGCACCGCACCGTCGACCCAGCGGTTGACCGCCGCCTTGACCTTGACGCTCTGCTCGGGCGTGAGGCCGTCGGCCTCAGTGACCTTGACTCGGCCGTTTGCATCCAGCGTCAGCTCGTTTGGCTCCAGGCCCAGCTCGCTCAACCACCGGCGGCTGTGCGGGCTGGCCGTGCCGTCAGCGTGGCGCGCCAGGAAGCCCATGGCTGCCTCGGTGGCGCTCACCCGCATGCTGGTGTTGAACTGCTCGGCCAGGTTGTAGCGGAACAGCGTGTCGTTGATCTTGCGGCCCGTGTCGCCCACCATGCCCTGCGAGTACAGCGCGCCCAGCGTGTGGACCAGGGTCGTGTCGTCGATCACGCCGATGCTCGCGGCGAACTTCGTGGCCGCGTCGTCCTGCGGGTTCTTCTTGAAGTTCTTGGGGATTTCGCTCACGCCGCGCTTGAACGCTGCGAACGAGTCAGCCATCGTGCCGCCGCGCACCATGATGCCCATGGGGTCCACCACGCTGCTGAAGATCATCAGCGGCAGCAGCCGGACGTTCTGGTAGACGATCATGTTGCCGAACAGCCGGCGGGCCTCAGGGTTGATCGTGTCGCCCAGCGTGCCGTCCACAGCCCGCACGAACTTCCACGCGCTGTCGACGTCGTCGGGCGTGGCTCCTTGGCGCTGTGCCTCGGCAATCAGCTTGTTGACACCCTTGCCGTCGTCGCCGAACCGCTTGGCCCACTCCGCTCGGCGCGTGGCCTGGGTCACGTAGCCGTTCAGAATCTCCGTCAGGTTCTTGCGCATGAACGGAGCCAGCTCAGCTTCGGGGATGAACGCGAGGTCACGCGGCTTCAGGTGCTGCATGCCGGGCTTGTCGGTCACTACCGTTGTGAACTCGGCGCCTTCGCTGACCATGATCTTGGACAGCACCTTGTCGGCGTTCTTCACGCCGTGGCGGTCCAGGACGTTCTTGAACTCCTGCTGGTGGCTGCTGATGTAGCTGACGTCGTACTGGCGCGGGAAGTAGTCCTTGCCTACGCCCAGGTCGGCGACCTTCACGCCAGCGCCGGTCATGTAGCCGTACATGTCGTCCAGCAGCTTGCGCACGACCACTTTGGCCGTGAACGCGTCGCCACGGGCCTTCTGGTCGGCCATCGCCTTGATCGGGTCGTTGCTCTTCTGCTGCAGGCTCTCCAGCGCAGCCTGCACGCTCTCGGCGCTGAAGTCCTTCAAGTCGGCAGCCAGCCTGTTCATCACCCGCGTGCGCTCGGCGCGTGCCGCCGGCACGAAGCCAGGGTCGTCGCCCTCGGCCACGGTGTGCAGCTTCATCTGGTCGGCCAGCTCGCGCAACGCCGGGATGCCCGTGTCGCGCAGCCGCTGTGCGCCAGCCACGCCCAGGTTCTCACCCAGCTCCAGGATCGGCTGGGTCATCTTGCGCGCCGTCTCGATGGCTTTGTTGCGGCCCGGCACCATCAGGTCTTTGTAGACCTGGTCCCGGTTGGCCATGTTCTTGGCGAAGTCGCCGCTGTGGAAATACTCCATGATGTGCAGCGCGCGGGCGTCGTTCGACCAGATGCCCAGCACGGAGCGGATGAAGTCGGCGATCTTGCCTAGCACGGTCTTCGTCTGGTCGCCCACGTTCAGCTTGCCGTCAGCCCACGCCTGGTACATGTAGGCGGCGCGCTCTTCGGGGTCTTTGAGCTGGGCCAGAGCCTTGTCGCCCATGCCGCGTTCGGCCATCCACTTGCGGAGCTGGTTCATGACCGGAGCGCTCTCGCCGGCCTTGAACAGTACGTCGACGATCTTGCCGTGCTTCTGGTCGTTGAGCTTCTGGATGAACGCGTGCATCGACTCGTGGAACGCAGTCGACAGCGGGTTCATGGCGTGGACGCTGAGACGGATCACGTCCTCGGTCGGCGCGTTGCCCTTGCCCTGGACGCGCTCGAACTCGCCAGCGTGGCCCAGGCGCTCCCAGGCCAGGCGCACCGAGTTGCCCAGCGTGCGGTTGATGTACTCGTAGACCTCCTTGCGGTTGATCGGCCCCTGGCGGTTGGGGTCGACGCCGGACTTGTCGAAGTGGACGTAGTTGGTGCTGATCTTGCTGTCGTCGTAGATGACGTAATTGGGGTGCGCGTCGTTCTTGCCGCCGCTTGCTGCGTACTTGTGGCCGAGGATGCCGAGGGATTGGAGGTAGTCGGATGCCTGCCTCTGTGATGTCGATGCAAAGTAGTTGTAGATTGCTTCGCCCGAGCCGAACGTGCCCATGCTGGCATCAGCTGCCTGCTTAGCCAGACTGATGTGCGTGTACTGCCCGACATACTCCCCGTCCCGATAGAGTTCGGGGAGCCCGGACTCAAAGCGAATCTCGAAGTCCGTGGAACTGCCGTCAGGGTGTCCGTAACTAGCTGTCAGAACTCCGTCGTCTTTGTCCCACTCCAAACTGACTTCCGTGTTCTTGATGCCAGTCTCGGCAAGAGCTTTTTGCACGAACTCGCTTTGCTCGCTCAGCGGCTTGTTCCAGTCCAGCAGCTTCTCGGGCGGGATGTCGACGCTGACGTGGTAGGTGGGCGACTTGGTGTCGCCCAACTCAAACTCGAAGTCGGCGTCGGCAGCGCTTGCGGCCAGGCGTGCAATTCGTTTCGTGTCCTCGGCACTCTCAGGCGTGTAGCCCAGTTCTTTCAGGGCGTCGGCCGAAACCCCATCGAGCGCATCGGCCATGCCGGCAAAGGCTTCACGCAGCTCACGCGCGCTCGTGGCGAACATTGGCACCATGGCGTTTGCCGCGTCGAGCGCTTGTTTGCGCGCGATGCCGCTGAGTTGCTTGAGGAATGGGAAGCTAGTGATGTCCGGGCTCTCCGACACCTTCGCCGTGAACTGATTTTTGTAGTTGCGGTGCACGCCGTCCGCTGTGGACAGGTACGTGCCGGCGCCGAACGAGGCGTTGCCCTCCCCCTTGCCGCTGTGCGCGCGCCAGTCGAACTTGCCCTCGTGGCGGATGGGCGAGTCGTGCGTGGCAGCAAAGCCTGGGCGCTCCAGCTCTTCGTGGATGCGCGTCGACTCCAAGCTGTACTTCTTCCCGCTGCTGCGGTCAGCCTTCAGCATGTCGTACGCCTGCTGCGGCTGCTCGCGCACCAGCTCGCCGATGCGCTCGTTCAGGGCGCTGATGGCCCGCGCCGTGTTCGCCTCCATAACGTCGCCCTTGCGGGCCAGGTGGATTACAGCGTTCTGCAGCCCCACTGCGTCGGTGTGCTGCTTGACCTCTTCGATCAGCGACTCATCGCCAGAACGTGCCCGCTCCAGGAGTGCCGCCTTCTTGGCGGCCACGGCTTTTGGGTTTGGGGGCCCTCCCTCGACGCCGTCGTAAAAGCTAGCCAGGTCTGCAGTCGAGCCCTTGCCGAACAGCCCGTACAACGTCCCCAGTGCCTTGCTCTGCTGCTCAGTCAGGTCGCCGTCGATGCTGCGCAGCTCGTCGAACCGTTTGCGGGCGGCGTCGAGGAAAGCGTCGACCTTCGGGCGGGTGTTCAGGCTGCTGTAGTCTTCGGAGGCAGTCAGGGCGTCGACTCGGTCAGCGACGCGGCGGTCCAGTGGCGGGGCGCCGGCTGGCTTCTTCGCTGCCTTGCCGACCGAGTGGATGATGTCGCCCTCGTCGTTCTTCACGTACCACTGACCCGGGCGTTCCTGCTGCACGCTGTAGCGCTTGCCGTCCAGCATGAAGCCCGCGTGGTCAGAGTCCCACGCAGGGTCGCTGAACTTCTTCGCCGCTTCGGCCGCGGCCTTGCGCAGCGCCGGCCAGGACTTGTTGCCGTACTCGCGGTCGGTGCCGATGGTTGCGTCGGGCGTCGGCTCAGCTTTGGGGCGCGCAGCGCCGGGTGCGTTCTCGGGCAGTGCCGTGCCGGGCTTGTTGATGCGCTGCGGCAAGAACGGCTTGCGCGGCTCGCCGCCGTCCGTGAAGATCGGCTCGGGTGCGCGCCCGATGTCGTAGGTCCGGGTGTTCATGCCTTCGCCCGTGCCCTTCATGATGCCCAGCTTGCCCTCGCCGCGCAGTGCGTCATGCGTCGGCCCGAACGGGTCGATCTCCGTGCGCCCAGTGCCCTCGGCTTCGCGCACCTTGCTCAGAACGTCCAGCTCCTTGCGCAAAGCGGTGGCCTTTACGCGGTCAGCGGCGGTCGCCGTACCGTCTTCCATGCGCTCGAAGATCGGCCCCAGTTCGCCGTTGACCTCGCCGATGCGCTTCATGCGCGCAGTCAGGTTCGGCAGCCCCATATCGCCAGGGATGCTCTCACCGATCTCGCCAGTCTTGAAGTCGTCCTTGGTCTTGCGGCTGTGGGTGCGGCGCTCCATGGGGATGCCCAGGTCGCTGGTGTAGCCAGTGCCCGGCTCGTCGTCCACCTTGCGGCTGTCTTCGCGGGTCAGGTCGCGCGCTTTGGCGAGCTGGCGCTTTGCGTCAGCTTCGACGCCTTCCCGGATCAGCGCCTTGCGGAGTTCCTTGTCCTCCGTGTCCATGATTGCCTTGCGCAGGCCGGTCAGGTAGTTCGTGGTCTTGTCGTTCTCGCGGTCGGCCTGCGTGCGGCGGTCGAGCTTCTTGATGTCGGCCCAGGTCACATCGCGGCCATCGAACTTGCCCAGGAACGTGTCGTTGGGGATGTCGAACGTCTTGCCGATGTGCGCTTGCACGGCGGCGATGCCTTCGATGAACATGCGGCCCACGCGGGCCGTGCGCGCCTGCTCGCCCAGGTCGTCGGAGACGTGCTCGTTCTTGAAGCGAGCCATCATCGACCTGACGACCTTCACGGCATCGAGCACCAGCTCGTCCTTACCGGCCATGTAGCCGGTGTGCAGCGCGGCCGGGCTGTTCTTGGCGTCGTACTTGTGCCGGTCGAACTTCATCGCGTCCAGCTCATCGAACGAGATGTCCGTGCCGTGCGTAGCGCGCTCGGTGGCGATCACGCCGTAGCGGTCGAGCTGTTTCATGGCGTAGCGCTCGCCGTCGACACCCGCTTCGTTGCCGATCTTCACGAGCTGCTCGTAGCGGCCTTCGACCCACGGGTGGTCCGGCCCCATCTCGCTGGCGGTGATGAACCGCGCAGTTGACTCGGGGTACATCGCCTGGACTTTGGCCAGACGCTGCATGGCCGCGCCGGGGAAGTCGCCATTGCCCGGGTCGTCCTCCGGGTGGACGAACAGGTCCGTGCCTTTGCGACCACCGCCGAAGTAGCGCATCTGGCCGTTGGGCGACCCACTCTCGCTGAACTCGCTCTCGACTCCGTCGTCGATGGGCTGACCGTCCTCGTCGTATTTGACGCGGGCGCGCTCGATCTGGTTCTCTTCCTTCGGCCGCGCCTTCTCCAGCGCCACCAGCAGCTTCTTGGAGTTCTCGCCGTAGCGGGTCTCCAGGTACTTTTCCATGCGGTACTTCAGCCGCTGGGCTTCGGGATCAGCCTTCGGGCCTTCCGTCGGCCGCTTGTCGTCCAGCCACTTCCTCAGCAGCCGGGCTTCTTCCCGCAGGTCATGGTTGCTGGTGCTGCGCTGAAGCTCGGGGCGCAGCAGCTTGTGCTGGGCTTGGGCCAGCGTGTCGGCGCTGTCGCGGGCCTTGGTGAACTCGTTCAGGCTCTTGAAGAACGTCGCGGTCTTGGCTTTGTCGGTGCTGTCGCCCACGACGGAGTGCGCCACCTCCAGCAGGCGGTCGGCCGCCGGGCCGGCCAGATCGACCAGCCGGGCCACCACGTCCCTCGACGGGCGCTTGCCGCTGGCGAGGTCTTCGATCAGCGGGGCGAACGCGCGGTGCAGCTGCGTGGCCACCTCCGGGTCGCCGGCCATGTCTGCCAGCTCAGGCCGAGCCTTCAGCAGCTCGGGGATCAGCTTCTCGGCCAGGGCTTGCCGGATGCCGCTGTCGTCCTCGGACTTCAGCAGCCGGCGGATGGTCACGTCGCGGACCTCGGCGTCCACCACGCCATCGGGGCTGGGGTCGACGCGGCGAGTCTCGGCGTCGACCGTCTCGCCGCCGGCGTACTTGTTGCCGTCGGTGCGCTTGAACTTGCGGGCGTTGCTCCACTCGTCGACGCTGTCAGCAAACCGCGTCAGGTGGTCCATCGCCGTGTCTTTGGTGTCCTTGGCCATCTTGGCAGTGGCGACCGCCGCCTGCTTGGCGTGGTTGCCCATGTCCTGCATCCAGTCGCGCACGGCCGGGTGCTGGTCGCCCAGCTCTTGCGCGTACGCCTTGACTTGCTCGACGCGCTGGTTGTCGTCGCCCAGGATCGCCTGCTTCAGCTTCTCGCCCTGGAGGCCGGCGAACTTGGTCACGTCGCCGATCACGTCGTCGCTCTTGGCGATCTTGTCCAGCACGTCGCGGCTCTTGGCCTTGGCGTCGTCGAACAGGCCGGTCAGGGCGTCGGGGATTTCCATGCCCTCGACGCGCTTGGCGCCGGCGTCCGCCGCCTCGGTTGTCGCCTTGGTGACACCCTTGGCCTTGTCGCCCACGAACTGCGCCGCGTCCTTGACCTTGCCGCCCACGGCGTCGGCCGCAGCGCCGATCTGGCCGCGTGCGCCGCCCAGCGCGCTCATGCCGGCGATGGGCACGCCGAACAACGCGCCGCCAGCCGCTGCGTCGCCGATGTGCTGCATCTCCAGGGGCGCGGACGGGTTCGCCACGACCTGCTTGCCAGCCTCGGAGCCGGCCGCCAGGGCTGCCTGCTCGGGAATCGACGCCAGAGCGCCTCCAGGCAGCCGCCCTGCCGTACCCCCCAGCCGCGCCCGCGCGACGCCAGGGAGGACGTTCTGGAGGGCCGCCGAGGCCGTTCCGCCCAGCACTGCGGCCGGCAGGTCCACCTGACGGCCCTGTTCGCGCATTCGGCCCACGATGTCGCCCGCCTCGACCGGCGCCATCACGGCCGTGCCAGCGGCGATGGCAGGCACAGCCCCGCCGCCAGTCAGGAGCCCGGCGCCCAGCGCCGCAGCCCCCACCGGCACGATGCCGCCAGCCAGCCCGGCGGCGTAGTCGACGAAGTCCCCGACGCCGTTGACGTCGCGCCAGGAGGCCACGCGCGGCGCACTGGCGGCGGCGTCCTGCATGTGCTGGTCGGCCGCTTGGTAGCGCCCGGTGGCGAAGTCGTTGGCCCCGAACTGCTGGCCCACGGCGCCGGCGATGTTGTTCAGGCTGCCCATGGCGGCACTACCGCCGCTGCGCATGCCCTTGACGAATTCGCTGCCTTGCGGCAGTGGTACGTCCTTGAAGTGGTCTGCCTTGTCGAGGATGCCCATCAGGTCACTCCATCAGCGCTTTGAACTTGTTGGACGCCCGCCCACCGAAGCCGAGGGTCGAGCCCTCCTTCTCGATGTAGCGGCCCGGGATGATTTCCGTCTCGCCGTTCACACCGACGCGGTTGGTCTGGTAGTCGCCGTTGGGCAGCTTGCGCAGCGCCAGGATCGGCTCGTTGGACTGGATGGCGCGGGTGCCCCACGGGGTCAAGCCGCCGGTGGCTGTGGCGCTGGCCACGTCGGCGAGCTGCATGCCCGCGACAAAGCGAGCCTTGTCCTTGGCGTCCACGTCCTTCATGGTCTTGCCCATGCGGCCTACCATGGACTGCATGGCAGTGGCGTAGCGGGCGGCGTTCTCGGTGTCGGGCACCGTCTTGCCGTCGCGGTCGGTGGTCGGCGGGATCATGGAGCCAATCTCGCTGTGCAGATCCTTGATGGCCTGCTGGCCCTGCTCGAAGCCCTTGTCGGCGCGCTGCGCGGTGTAGTCGCGCTGGTCCTTGGCCATGTCGTACTGCATGCGCATGCGGTTGCCTTGCGCCGTGACCATGTGGCCCTCGCGGGTGATGTCCTGGCCGCGCATCGTGGCGCTGATCTGGGCGGCGTTGTTCTCCCGTTGCACACCAGCGTTCAGGTTGGCACGGGCCATGTCGCCGCCCTCGCGCATGCGGGCCAAGTCGCGCTCGTTGGCCATGCGCTCCGTCGCCGTAGCGCGCTCGGCAGCGATGGCGTTGGCAGCGCGCACGTCACGCGGCTTCATGGCGTTGCCGCTGGGGCCCAGCACCGACAGGCTCGGGCCAAAGTTGGCCGTGCCGCCTTCGCGGGCCATGCCGATCTGTTCGCCGCCGGCAAAGCCGCCCATAGTCGGCCCCTGCGGCGCCGCTGCGCGCATGCGAGCCAGCTCCATGGCGTCTTGGCGGCGCCCCTCGCTGAAGTCGAGCGACGTCACACCCACGCCCGGGTTGCGGGCGTTGTCGATTTCGGCGCCGAAGGCGATGTTGCCCGTACCGCTGTAGCTGTTGCCCTCGCGGTAGATCACGCCGTCGCGGCGGGCCGCCAGCTCGGGCGGGCCGATGCTGGGGTCGGCGCCCTTGCCCGGCGTGGTCAGGTTGGGGGCCGACAGGGGTTGCGCAGCCTGGGCGGCTTGCGCGCCCTGCACGAAGGGGGCGATCTTCTGGGCCGCCGGTGCCACTTTGGCGGCGGCGTTCGCGACGCCGCTCCCCTCGCGCAGCATGCCGAGTGCGCGCATGCCGGAGCCCAAGCCGGAGCCCAAGCCGCTCACGGCGTTGACCGTGTTGGCGACGTTGCGAGTGAACTCGTTGTCAGGGCCGAAGCCCAGCGGGCGCCGCTGGGTGGGTTCCGGCGCCTGGGTCGTCGGGTCGGTGGGGATGTCGCCCGGCTTGGCTTCGGGCGGCACGAATGGGGCCGGCGCGGCCTGTTCGCCATCGGCCATCCGCTGCACAGTGCCGACGATGCCGCCGGCCACGCCCGGCAGGCTGGCCTTACCGAGCGCCGCCGCGTTGCCGCGCATGCTGCGCCACGCGTTCTTCCAGCCGGAATCGGGCGCAGTGGGCGCGGGCGCGGCCCTGAACGCCTGGGCCTCGGCCGAGAGCCCGCCCTTGGGCACGTTGGGGTTGCCCGGCGCAGCCATCTGCTGCGGGCCCGGCGCGGGCAGCGCTCGCATGGTGGGCGTCGGCTCCGGCTGGGTGGGCGGCATGGTGAAGTTCGGCCGCTTCGGGTCCATCAGCGCAGTGCCGGGCTTGGGGCCTTCCAGCATGAGCGGTGCATTCGGCGGCATCGGTGCGGCCGGAGGCATCGTGAAGTTCGGACGCCGGGGATCGACAACGTCGCGCATGGTGGCCATGGGTCTTCCTTAGATCGAACTTCGATTATCCGCCACGCTGGGGCGCTTGGCGCTGAGCGCTCAGCGCGCTCGGCGGGCGCTCGTAAACGCCCAGGCAGCCGCGCCCACAAGGGCCGCGACGGCGACGAGCAGGTTGGCGGACGTTGCCGCGTCGTCGCCGGTGAGCAGGCCGACAACGAACCCGAACGAGAACAGTGCGATGGGCGTCAGCACGACCGAAGCCAGCACCCAGCGCCAGATGAACGACCAGACCATGTGTCAGCCCTCGATGTTCGTCTGGGTGCTGTCGTTGCCCGACACGCTGGCCGAGGTGTTGACCGCGTTGAACGCCGCTGCTGCCTGGGTGGCGACCATGTTGGCGTTCGCCACTGCGGCGTTGACCCGCTGGGTCAGGGTCTCCATGGCTGTGCGCACGTTCGTCTCGTTGGTGCGCACCTTCAGTTCTGCGTTCGTCGTGCTGACGCGCAGCGGGATTTCCGCAGCGGCAATCCGAGCCCGATAAAAATCGGTCAGGGTCGACGAAAAGCGCGACTGGCTGTCGATGATCGTGCTGGCGACCTGGCTAGCGACCTGTGGCCCCTGCACCATCGTGCGGATGTAATCGCCTGCGGAAGACACTGCCAGAGAGCGCAGCGCGATTGCCCGCTCGACCGCGAAGCGGACGTTTTCCACTTCGCGGCTGAACGCATCGGCCGCCTGCGTGCGAGCCGCTTCGGCGACGGCGTCCTGGGCTGCTTTGTCGATCATCAGCAGGCCGTGCCGCAGTGCGCCAGGTGGCGTGGGGAACCGGCGTGCAGCCCAGTCCGCTTCCAGTGCCTCGCGGCCGCGTGCGGCATCTGTCAGCGCTCGGTCGCGGGCTCGGTTCCAGAGCTGGGTCTCGACGTCGGCGTCGATGCCGCTGCCGCCCACCGTGAGCGCTTCGTCGATCCACCCCCGCGCGTTGTCGATGTAGCCACTGTCCCCGAAGTTCTCGCTCAAGTACCCGGTGAACAGTGCGGCCAGCGTGTTGATCAGGTTCTCGCTGGTCGAGTCGTACAGCGCCGTCGCCGTCGACTGATTGAGCGCGGTCAGTGCGGGGGCGTCGGGTACGTCGGGCACTTCGATCGGATCGGGAGACGCTGCCCGCGGCGCCGGCGTGGTCAGGGCGATGGCCGTTTCGATGTCGTCGCTCGCTTGCTGAGACAGCTCGACAGCTTTGCTCCAGGCGGCACTGATGATGACCGGCACGTAATTGCCGGGGCCGCCGCTGAGGTTTCCAAGGGACATGGTCAGATCCTCCGTTTGAAGTCAGCGGCAACGAACGTCACGTTGTCCAGCTCGAACGCTCCGCCGCTCTTGTTGAACAGCTCGAACGTGAAGTAGTTTCCCTTGATGCCGCGCCCTACGTCGAAGCGCTGCTGCTGCAGCTCGCTGGAGGCGTCACGGGCGGCGTAGATGTACTCGTTGCCTTCGGCGATGATCTTCAGGTACATCTTGCCGGCAGCCGACGCGCCGATGTAGGCGCGGGACATGTGCTTGAGCGTCTTGCTGTTGAAGTCCTGCTTGCCGAACGACACGCTGGCGCGGATCGGCGCGCCGTCGTCGGTGTCGCCGTCGAGCATGAACAGGCCATCTTCGCGTACGCCGTACGCCTGCCCGGCCACCACACCGAAGCTGGTGAACGCGAAGTTCTCGAACGTGGACGAAGCGGGCATTTCGGCCATGCTCACCGCCCACACCTCGCTGGGTTCGCCGTCAGCCGGCGCATCGGCGCCGACCAGAGCGCGGCTGTTCATCAGCGCTTCGAGCGTGGCTGACAGGGTGTAGCTATCCGCCAGCGTGGCCGTCGAAGAGACGCCGCCATCCAGCACCAGCGTGACGCCAATCACCGTGGTGACGACGCCGGCTGAATCCATGACAACCAGGTACTCAGTCGGCGCTGTCATGGCCGACACGCCGCTGTAGAACGAGTGCATCTGCACTTCGCCCTCGGCAAGTGCCCAGGCAATCGTGCGTGGGCTCGGCAACGCAGTGGCCGCTTCGCCGCGGTTGCCCTCGGAAGCACGACCGATTGTGACGGGCAGAACGACGGCGCCGCGCCCAACTTCGCCGACGAGAGAGTAGCCCGAGCCCAGCATCGGTTTCGTGCGCACGTTGGCGCGCGGCGGGCCGACTGCGATCAGCTCTTCCTGGGAAGCGACGCGCATGCTGGGCAGCGTGCTTTCGGACCAGCCCAGCACGTAGTCTGAAGCGTTCGTCAGCATGCGGGGCGTAGAAGTCCCCCCGCGTGTGGCGTTGCGCCCCGATCCGATCATGCGCGGCAGTGCGCCTTCAGACTGAGCACGCGGCGTGCCTTGCCCGCCGCCCCCGCGCATCGCCGGCAGCTCGCCGTTTGTCGACTCGTTCGAGCTGTCGGTCATGTTGGACTGCACGACCTCGATGCCTTCGACCCAGGTGCCTGGCTCCCAGATCACGGCGCTGAGCATCCAGACGTCCGGGGTGTCGAAGCCCAGCGGGAGCGGGTAGGAGTAGCTCGTGTTGCTGCGGTCAGCGCGGCGAAAGTACATCCGGCCGTTGAGTAGCTCGACCGTGTAGACCACCGTGTCGTCAAACGGCACGTAGGTGCCGTCGCCGAGTGCGCCGCTTGTCAGCGAGCCTTCGTCGCCGTAGCCCCGCAGCCTGGGGCTGGCGAGGTCGTCGTCGATGTACCACCCGATGAACTTCCTGTTGACGCCCAGCTCCGTCGGGTCGAGGTTGTTGCTCAGTCCGACCATGAACTTTCCGCCGGCCTGCACGCGGAAGCGGGCGCGACCGTTGTTGTAGAACGCCTGCACCGACACCGCCGCGGCGTTCCACCCCGCCGCAGGCGGCTGGAGGTACACGGCCTCGCTTGCGCTGACCGCAGGCGTGTCGACGCTTTTGCTGTAGGCGCCGCAGATGAAGCCAGTCGTGCCGCTGCTGGGCAGCGTGCCGCCGGCGTAGTAGGCGTCGCGCACTTCGACCGGGCCGGTCAGCGTGATCAGCTCTTCGTCCAGTTCGTCGACGAACGGCAGGCCGCCGACCAGACGGCCACGGCTGTTGTACGCGGACAGCAACGCGGTCAGCGGGTAGAAGCCGCAGAAAGGCACCTGAGTGACTTCTGTGCCTGCGGGCCGCGCAACGCGCGCCGGGGAGACGATGTAGCGGTCGGTACGGCGGTACAGCCGGAAGCCTTCTTGCTCAAGGGTGTCTGCCATGGTGGTCCTTATGCCGGCGGGCCGAACTCGTCGGGAAGTGCAAGGCTGGTTTTTGTTCTGTCGAGGAACGGCACCGCGTAGTTTGCCGACATTCCGGTCGGCGTCGGCCTGCCGAGATACTTGAATGTGGTGAACGCTCCGTCAGTGACCCACATGCTAGTGGCCCCCGGGGTGGCGCCCGTAGAGGCGCCCGCGGCGCTAGCCGTACCGATAAACAGTATCTTCCCTGGCCTTTCGGAGTTCGCGTACGGTTCCAGCACCACGGGCTGCGGGTCGTGGATGAACGGTACGGTTGGTGACGACTGCCACGACGCCCCGAAGTCGCGGGTCGATATAAGGTAGGACTCGCCCGATATGGAGCTAAGGACTTCAACCGTGCACCCCACACCGAAACAGTGCGAGACCCAGTGGCTGTAGGGCGCAAACGCAGTCAGGGTCTCGTATTGCCTGGGCGCCTCGCCGCCCCAGGACACCGGCGTTAGCGACCCTGCCTCGTACCGAAAGCACTTCACGGAGTTCGCCGCCGAATTGTGTTTGGAGGCGACAAACATCAGACTTACGCCAGCGCCGATGTAAGTCGACTTGAAGTATGTCGCCGCCGCTTCAAGCTGTGAGTTGTTTAGGCACCGGTAGTCGAACGGAGTGCCGACCCCTACCCCTGGGTACGCGCGAACCTCGTCGACTACGCCCTCCAGCAGAGGCGCGCTGATTCGCTCCCATGTTGCCCCGTGGTCGTTTGAGACGCATAGGTAGGGGTATACGCTTGGTTTGAGAGGGGTGGGGCCGGTGACCACGGTGTCGGTGGTGTGCTGCTCCGCAACCGACACCAAAGAAATGAGTTTGCCTGGGCCGGCGCAGTAGACGCGCCCTCCGAAGTGGGTCCTACCTACTTCGGGCGGGAGGTCTGTGGTGTAGGGGGCGACGACTGCCCCCGACTCTCGGTCTACGCCGCCCAGATGGACCGTGATGCGGTTTTCGGGGACGTTGTACGGAAGGACGTGCGGGCTTACGAAGGAGGGCCGGTACGGTTTCGACGAGTAGCCCCACCGATACTGCTGCTCGTCGCTCCCGGTAACGAACAGCGACTGAATCGCGAGGTTCGCTAGGCCGATAGGCTGGAACGACACGCCCTTTCTTGACTCCTGCTCGTCGCCTACCAGCACTTCTGCGGCAGTCGAGGGCTTGAGCAGCGCCGGCCAGAAAAAAGACTCCAGCACCGGAAAAATCAATTCGTCTTTGCGTAGCGCGAGCAGTCTGTCAGGGGCTACCCACAGAGCGCCGGTTGAGGCAAACATAACGCCTACGGGGCTCGGGTAGGGCTCCCCTGTTAGGAGCTTACCTTTACGCCGCAGTTTGAAGCTGGCTTGCTGGTACTCCCCGTCGCACGTCCAGAAATTCGCTGGCTTCTCTTCCGCCCCCGCTTCGTCCACCTCGACTCTCAAAAATCCGTTCTTCGTGCGCGCGGTGTAGCCGGGGCCGCGCGCAGTGAGGAAGGGCGCTCCTGTGTCTTGGAGCGCCCTCGCCTTTGCCTTGCCCTTCGCCATCGTGGCGCCGGGCTGGCCAAACAGCTTAGGGGACTTCATAGGTCGCGTTGAAGTTCGTCCAGAACGAGGTGTAGTTGTCTGTGCGGCTCGGTTCGTTGTCGGGCCCGGGAACAGGCGGCAGCGAGCCGTCTTCGGTGTTCGGCGGGATGGCCGGCAGCGGGCCCGCAGAGTCTTGTACGCCGCTCAGCTTGAACAGGTTGGTCAGCCGCACCGACGATCCTGCGGGGGTTACTCCGACAAAAACAGCTCTGCCTGGCTCGACCGAGTAGTCCCAAGCGGAACGGCTGATGCCCGCAGCGGTGATTACGCACTCTCCGCTTGGGTTGTTGACCCGCTCGGCCACGTCGACTTCAATGTAGCCGACCAGTGAGCCGTTCGCGTACGCGCGAACGTGGTCGGGCCACACTTCGAGCCTGCACAGCACCCCGTCGGTAGCGGTCGGTGGGGGGGCGGCAAACGGCAAATTCACCGTGTTGTCTTCGCCCAAGGCGGCAAGTTTGAGCGTTCCGTCGTTATGCAGATGCAAGTAGAAGCCGTAGGCGGCGTAGTAGACGTCGCTGTATGTGGGGCTCCGCTTGAGGTCGATAAAAAAAAGTCCCCTTGAGAATAGTCGGCACTCCAGCACGCATGGCAGCTTAGTCGTGGCCCCGCCATCTGGTCCGCCACCAGTGACAAAGTACAGACTCGCCGACGTGCTTGCCTCGATGAACTCCCCTCGGTCAACTCCTTCGACAAAGAGGCCGTCGCCGTCGGTGCGCGTCCAGTTGCCAGAGGCAACAATTTCCTCGTACTCGGAGACGTTGTCGCGTATCGCGAACTCTGCCCACTCCGACATCCCCAGCGGCCCAGTCTCGCCATGCGACCCGTGCAAAGCCCGAAGCGTCCCAAACGTGTCGGAGAACAACACCCGGAAGTCTGGGTCGTCAGTGGCCTCGGGCTGTTCTGCTTCCGTGGGGGGCAGCAGCGACCCGCTTACCGCCTCTGTCTTGATCTTCAGCGCATCCAGTGCCAGCGCCGCCACGCCGACAGAGCGCCCGTGCGCGTGGTAGGCGCCCGGCATTTCGAGCTGGACGCTGTCGATCGATGCGCTGTAGGCGACGCCGCTTGCCCTGGTGTACTTGAGCACACCGTCCACATAGAAGCGGGCTTGCGTGTTTGTGATTTCGACGCGCAGCGTGACCAGCGCACCGGGGGCAGTTCCGGTAAACGTGTGGATCGCAGCGAAGTTCCACTCGACCGTCCCTTCGCCGGTCAGCGTAACGCTGAGGCCGAACTGCTCAAAGCCGCTGTCGAGCTGGCCGGTCATGGCCATGCCAGGCACGACCCTGGCCTCAAACGTCGTGACGTCAGCCGTGTGGCTCAGCCCGGAGAGGGTCAGCTTGGCGTACCTGCCCTGCCCTGGCGGAGGCGGTGCGACGGTAGTTCCGGTCGCCGTACAGCGAAAAGCGCCCGCGACGTCGCTGAAGGACTCGTCGAACTCCTGCCATGCCTGGCTGCCGAGCGTGAGCCCAACAGCCGGCCCAGATGCCGTGCCAGTCAGGTCGTCGTAGACCCCGGGGTCCGTGCCCCGGAAGTCTTCGGTGAGTTCCTTGCTGGCCATGGCTGCTTACGCCGCCGGGATCGTGACGGAGTAGTAGTCGACGGTCTGCGATGCGCCGCTGGTCAACGACGTCGAGCTGAGGTTCAGATCCGCGCCAACTGTTGCCACCGAGCCCTGAATGCGGGCCTGGGTTGTGGACGACGCCCCGGTGTCGCCGGAAGCCACGTGGCGGTAGTAAGCCGCAACACCAGTGGCGGAGTTGTTGCCGCTCCAGACTTCGGCCGGAGCTTTTGACAAGATGCCGCCCACCGCCGCGGTGTCGAAATTGATGCCGGTCCCGGTGCTGTTTAGCGAGATGGTGCAGAGCAGCGTGCCGGTCACGGCAGCGTCGGCGTCCGCCGGGGCCGCGCCGGAGTAGATTTTGATCAGTCCGCCTGCGAAGATCGACTTCAGCGAGCCGGTGTCCATCAGCTTGTCGCGCAAGCCGGTCGAGAGTTTCAGTGCCATGGTGGCTCCTTACACGGGGGTGAGAGTGATGCCGGCAGTCACCCGGAGGATGCTGTCGATGTCGAGAACCTTCGGGGAAGGGAAGCGCACCACGGAGACCAGCGCGCCGGCCGTCGCGCCCTTGGCGGGTGCGGACGTCATGAAGCCGCCGTACACGGTCTTGGAGGCGTTGAAAGTGAACTCGGCTTTGGACGCCGAGTTGCTGGCAGAGCCGCCAGCTACGGTGCCGGGCGTCCAGACCTTGCGGGTTGCGTCGGTGTACGCGGTGCACTCCACAGCCAGCCCTGGCAGCAGCGCGGCGGTGTCGGCGATGGTGGGCGTGTAGTTGCCCTCGTACAGACCCAGATACCACGTAGTCACCTGGGAGCCGCCGGCCAACGCCGACGAGATGATCTGGTTCGCCCCCTCGGTGGGCATGACGTTGTGCGCGACCTCGCGGTCGATCACGACGCCGTCCTTGATCACCTCGATCAGGTACTCAAAGCCGGCTTGCGCAGTGGAGTTCATAGCGTGGTTCCTTTGCGGACGACTTCAGCGTCCATGTAGCTGCTGGCGGCGGCGCCGGATTGGTGAGCGCCGAACAAGGACGAGATGGTGTGCCGCTGACCGTCAGCTTCCAGCACGACGGAGGCACCCGAGGTGGCTGGTGCGACGACGACGTTCTCGTCCTGCACCAGCTCAAGCTGGCCTCCCGCGCCAGCGCGCACAAGGCCCTTGTCAGACATCCACACGACCACCTTTTGCTGCGGCAGCGGGCAGCCGCTGCCGAACACTGCGGTCGTGGGCGACACGACCTTGGGCGTGGTGGATTCGATGTCGCCAGCCAACCAGAAGGTCTCGCCGGCGCAGAGGTACATGCCGTCGTCGCAGTGTTCGAGCAGCGTGATCGGTGCGTCAAACATGACGTAGCTGCGAGTCGGCGAACACAGGGCCGGCGAGTACACGTCGCTGTACCAGAGGACGTTGTCGAGCGCTGAGTACAGTCGCGTGCCGAAGTAGCGCAGGATGCGCCCGGCCGGCAGCTCGCGTGCGAGGTAGGTCGTGGCCTGCATGCCCGAGCCGGTTAGGGTCGTCAGCTCGACGCTGGCAGTCGGTGTGCGCAGCCGGCGCTCGACCAGCAGCGTCGTTGAGTTCGGCTGCGTCACGTAGACCAACAGCATCGTGACGCCAATAGGCCAGGTCGTCGGGAGCTGCGAAACGGTAAGTTTGCTGTTCGGCTCGGCGTCGACCGAGACCGCCGGCGTGGCGCCGCTCAGCTCCAGGTCGTTGTTCGCGAAGGCGATGCTGACCTGGTAGGCGCCGGCGACAAGCGTGCCGCCAGCGCTTGCTGCGACAGCCGGAGTGGTGCCTGGGTTTGGCACGCCGAACGGACGCTCGCCGTCCGCGCCGATGCAGCGGTTCGTGGTGCCGTCAGAGAAGACGATGTCCGTGCCCACGCGGGCGTAGGTCAGTGCGCGGCCGGGCACGAGGTTGTTGACCATCAGCTCCCGGCTCAGGCCAGCACCTGACGCCGTCACGCGGTACAGGTTGGCGCCGTCGGCGTAGAAGCCGGTGTCGGTCGTGTGGTCCACCCAGAACGAGTGGCAGCTCGTGCCGCTGAAGACCTCGCTGTAGCCCCGGCGGCGCTTGGCCGTGCCGGCGTCGCTGATCAGTACGTTGGCCGCAGCCCGGACGAACACGCCGTCCTTCGTCTTCAGCCTGAAGTCCGGGCGTCGGTTGTTCAGCCCCAGCAGCGTGCTGAGGTTGACTTCGAGTTCGCGGCCGGTGGTCATCAGGGCAGGATTCTAGTCGAGCTTCGATCTATGTTAGAGATGCACAAAAGGGTGCGCCGCTTAGTGCAAGGCCACCAAGCGGCGCTGGTAAGGGGTTGGTGCCGGACATCACTCCGGGTGCGGCCTGCACCCCCTACTAACTCGACGGCCGCGAGTCCTTGTCGTCCAGTGCGGCGGGCTGCGTGGGGGCGATGCCGAATTTCTTTTCGGCTACGCGCTGCAGCCACACTTCACCGATGGCCAGGGC
>ERZ724509.380-NODE-380-length-20196-cov-7.586267_pt1:2500-20196 | contig 20196 bp, 13 predicted proteins | sample MGYA00376042_ERZ724509 | MGnify/ENA primary metagenome ERZ724509 (study PRJEB28724, sample SAMN07190887) | wastewater metagenome | isolation source: effluent of sewage treatment plant in Hong Hong | place: USA: Christiansburg, Virginia | collected...
TATTGTTCCCAATTATGTTCTTTTAAGTATCCTCTAAAGTCTTTTTCCTTTAAAATAATCCCTTCATACAAGTAACTTTTTATATCAAAAAGCACTTTTTCTCCCAAATGGAAGTATTCTTCTAGATCAATGGTGACCAATCCGCTTTGCTGAACCTTGTTAATTATTCCTTCTTCACTCATTTCTCAGTCTGTTTTATATATTCACCTTACTATTGGTGTGAAATTCTTTGATATAATTGGGTTCAAAATAGGCAATATCTTCAAATTTCTGCTGTTCAAATTTTTCAAAAGCTATTTTTCCCATAAATTTTGCAGATGGATATGCGTCTGTTGCAAAAAAAGCTCCCACATTTGTGCAAATTTCTTTGAACTTTGAACTTCCATCCCCACCAAACAACACTTTTTCTATGGATAATTGTTCCTCAAAAGAAGAATCAGATAAAATTAGCGCTTGTTCTTTTGAGATTTCTTCTAATTGTGCGTTATAGGTAGCCGTATATACTTCCATTCTGCGAGCATCAATCATTGGCACATATATTAAACCAGGTGATTTGTGTTGTAATTGTGCGGCCATACTATATAAGGAGGAAACGGATACGAGTGGTTTATCCAATGCAAAACAAAACCCTTTCGCTGTAGATGAACCAATGCGCATGCCTGTATAAGAACCTGGGCCAGCAGAAACGGCATATGCATCTAAATTATTCGATGATATTTCGCAAATAGCCAATACATGTTCTGCCATGTGTGCAATGTTTCTAGAATGGGAACGATCTAGAAACGTTTCAGTTTGGGCAACTAATTCTCCATTCGCATGCAAAGCTACGGAGCATATAGATGTGCTGGTATCTATGCTTAATATATGTGTCATAAATTATGATTGCTAAATTACCAATTCAGTATAAAAGACAGAAGAATCAACAAGTTGATTCTTCTGCATTATTTGATTGTCAAAACTCTTCCTTATTTACCTGACAAAATTTTGTCGTACTTGGTTTTATTATTCAAAACTTCTAAAGCCGCTTGTATGTCGTTGTCATTGTCAAAAGAGGCTTCAATAATTCCTCTTTGTAAATAATATCTGGAAGCAATTTCTTCTTCCAAGTATTCCATAATTTGAGGCTTAAATTTAATTAAATCATTTTCCTTGTCTTTATTGATAACTGCTTTCATCTGCTCAAGCTGCCCTTTCATGGCATCAAAATATTTTTCTTGCTTAGATTGGGCCGTCATCTCATCCAATGATTTTTCCACTTTCGTTACGTAACTATAATCTTTTCCTTTCAACCAGTTAACAAAATCTTGATATTCTGCATCTGTAAGTTTAAATATACGTGCATCGCCAATGCTAGCGCGTTTTGCATGATACTCTGTTGCGTAATCAAACAACAAGCTTTTAGTAACCAATGAAATCAAAATTGGCGAAATAGAATCTTGTGTTACCGTTATATCTGGAGTGACACCACCACCATCATACACCGTACGTTTGTTGGTTGTTTGAAAAGCAGTTCTTAATGAATCAAGAAATTTAGGAACACTTCCATCTGCTGCTCTGTGTGCGTAATCGATTGCTTGAATACATCTTCCACTTGGTGTATAATATTTAGCTGTGGTTACTTTTATTTGAGATTTGTACGGTAACTCACGCGTTGTTTGCACCAATCCTTTACCATACGAACGTTGGCCTACAATAACGCCACGATCGTAATCTTGAATTACACCAGAAACAATTTCAGATGCCGATGCGCTTCTTCCATTAACCAATACAGCCAAAGGAATATCCAAATCATCTGGCATCAGCTCAGTAATGTACTTTGTATTCCATTCTGATACTTTACCTTTTGTACTTACTACAAGTTTGTCTTTGGGAATAAATATGTTTGAAATATTTACCGCTTCATTTAGTAAGCCGCCTGGATTGCCTCTTAAATCAAAAATAATCTGTTTCGCTCCTTGCGCTTTCAACTCTGTCAACGCTTTCTTTACCTCTAAAGAGGCTGCCTGCGTAAACTCTGATAATTTCATATAGCCGGTATTGGAATTTACCATTCCATAATACGGCACATTACTGATTTTAATTTTCTGTCTGGAAAGTGTGAACTCAAGAGGTTGTTCTTGGTTGTATCTTTTCACTTTAATTTTTAATGGAGTGTCTGCTTGTCCGCGTAGTAATTTACTTACTTCGCCAGAATTTTTGCTTGTTGTAATAATTCCATCTACACTTATTATTTCATCGCCGATTTGAAGTCCGGCTTTTTGTGCCGGAAAGCCATCATAGGGCATTAAGATCATGATTTTATCGTGACGCTCGCCAATGACAGCGCCGATACCTCCGTATTGACCTGTTAATTGAGTACGAAAATCTTCAATTTTATCTTCGGGGATATAATTGGTATAAGGATCCAGAGACGCCAACATCGCATCGATTCCTGTTTCCATAAATTGAGATGGATTAATCTCGTCTACATACAAGAGATTGACTTCTTTATAAACGCTGGAAAAAATCTCCATGTTTTTAGCAATCTCAAAATATTTATCTGTTTGTGTAAATGCTGACAAGGATGCAATGAATGCAATACCAGTTGCAGTAACAATTCCCCAACGTTTGATTTTCATTTTATAAAATTAATATAAATGTGCGCAAGACACGCATGTGTATACAATACGACTTATTTAGACAGCTTATTGTCTGAATTGGCCATTTTAACTATTAAATATAGCTTTTTTTTCAATTCCTCTAGTTGAATTTCTTCTTTAGCTGTATAAAGAATTGCTAAATGAGATGGATTGGATGGGAATAAGGAAAGCAATTGCTCTTTTTGCAAGCGATATGCTTCACGAATTAATCGTTTAATCCTGTTTCGATCAACGGCACGTTTGAAGTTTCGTTTGCTAACTGAAATAAGTATTTGGGGAAGGGGCTCGGAATAATTTCCTTCCGATAAAAATAATATCCGGAACGGATACTTGAATTTAGAGTCGCCCTCTTTAAATAAGCGATCTATGATGACTTTACTAACAAGCTTTTCTTTTTTAGGAAAAGAGTAAAGCTTGTTACCGTTAGTTTGATGTATATCGTGGTGCATGGTTAATATTCTTAACAATTCACCTTAGCGGCAACAAGCTTTGAAACAAATTATCCTTTACGAGGAATCTCGTCTGATACCGTTAATCTTTTACGACCTTTAGCTCTTCTTGCAGCTAAAACTCTTCTACCGTTAGCAGTTTCCATTCTTGTGCGGAATCCGTGCTTATTTTTTCTTTTACGGTTTGATGGCTGAAATGTTCTTTTCATAATTGTAAATCGTTATCCTACGTATTATTGAAGACAAGAATCTGTTCTTTTCATATAAATAGGGTTGCAAATATACCAATCCTTTTTGGAACTAACAATATTGTTTTTAAAAATAAGTTGCTAATATTTGTTAAATATAGCTCTACCTAGGCTATTTAGACCTCGAAATATGAAAAATGTGATTGAATATCAAATAGATAGTAGTGATTTATCCAGCAATTTCATACAAATAAGAATTTCCTTTATATCTACTAAAGAGAACCCCGTTTTAAAGATCGCTGCATGGAGACCAGGCCGTTATACCCTGCAAAACTATGCTGCAAATGTACGTGATTGTTCTGCAAGTGACGAAAAAGGCAATTCTTTGTCCATAGAAAAGACCTCAAAAAACGATTGGCAGGTGAAGGTAGCAGAAGGTGAAAAAATCACATTTAGTTACCTTTATTATAGTAGACAAATGGATGCGGGCGGATGTTGGGCAGACGAGGAGCTGTTTTACATCAATACCATTGCGTGTTTGATGGCCGTTGATGGACAAGAAGACGTTTCGTGTGAACTTAAATTGAACGTACCTACGTCTTTCAAGATTGCAACAGGCATGCAAAAACAGGGAGATGTGTATGTAGCTGATTCCTTTATTGCGTTAAGTGATTTTCCGATGATGGCTACACCTACACTTAATACTTTTAAGTACGAGGTTCATGGAATCCCATTTTACATCCACTCTACAGTAGACGCAACGCATTATCCAGAAACCCTACTTAGCGATTTTGAAAAATTCACGATTGCTCAAATACAGGATTTTGGTTCATTCCCCGAAAAAGAATACCATTTCTTATTAGTGATTCTCCCCTACCAACATTATCATGGAGTGGAACACAGAAACTCCACCGTTATTTGCCTCGGACCAGCGTTCGACATTAAAGAAAAATTGTACACGGAACTCATTGGCATTTGCTCGCATGAATTATATCATACGTGGAATATTTGTAAAATAAGGCCTGCAGAAATGTTGCCGTATCGATTATTCGAGCCCAATTATTTTAAAACAGGATTTATTGCTGAAGGTGTTACCACATACCTGGGCGATTATTACCTCGGCTTATCGCAGGTGTTTACCCAAGAATGGTATCAAAACGAATTAAATATTTTATTAAAAAGACATTTTTATTCTTTTGGAAATAATCACCTTTCACTAGCAGATAGCTCTTTTGATTTGTGGATTGATGGGTATGATGCGGGCATCCCAAACAGAAAAGTATCCATTTATGTTAAAGGAGCCATCGTCGCATTATTGATGGATACTGCCTTGCGTAAGTCTACCAACAACGCAACAAACCTTCGCGACATGATGCGTAAATTGTGGGATAGCAGTTCTTCCATTTATAAAAGTTATACAGAAGATTCCATCGCGTCTTTATTTCATGAGCTAACATCTAATACATATATTAACGCTTATAATAAGTGGATTTTTGGATTGGGAGATTTAAAATCGGACTTAATCACGGCTTTTGCGTATCTGAATATCGACGTAAAAGAAGAAGTGCATTCAAATTTCTTTGCACGCACATTCGGTTTTCTTTGTGATACAAACTTCATTGTGCAATTGGTTGATGATGCATCTCCATATATAACTAAATTAGGCAAAGGCGATCGATTGTTGCGCATCAATAGCTTACCCTTAGCGGAATGTGTGATAGAAGAATTGGAAAAATTGGATTCGATGTTTGTAGATATTACGAATGGAATACAAACATGGGAAGTGGAATTAAAGCGTTCTGAAAGTCTTTATTTTATGGCACTGCAGGTTGCCTTTAAGGATGGTTTAAAATTATTTGCTTAAGCTTTGCACTGTTTTTTACTAGGGGCGATGCCCCTAGCTTTGAGATGTAAGGCTTTCAGCCTTGGCGGAGCCGATTATAGGAAATATGTGTGGTGCTGATTGAAATTTATAGGTATCGCTTGCCGCGACAAAGGATGAAAGTCTGCCTATATGTTCCATTCAATCTTAAAAGTGTGGGAATGTATAGTATACATTTTTTGGAATAGCTACATTAAACAAGTCGTGAGGCAGAACCACCGAATAATGAGCAAACGTTAAACAAGTCGTCGGACCACTGGGAAAAGTGGCCTAACAAGCGCAAAAAACATATATTAGTTTATTTGTCCTAGTAAGAATAAAATCACCTAGCATTACAAGCCCTTGTGAATTAATTCACAAGGGCTTGGTCGATATTTATTCAAAAATAAATGCCTTGTTGAAAACTTTTGAATATCTCTTTTTTGTTATTGGGTAACTTAGTAGTTCTACAAATATTGAATTTATGCCTGATTTCGCTCACCTCCACGTACATTCACAATTTTCATTACTCGATGGTGCTGCCAGCATCAAAGGTTTGGTTGGGAAAGCTGTTGCAAATGAAATGAAGGCTATGGCGCTTACAGATCATGGTAACATGCACGGCGCCTTTCAGTTTGTTGCCGAAGCGGTTAAAAATAATATTAAACCCATTGTTGGGTGTGAATTTTATATGGTGGAAGATCGTTTCAAAAAATCTTTTACCAAAGACAATAAAGACGTTCGGTATCATCAATTACTTTTAGCTAAAAATCCAGAGGGCTATAAAAACTTAATCAAACTTTGCTCACTAGGATACATTGATGGTTTATACGGCAAGTATCCGCGTATAGATAAAGAGTTGGTCTTGCAATATCACAAAGGTTTGATTGCTACAACCTGTTGTTTGGGCGCTGAAGTGCCGCGCACTATTTTATCTAAAGGCGAAGAAGCAGGCGAAAAAGCATTCAAGTGGTGGTTGGATTTATTTGGGGAAGATTATTATGTGGAATTGCAACGACATGATATCAAAGAACAAAATATTGTAAATGAAGTATTGATTAAACTTGCACGCAAGTATCAAGTTCCGATTATCGCTTCTAACGATACGCATTATGTAGATCAAAAAGATTCGAACGCGCACGATATTCTTTTATGTATCAACACGGGTGAAAAGCAAAGCACCCCAACGATGAAAGATTTTTCAGATGATGAAGGTTCCATGAAGGGGCGCCGCTTTGCCTTTGCCAACGATCAGTTTTACTTCAAGACACGTGAAGAAATGACGAAGTTGTTTAGCGATGTACCTGAAGCGATTGACAACACCATGCAGATTGTTGACAAGGTTGAGATTCTGAAATTAAAGCAAGATATCTTACTTCCCAATTACGAAATACCCGCTACGTTTTTAGACCAAGATAATTACCTGCAACACTTAACATACGAAGGTGCTAAAAATAGATACGGCGAAATAAGTCCAGAAACAAAAGAACGACTAGACTTTGAACTGCACACCATCCGTACGATGGGCTTTGCGGGTTACTTTTTGATTGTACAAGATTTCATTAATAAAGGCCGTGAGATTGGTGTCCTGATTGGACCTGGACGTGGATCTGCCGCTGGCTCTGCTGTTGCGTATTGCATTGGCATTACAAACATCGACCCTATTAAATATAATCTACTGTTTGAGCGTTTCTTAAATCCGGATCGTAAGAGCATGCCCGATATTGATACAGATTTTGACGATGAAGGTCGTCAGAAAGTTATTGATTATGTGGTTGAAAAATATGGTAAAAAACAAGTAGCGCAGATTGTGACCTATGGTACAATGGCTGCTAAGATGAGTATCAAAGATGTGGCGCGCGTATTGGATTTGCCTTTACAAGAATCGAATGCAATGGCAAAGTTGGTTCCTGACAAACCCGGAATTGAATTGAATTGGGTTATGAAAGGCCCAATGAAAGCCTCAGACAAAAAACACGATAAAGAAAAAACATTAAGCGAAGAGCTTACACCTGAAGATATTGAAAACGTCAAGAAGCTTCGAGAGATGCTGGATGACAACGGAACACTTGCTTCGGATGTATTGAAAGAAGCCTTGATATTAGAAGGTTCTGTGCGCGGCACAGGCATACACGCAGCAGGTATTATTATTGCACCGGTAGACCTTTATGACATCATTCCAGTATTCACCGCAAAGGATTCGGAATTGCTTGTTACGCAATTTGATGGAAAAGTAATTGAAGATGCAGGTGTAATCAAGATGGACTTTTTGGGCTTGAAAACCCTTACCATTATTCGGGATGCCTTAAAAATGATTGAAGAAAACCACGGTGTAAAAATCGAAATCGATTATATACCCTTGGATGACCCGAAAACATTTGAGCTGTATCAAAAAGGTGAAACAAACGCGACCTTCCAATTTGAATCGGCGGGTATGCAAAAGCACTTAATCAATCTCAAGCCAGACAAGTTTGAAGATTTAATTGCGATGAACGCCTTGTACAGACCAGGCCCAATCGAATACATACCAAAATTTATTGCACGTAAATTAGGTAAAGAAGAGATTGTGTATGACTTGCCTGAGATGGAAGAATATCTTTCGGATACATATGGTATCACCGTGTATCAAGAACAGGTGATGCTTCTTTCTCAGAAGTTAGCAGGCTTTACCAAAGGCGATGCGGACGTTCTTCGTAAAGCAATGGGTAAGAAAGACCGTTATACGCTGGATAAAATGAAAGGCAAATTCATTGATGGCGCAGCTGAAAAAGGTCTAGATTCAAAAGTGTGCGAAAAGGTTTGGACCGACTGGGAAGCCTTTGCACAATACGCATTTAATAAATCACACTCTACCTGTTATGCATTTGTAGCCTATCAAACGGCGTACTTAAAAGCGAATTATCCATCAGAATATATGTCGTCGGTATTGACGCACAACTTAAGCAACTTTGATAAGATATCTTTCTTTATGGAAGAATGTCAACGTATGGGTATGGCAGTATTGGGGCCAAGTGTAAATGAAAGTGGCTATCAGTTTGCTGTAAATAAAGACGGGCAAATACGCTTTGGAATGGGCGCGATTAAAGGCGTTGGCGAAGGTCCTGTTCAAGCAATTGTTGATGAACGTAAAGCAAATGGGCCATTTACAGATTTCTTTGATTTTGTTTCCAGAGTAAATTTGCGTGCGGTAAGTAAAAAAACATTTGAATCCTTAGCTCTTGCTGGCGCACTCGATCAATTTAGTGAATTGCATCGTGCACAATATTTTAATGTTGCAGAACGAGAAACGATTACGTTTCTAGAGAAAGCCATTCGATACGGCAATGCCTTTCAAACGGAAGACGATTCCAATCAATCCTCTTTGTTTGGTGATAGCAATAGTGCAAAGCCCTCGCCACCAAAAATAGTTCCTTGTGAACAATGGGGCAATATTGAAACGTTGAAGAAGGAAAAGGAAATTGTTGGTTTCTATATTTCAGGCCACCCACTAGACCAATTCAAATTAGAGATAGATAACTTCTGTAATTGTCCGTTGGAGAACGTAATGACCAGCCCAGGGAAAGACTTGACTGTGGCAGGAATTGTAACGAAAGTAAACGTACGCCAAAGTAAAAATGGTAAGCCATTTGTACTTTTTACGATTGAAGATTATAGTGGGTCTTTGGACTTAGCGTTATTTGGTGAAGATTATTTGAAGCATGCGCATTTCATAAACATAGGTGAGTTTTTGTTTATGAAAGGAAGCTTAAAGCCGAAATGGGGTCGCGATGGAGAGTTGGATTTTAAAATCAATTTTACCCAATTGCTGGCAGACGTACGCGCAAAGCTTTGTAAGAGTGTGAATATTAGTGTGAATCTGGATCAAATAAATGCCGTGACTGTTGTTGAAATAGATCGCATTGTAAGTGAGCATAAAGGTACATGCTTATTATACTTAACACTTACTAAAAATACGGCTGAACATACTGTAAAAACGTTCTCTAGAAGCTATCGAGTAGATCCAAGCAATGTGTTCTTGGAAGAATTGACAAAACTAGATGGGATATCTTACAAAATTGGTGCGTAAGGAACCATTTTTATTAAATTTTCATTATGTTTACAGAATACAGTTAACACATTTTCAATTATGGGAAAAGCAGTAGAAATAACAGACGCGAACTTTGAAGAAATAATCAATACAGATCAACCAGTATTAGTAGATTTCTGGGCAGAATGGTGTGGGCCTTGTAAAATGATTGGACCAGTAGTTGAAGAACTAGCTGGTGATTATGCAGGCAAAGCAGTAATTGCTAAATTGAATGTAGATGAAAATCCTATCGTATCGGCAAAATTTGGTATTCGTTCAATCCCAACATTGTTGATTTTGAAAAAAGGAGAAATCGTTGACAAACAAGTTGGTGTTGTTCCTAAGTCGGTATTGGCACAAAAAATTGACGCTCAATTATAATTTGAGTATATAATGAAGTTTTAAAAAAGATCCTGCACATGCAGGATCTTTTTTAATTTGTGAATTTAATTTTTCGAATGTTATTTTTTTGATTTATCGCAACCTTTTTGTGTAATCTGAGACAGAGGTTACTGGATTCTATTCGCGTAGATTTTGAATGCGCTATAAATTCTAATTTCTTCAGCGATAATAATAGTTTAGGATTCGCTTAATGTTGTAGCAATAATGAATATGGATCTTGCATAATAAATCTCGCAATCATATGTACAACATTTATTCCTTCGATTCTGAATACTTAAAGCTTCATAATAATAATGGAACGAAAAGTTATTATGAAAGAAAATACACGTTCGCTGCAATCAATAGTAATAGCAATTTATATTTATTGAGACTCAGAAGGATAAAAATCATACTTAGGTGGCTACAATTTAGCAGAAATGTATCCTTGAAATGAAATAAAAAGGGCGTCTAGCTGACGCCCATAAGATTAAAAAATTGAATAGATCTATTTTCAGTTTCAAATATACACCATCAATGTTAGCCAAGTAATATGTATCTATTATTGAAGCTTTATAAAATTTTCAATTGATCCGAAATCTATCTGGAAGAAACTCTATCCCATTGATTCGTACTTTTATTGTAATAAAAATAATCGTTCGGCCATTCTACAAGTTTATTAGCAATGGGTGCTTTATCTGTTTTTATAACTTCGCTAAGCAACCCAATTGAATGTTCTTCCAATACTTCAGGACTCTCAATAATACTGACAAAAATCTCTTCCACATCAGATATTTTTTTGTTTGTAAATTTGCATTTTCCAGCAATAGCACGTCTTTCGCCCTGTCTTATACTAGGAACAATACGAGTTATATAAAAATAATAAACACCTTCCTCATTTTTATAAAGCTTTACTAAATTCATAAATTCAGCATCGTGCTTGTAATATTTTAATACAGCGGTATCCCAACGCATTTCCATTGATGTTCTAGGTGGTAATTTTTCTGTATACCTACACAAGTCTATTTTGAAATCCATTTGCTGTTCTTCTGATAAATAAGAATTGGGGTTTAAATCCAACGATTTTTTTGTACAAGAAACAGTTGTTAATAGAAGCAAGATTGTTATAAATAAAATATTTTGTTTCATGTTAAAATTTAGTTTGAATAGCTTTTTTTAACTTAACAAGCAAACCAACCCTAGAAAAGTCTAGCGTTGGTTTGCTTGTTAAAGTATTAGACACTCGTAACAAATATCTATTAATAAGTAGTAGCCTCAGGCGTAAAGTTCAACCAACCTGAATTCCATCCCCAAGCAGCGTCAGGACTAGTACCCATAGCACCCATGTATGTTGTTGAAGTAAAGAATGGATCTGTTAAGTCCGTAAAGTTTGCTCCTGTTAAGCCTGCAGAAGTTGCTACTTGAGCAGGATTGCCATTTGACAATGTTGTATCAGCATAGATAGCTGCAACCGAATTTTTCGAACCGAATTTATTCGCAGACCAAAATCCTAAAGAGTCATTTCCATTGCCAGCAGTAAATACAGCACCGTTTGCATTTGAAGAGTTAGAACCTTTCCATGCAGCAAATAAATTATTTTTAATATTCATTGCTACATTACCTTGATACTTATCAAAGTTGGCATTTGTAGGAAAACCTGTTACAAGACAATTTTGTATGGTAAGTTCCGTGTTTCTTCTCACGTGCATACCCGCATTAAAGTTAGCACTGATAGCACTTTGCGCATATACTTTAGGTCCCATAATTGTGATATTCGAAAATTTTGCAGTGGTAAATGGCGTGTTGCCAGAACCTGAAGCGTCGTTATCCGATTCAAAACCATTTGACAAAGATCCTGGATCTCCAACAAGTTTATCTCTCATAGCTACACCAAATTGAACATTGCCATGGTAACCGAAATCTGTATCAAAATCATCATCCCATGTTCTGAAATGAACCATATATTTGCAATTTACAGAACCACCAAACCATTCTGTAGCATCATCCCCAGAATATGAAATTTGAATGTGATTAATGGTAGTACCACTGCCAACAGAGCATAATGTCAATCCATTAATTTCTTTGTCTGGTGAATAGGCAATACCACCAAACTCTAAGCGAACATACGATAAAGATCCTGAGTTGTCAGTTTCATCATTACCACCAAATACGCCATTTCCTGATGTCACAGAAAAATCTGTAGGGCCTTCCATAACTTGATTTGCAGACTGATTGTTTGGTGCCTTTCCACAAAGTACAATACCTCCCCAATCACCATAATTTTTATACGGAGCAGGTGCGCTAGATGTAAAAATAATTGGATTTGAAGCTGTACCATTCGCAATTAATTTACCGCCTCTGTTAACGATTAATGATGCTTTGGAAGACTTATCGCCCATGATAATTGTTCCTGCAGGAATTGTCAGTGTCTTGCCATTATTGATATATGTCAAACCTTTTAACGTATACACTTTACTTGCATCTAAGGTTTGTGTTTCAAGATTTCCTGTTAATACTTGATCCACTGGAATGATAGAAATGGGAGCAGCACCATCATCCTTAGGTTTACATCCTACTATTGTTGCGCTGGCTATGATACCAACCATTACTAATCTAATTGCTTTTTTCATATTCATTGTTTATTTATTTTCTTCTACAAAAGTAGCCTATCAGTATTACCCTAGTGTTAGCAAATGTTTAGTAAATAATCATGTAATACATAATTGACGTAACATTGGGGTTAAATAGAAAAGGCCTAGAATTGAAATCCTAGGCCTCTTCTATTTAATCGTATCCTGTATTAAAATTTATAACTCCCGCCTATTGTGAAGTAAGCCCCCTTTTTATAGGTGGAAATTGTTTGATCTCCTGTATCCACTTTAAAATTTCGATTCGAATCTTCTACCAATCTGTATTTAGCATTTAATATGTTTTGAATACCGAGTTTTAATTCAAATTTTTCAGACAGCCCTTTTGTTATGGTCATATCTAAGGTATTTCTATTCATTTCATAAATTGTTGCAAAATTTGCATCACCCACGCCAAACAAGCGATTACCAAAAACATTATAAACGACATTGGCTTGAATTCTCTTTTCAATATTTGCATAATATATTGCAGCGTTGATCACATAAGGTGACTGCCCTTGCATTGGACGTCTACTAGCTTGCCCACTTACTGTACTATTTAAATTTACTTCACTTTTAATTAATGAGCCATTTAACACCATCGTAAATCGTTTCGCAAAAGTAGATGTAGGAGCTAAAAATCCTAAGGTCTTTCTCACTTCTAATTCTAGTCCGTAACATTTAGCTTTAGGCGCATTGTCGTAATAAAAGTTTTGATCTTGCCCTCCAATTGGTTGAACATAAAATTCAATTGGGTTCGTAATGTCTTTATAAAATGCACCTACTGTTATTGCTTGATCTTCGCTTGGGTATAGTTCCCAACGGACATCTACATTTTGAGCTATTGAATTTTTTAAATCAGGATTGCCATTAACTTTCCAGCTATTTTCGAAATCATAAAAACCAAATGGTGCGATTTCTCTAAACTCGGGTCTGTTGATTGTTGTTGCAAAGGAAGCACGCACCTGCATTTTCTTTGTGAAATTATAATTCACTCCAATTGAAGGGAGCAAATTTAAAATCGGATTACTTACATGCAAATCTTTGCCCGATTGATTCTTCGTGTTTATTTTTTGGGTATTATGCTCACCACGCAGTCCCATTGTTACAGCAGTTTTATCAGTAAAATAAATACCTGTCCCAACATAACCAGCAAATAATGTATTGGATGCATCGTATTTATTTGTACCATCCGTACCTTCACTTAAAATAAGCCCTCTCCCATAACCGATATTTTGTGCATCAAAAATTGTTTCAATGGGCTGCGCAGAAATTGAATTATCAAACGTGCCAGGATTTTGTTTGATGTAAGACATCCATCTAGATTCAAATGTTCTATTTCTTTTTTCCGTATAAAAACCTGCTCGCAGTTTTAATCCAAAAGTATTTACACTATCCTTTAAACCAACAAGCATGTGTTCTATATTAGCAGTAGCAGCAATCGTATGTTCCTTCAATTTGGATTCGTATGTTGCTGCATCGTTATCCGTAGCATTTCCAGGAATAACTACTACTTGCGGATCGCCTGAGCCATAAGTAGCTTGAGAGCCTCCTCTTCTATAGGAAGGTTCATTTCTGTATATGTATGACAGGCCAGTTGTCCATTCAAAGGATGTTTTATTATTTGCTAAATCATGTGTGCCGCCTAATTGACCTGAATAAATACCTCTTTCTTGATAATATAAAGCTCTATCCTCAACTGCTAACCAAGATGATGGAGATGAACCCGCTTTTTTATTAATGCCTTCTCTCAATACCGTCTGATTTAAACCTGTTTGATTAAACAAATTTCTAAATTCAATTTTATTTCTAGTATTCATAACAACGCTCCAATTTGACAATGCATTGATGCGCGTATTCTTTTGAAGTACTTGATCCGTGTAATTGAATAGTGGATTAAAATCTGTTGGAGTAATGTATAAGTTTCTACTACGTTCCGCTTTGTAATACTGAGAAGTTCTCGTATATGACAACGATGTAATATTGCTTACTTTAGCTTTATTTATATAGAAGTAACGCCCTATATTTGCACCCAACCTAAGATCAGGCATTACAGTAGTATTTTTTAAACTCCAGTCATTCTTTAAAGATTTAGCTGCATTTTCTTGCGCCGCAGGATCATAAATTACCCCTGTCCCGTTCAAATCAGCAGGCATACTAGAAGGCAAGCTGCGTGAATTATTAAATCCTAAAAACTCTGTACCACCAACAGACTGACTTTGTCTACTAGTAAATGTGGTGCCATTTCTATAAGAAAGTGACCCAGTAATATTGGTAAATTTTTGAGTGACAATACTTCGTGTATATATCTTAACAAGTGAACCTGTCATATCACCTGGCAATTGATCAGAGCCCGATTTAAAAACCAACATCCGGTCTATCATATTGCTTGGAATTAAATCTAAGGCAAATGCTCTAGAGTCAATTTCAGAACTAGGTGCCATTACGCCATTCAACATAATACCATTGTAACGACGATTTAAGCCACGTACAAGAATAAAGCTATTATCGACAATAGTTACACCTGCAATTCGTGATACAACTTGTGCGGCATCTCTATCTTGAGATTTTGAAATTTGTTCGGATGAAATACCACTAACCACTTCTTCTTGTTGACGAACTTCTACAATTACAGCAGTCTCTGTATTTGTGGATAGTTGCCCAACCACTTCCACTATAGATGCACCTTCATCAATACTAATATTAATTGTACCTATATCAGTAACCTGGCCTGCATAAACAATTACATTCTTTATTGTATGCTCTTTATATCCAATATAGGACACAATGAAATTATATGTTCCTGGTTCAATAGCTGAAATATCAAAAATACCATCCATATCAGATTGTGCTCCCAAGTTCGGATTTTCCGGCGATGCTACGATTGCGCCGAAGAGTAATTCGTTTGCAGTAGAATCCATTAAGATGCCTTTAACAGAACCTGTTTGTGCATTGGAATAAGAAGTAGAAAACATAGATATTAATAACAACATAGTGGTCGTTGCCAACCATTTTGGAAAACGTAGCGTATTCTTCACGAGCTTTTATTTGTAGGTTAATGTACGCTACAAAAATACGCTTGTGTTGTTACCCAATGTTTACCTACACATTAACACAAATTAAAGGGATTGTTATGGAAATGTTACCAAGTATTGTTTTGGTAACATTAAAAAAATACTGGGGTAACCCCCATGTAATTATATAGATTCTTTTTCATTGAACGTTCCCGTCATACCCGCAGAAACGATAAATTTCATTGCTTCTGCACCCGTTATGTTTAAAGGCAAGACCTTATCTTTTGGAACAAAAATGATATTGCCAGATATATTATACGAGTGCGGAAAATATACAGAAACCATGCCTTCCATTCCCTTAACATTAAATTCATCTCTTGTAATAAATCCAATTCTAAAGGTTCCTAAATCACCTGTCTTAACCATTACAGGGTGATCAAACCGTTTTTTCTCACCTACAATAGCACCTACTACGTCTTTAGAAGAGGAGTAAATAATATTAATGAATGGGATTTTGTAAATATAATTTTCTAAAAAACTAAATGCAGGCATCACTAAAAACAAGGATGTTATTGCGCCAGTAGTTGTTAGGAATGCCAGCACAATAATCAATCCAACGCCTGGCGTTAATTCAACATTGAATAGCGTTGGAATAATGTGATCAAATACACTAAATATAAAATATATAATATAGAGTGTAATGAAAATTGGTGTCCAAAATAACAAGCCTTGAATAAAGTAACGAACAATAAGTTTCATGGAACTCGATTATGATTTATGAAGGGGATTTATCAAAGCTGCAGTAGTGTGGAGAATATTATTGCCGTGATTTTACGATTTCTCAACCACTCAAATTAACGTATTTGGGATAACTACTTTAATTCAAATTTTTTACTGCCAGTGCTGATTTTGAACATGTGCTTGAACTCTTTCCATAAGCCACATAGGCGTTGATGTTGCACCACAGATTCCTATTTTGTCTGTTGAATGAATCCAATCCTGCTCTATTTCAGATTCGTTTTCTATAAAGTAACTGCGTTCATTTTCTTGTTTGCAAACACTATATAATGCTTTTCCATTTGAACTCTTTTTGCCACTTACAAAAAGTATCACGTCAACTTCTTTTGAGAATTTTCTCAATTGCGGTTCTCTGTTCGAAACTTGTCTACAAATACTGTCATTGGCATCAAATGTTTCTTCCGGTTTTTTGCCCGCTGCGCGAATACGCTCTTCAATGGTATCCTTCATTTTATAAAAGCCTTGCGTACTTTTCGTTGTTTGGGAATACAACGTTACGGGTTTCGAGAAGTCGACTTGTTTCAAATCCTCTTCAGTAGTAACTACAATAGCCTTTCCGCCTGTTTGTCCATTGATACCTACAACTTCAGCATGACCTTGCTGCCCGTAAATTACAATTTGTCCCTCTTTTGAATCAATCGCATCAAACGAAGATTTTACTCGGTTTTGCAACTTCAATACTACAGGGCATGAAGCATCAACAAGTTCAATGTTATTCTCTAAAGCTAATTTATATGTTTCGGGCGGTTCGCCATGTGCACGAATCAACACTTTACAATTCGACAATTCTTTCAATTGTTCGTGATTGATTATTTTCAATCCTTTGGCCGCCAAACGTTCCACTTCCATGCTGTTATGAACGATGTCACCTAAGCAATATAATGGTTCGCCTGTTGCCATTTCGTCTTCTGCCATTTGAATAGCAAATTCAACTCCAAAACAATAGCCAGAATTTTTTTCGATTGTAATTTCCATAATTTTATCAAGCACGTGTTGAACAATCAACATATATGTGTGCAGATTTGTTTCTTTAATTAAATATCTTCTATTCGATATTCCAATTCAATCATAGTACCTACCGCAATATTCATTATACAGTCTACCTGTTCTTCAACGGTAATGTAGGTTGTATCAATTTCATGTGCATCTGGAGCTTTACGTAAAGGAGACTCTTCTCGTGTCGTATCCATCAAATCTCTGCTTTCAATATTGGCAATGATATCTTCTAAATCTACTATTTGCTTTCGAGCAAATAGCTCTTGTTGCCTGCGATACGCACGAACGTGCATGTCGGCAACCATAAATATTTTCAATTCCGCATCCGGAAAAACATGTGTACCAATGTCTCTTCCATCCATTACAACGCCTTTTTTCTTTGCAATTTTTTGTTGCTGCTGAACAAGAAATCGTCGAACTTCAGCTAATGCACTCACCTCACTTACTCTTTCGGAAACATACATTTTTCGAATTTCATTTTCTACATTCAATCCGTTCAAATAGGTCTCGCTCGTTTCTGTCTTTTCATTGTAAATAAAAGATACAGTGATATGAGTCAATGCTTCTGCAACAGCCTTTTGATTTGTAGAATTTATATAATGTTGAATAAAATATAAGGCTACAGCACGATACATGGCGCCAGTGTCCACATATACATACCCCAATTTAGCTGCTAATAA
>ERZ724509.381-NODE-381-length-20096-cov-4.907739_pt1 | contig 20096 bp, 15 predicted proteins | sample MGYA00376042_ERZ724509 | MGnify/ENA primary metagenome ERZ724509 (study PRJEB28724, sample SAMN07190887) | wastewater metagenome | isolation source: effluent of sewage treatment plant in Hong Hong | place: USA: Christiansburg, Virginia | collected 2016-03-01 ...
AATAATACGGAATCAGTTGATATCTTCGAAAAGGGCACAAATAATTGGTATGCGAATGTTCCTTTAACATTAGTTACTAATAAATTATTAGATACGAAAAGTAATTATTGTACTAACCCTGCATATGTTGAAATTAGCAAACAAGTATATTCTGGATTCGTTGATTTGTCAATTCTGAAACAATACGGTATTTATTATGCAACATGGTATGATTGCTGTAGAAACCAAGATATTATTAATTTGTCAGATCCGTCAAATGAGTCTATTGAATTATATACAGAATTCTATGGTTTAGGCGTTCGAAACCGCTCTCCTGAATTTCTACCTCCATCGAATGAGTATTTTTGTAGAAATTCCTTAAATGCATACAATTCAAGTGCCGTTGATATAGATGGAGATAAATTGGTGTATAGTTTAGTATCTCCTAGAAGTACTGTAAATCCTAGTGTTGATGTTGTTTGGCGATATGGTACTAATGCTTACAATCCAATACCTGGATCTGTTCCGTTTAAAATTAATCCAACTACTGGTATCATTACGTTTAATCCCTATTATAATGGAATCTATGTTTATGGGGTTCGGGTTGAAGAATATCGATATGGAGTAAAAATTGGAGAAGTTCGAAGGGATTTTCAGTTAAATGTTCAAGATTGTCCTGTAAATAATAAACCAGTTATTGCTTTTGATAATGCATCTATTAATAAAGCAGATACATTAACCGTTTCGTTAAAAGGTAGTACATGCTTTCCCATCTATATTACCGATATTGATGCATCGCAATTTTTTATTTCTGAAACCATATATTTAAATACAACGAATTCGAATTCGAAAAATGGCGATTATCCGCTTTCTGGATTCAAGATTCCACAGACTGTTCCATTGACTGGCTATAGAGACACTACTCGTTTTAATGCATGTTTTAGTCCTTGTGATGGCGGTTTGCGTTTGGATGAAACAAGCTATTATCCTTTTAGTATTGTGATAAACGATAACCGTTGTCCTGCTCAGTATGATACTTTGCTCTTTACGATAAAAGTAGAAGTTGAAAAAAACACATTGCCTGAAGTATTTATAGATCCCTCCGTAAATCCTAAAACTGTGGTGGTAGGTGAAACGCTTAACTTTAATGTGTATGGAACAGATTCTGATCCATTGGATCTTTTATCTTTGAAGTTTTTAAATCCGCAATCCACTATGGTCTTTAAAAATGTTCAGGATAGTATGCAAACTATTCGTTCGCCGTTTTCATGGCGACCAACGTGTGCGGATTTATATCAACCCGTATATGATCTTGCATTTTTGATCAAAGACAATAGCTGCCATGTAAATCCCTATGATACGGTACAACAACGAATCTTATTAAAGGATAAGGAAGTATCTTTTGAAACAATTGAAATTACAAATTTGATTACTCCAAATGGGGATGGACTGAATGATTGTTACAGAGTGCCTGGTATACCTGAAGGAAATTGTAGTAAATTTTTTAAAGGAATAGAAATATATAATCGTTGGGGTTCACGTATTTTTTATAGTACGGATCGATTCTTTTCTTGGTGTCCAGATGAATCAGATGGAGTGTATTATTTTGCGATTGATTTAAACGATGAAGTTCGAAAAGGTTGGCTTCAGATTATGCGATAATTTGTATTTTTATATAAATAAGCCATTTTTTAATTAGATTATTTTGATTGAAAGGCGGCTTATTTATTTATAATCAAATAGTTGATATTTTTTAAAAATAAACTTCGGAAACTAGGAGTATTCTTAAAGTTTCTATAGTTTTGTGCTATTATCATAATGGTGCTTATGGATGAATTAAAAAATAGAATTATTTCAGGAGCCGAAACCTTGTTCTTAACCTATGGTGTAAAATCCATAACGATGGATGAAATTGCCAAGAACTTGGGTGTTTCTAAAAAAACAATTTACCAGCATGTTGCTGATAAAGATGATTTGGTTACACAAGCTGTTAACTTAAGTTTGGAAAATCAAGAATCGCAAGTTGACTTAATTCATGCAACGGCTAAAGATCCCATCGCTGAAGTGTTGCAACTATCAGAATACATTCGTTCCTTATTCTCAAATATGAATCCATTTTTGTTAATGGAAATTCAACGGTATTATCCCAAAGCATTTGAGAGTTATCTGCAATTTAAAGAGGGATGTATCATCAACTCACTGGCAGAAAATTTAAAATGGGGGATTTCTTTGGGCTACTATAGAACCCAAATAAACATTGATATCATGTCTCGCTTACGTATGGAACAAGTGGAGTGGGGCTTTAATCCGAGAGTGTTTAAAGAAGGAAAGTATTTCTCCGATGTACAAATAGAATTATTAGAACATTTCTTATATGGTATTTGTACTCTTAAGGGACATAAGCTAATTAACAAATACAAAGAAATACAAGAAGAAGATTAACCTTTAAAACGAACACAACAGATTTTATCAAATTGTAAAAATGAAAAAAAATACCCTTTTATCCTTATTGGTCACACTTCTTTTATACCATAGTGTGCAGGCGCAACAAGATTCTATATTCACCTTAGATAAGTGTATAGACTATGCATTTAAAAATCAAGCAGCTGTTAAAAATGCGGCGCTCGATCAACAGATTTCAAAATTCAAAGTAAACGAAACACGAGGGTATGGTTTGCCTCAAATAAATTTTGAAGCGAATACGATGTACAATATCCAACTGCAGCCCATGTTCATGACTAATGAGCGTGCAAATGGTTTTATAAATCCGCCAGGCACCCAATTACCTGCAGGTGTTGATCCTAATGGTAGAGCTGTAATACCTAATTTATTTCAATTGAAAGCATCAAATACGGCTACCTTAAATGCTTCTCAAATATTATTTGATGGCTCTTATTTAGCAGGATTGCAGGCATCCAAAACATATTCGGAACTTGCTTCAAAGTCTATGACGCAAACTAAAATTGAGACAACGGATAAAATAACAAAAGCTTTTTATTTGGTATTGATTAATGAGCAACGCATACAATTATTAAATGTAAATATTGCACGAATTGACACATCTTTAAGTCAACTAAAAGAAATCAATAAAAGTGGTTTTGCAGAAAATTTAGATGTGAATCGTTTAGAAGTGACTTTGAACAATCTTAAGACAGATCAATTGAATGTTCAAAACCAGTTATTGGTTACCTATTCGCTCTTGAAATATCAAATGAGTTATCCATTTAATTCAGAGTTGAAATTAAATGGAACGTTGGATGAATTGGTTGCTCGTTTAAATACGGCAAGCAATCCAGACATGGGCGATTTTGATTATAATAAACGAATCGATTATTCTTTATTAAATACGCAAAAGAAATTGCAAGAGTTGAATTTTAAAAATACACGTGCAATTAGCTATCCAAAGTTGGTTGCATTTGGTACTGCAGGATTAATTAATTCACAAAATGATTACATGAAGTTGTATTCGAGTTCATATTATGGATATGGCTTTATAGGTGCGAAGCTTTCTGTACCCATTTTCTCTGGAGGGAACCATTATTATCAACAACAAGGCGCCAAGCTAGAAGTTCAAAAAGCTCAGAATAACATTGAGATGATGGAGGACGTGATTGACTTGCAAGTACAACAAACGAAGTTGGTGATGGATAATAATATTCAAAATATTAAATCTCAAAAACGAAATTTGGATTTAGCAGAGCAAGTAATCAAACAAACAAAAGTGAAATATCAAGAAGGTGTAGGTACTAATCTAGAAGTTGTTGATGCTGAAAACTCTTTTAAAACAGCTCAAACCAATTATTACGATGCCGTATATAATGCATTGGTTTCTTTGATTGATTATCAAAAAGCAACAGGTACACTTTACGCAGAATAATTGATTAGACTATTTTAATTTATAAAACATTCTTATGAAAAATAATACATATACATATTTGTCGGCAGCATTACTTCTTTTAACAGTAGCTTGTGGAGCGCCAGATAAAAAATCAGAATTAGAAAAGTTAAAGGCTGAACAAACTACCTTATCTTCAAAAATAGCTGCGCTTGAAGCAGAAATAATAAAAGCAGGAGGGGAAACAACAACTTCATCTTCTTCAGTATCTGCAAATGCGAAATTTATTTTCGTTGGTTTTGAAGAAATTAAAAAACAACCCTTTGTTCATTACTTACAAGTACAAGGTAAAATTGATTCGGATAAAAACGTTCAAATTAGTTCTACTATCGGTGGTTCTGTAGATCATGTTTATGTTGTAAAAGGACAACAAGTACAAAAAGGTACCTTGTTAGCTAAAACAGATGGCGATCAAATACAAAGAGGCATTCAAGAGATAGACAAAGCTCTTGAATTAGCGAATCAATTATACGACAAACAAAAACGTTTGTGGGATCAACAAATTGGTACCGAAGTACAATATTTACAATCTAAAAATCAAAAAGAATCCTTAGAAAGTAAAAAAGCTACTTTACAAGAACAATATTCTAAAACCTCTATCCGTGCACCTTTTGCAGGGGTTGTAGATGAAGTGTACACACGTGAAGGTCAAATGTTGTCACCTGGCATGCCAGCGTTTAGATTGATCAATACGAATGATGTGAAATTAGTTGCAAATGTTTCTGAATCGTATGTGAGTAAAGTGAAAGTAAACCAAGAAGCGCTTGTTACATTTCCAGATTTGAAGAAGGAAATTAAAACACGTGTAAAAGTTGTTGGTGATGTAATTGATCCTGTAAACAGAACCTTTCAAATTGATCTGGATGTAAATCAAGATAAAAATATGTTGAAAGCAAATATGATTTCATATATCAAAATCAAAGATTATACGAATCCTTCTGTAATTGTTATTCCAATCAATCTAGTTCAAAATAACAACGGTAAAAATTATGTATATGTGGTTGATGGATCTGTTTCTGCAAAACGTTTTGTAACACTAGGCCAGTATTATGAAAACTCTGTTGAGATATTTGATGGATTAAAAGAGGGCGATAAATTAATAACAATCGGTTATCAAGATTTGGTTGAAGGACAACCAATCAAATTTGAGTAGTTGGATATATTCGTGATGATGTTTAGAAAGAAATGATAAATTTCTAGTACCCTTCATATTTGTTAGAGTATAAGTTGGTTGGTCTAAAAGCTACAAAAAACAGCAAACTAAGGCTCAAATAAATTGGAGAAAATATCGCATTGAGTATATAATTACAGATATCGCCCAATAAAAAATAACGCATAAAATAAAAAGGTACTTTTTAAAAGGTACAACAATCATATCGTTCATATTATGAAAGAGTTTAAAATTAGTAGCTGGTCCATTGATAATAAGACAAGCATTTACGTGCTTACCTTAATCATTTCGGTTTTCGGTTTAATGTCGTATTTCAGTATGCCTAAAGAGCAATTTCCTGAGATTGTTTTTCCTCAGATGTATATTGCTACCATTTATCCAGGTACTTCCCCAAGTGATATGGAGAAGTTGGTTACCAAACATATTGAAAAGCAGGTAAAGGGTATTTCTGGCGTTAAAAAAATAACCAGTAATTCCATTCAAGATTACTCCAGTGTATTGGTGGAATTCAATACCGGTGTGGATGTAAACATTGCGAAGCAAAAAGTAAAAGATGCAGTAGATCAAGCGAAAAATGATTTGCCAACCGATTTGCCAGATGATCCACAAGTGATTGAAGTGGACGTTTCTCAGGTGCCGATTATGGGTATCAACCTTTCGGGTGATTATGAGTTGAGCAAGCTTAAAAAATATGCAGATGATATGCAAGATCAGATTGAATCCATGAAAGAGATTCGTCGTGTCGATATCATTGGAGCACCAGAACGTGAGATTCAAATCAATGTCGATAAATATAAAATGGAAGCGGCGAATATTACGTTTTCAGATATCGAGCGTGCTGTACAAAGTCAAAATTTAACAATATCTGGTGGTACCATTAAAATGGATGGTATTAAGAGAAACATTACCGTTACTGGAGAGTTTGATCAAATGAGCCAACTCAACAATCTGTTGATACTATCTCAGTCTGGAGCTAAAACTTATTTAAAAGATATTCTTGAGCCAGGTGGTGTAAAAGATACCTACAAAGAAGCAGAAAGTTTCGCACGCTTAAATGGTAAAAATGTTATCACCCTAAACGTGATTAAAAGAGGCGGGATGAACTTGATTGATGCTTCCGATAAAATTCAAGAACTTATTACCCTGCAACAAAAAACAAAATTGCCCGATGGTTTAAAAATTACCATCACGGGTGATCAATCCGATAAAACACGTACAACGCTACATGATTTGATTAATACAATCATCATTGGTTTTGTATTGGTTGTTATTATTTTGATGTTTTTTATGGGTACAACCAATGCAATCTTTGTTGGTCTATCTGTACCACTATCCATGGCCATTGCATTCATCGTATTACCCACGATGGGCATTACCTTAAACATGATTGTACTCTTTGCATTCTTGCTCGCATTGGGTATCGTTGTAGATGATGCTATTGTTGTAATTGAGAATACACACCGTATTTATGAAAATGGTAAAATACCAATTAAGCAAGCTGCGAAGCAAGCAGCAGGCGAAGTATTTATGCCTGTATTCTCCGGCACGATGACAACCTTGGCGCCCTTCGTCCCCTTACTATTTTGGAAAGGGATTATCGGTAAGTTTATGTTCTTCTTACCGGTTACCTTAATTGTAACCTTGCTAGCATCTTTGTTGGTTGCGTATATTATCAATCCTGTTTTTGCGGTTGATTTTATGAAACCACATGCACATGGTGAAAGCCACAAAAAAATCACAAAAGGATATATCATTACGATGATTGTGTTTGTAATTATTGCTTTAATCGGATATGTTTCTGGATCTTTTGGTTTTGGAAATTTTGTACTTGTGCTTTCATTGATTTATTCATTAAATAAATTTGTTTTGACAGATGTGATTCAACATTTTCAAGATGATATTTGGCCAAGAGTTCAAAATAAATATGAGAAAGTTCTTGAATGGTGTTTAATTGGTGCGAGACCATTTGTATTGCTAGGTGGCGTAGTCTTTTTATTCCTGCTATCCTTATTCTTATTTCCTATTGTTAAACCTAAGATTGAATTCTTCCCAACGAGTGATCCCAACTTTGTGTATGCTTATATTAACATGCCTATTGGTACAGATCAATCGTATACTGATTCTATTTCGCAAGTGGTAGAGAAACGTATCTTTAATGTGATTGGACATGATAACCCAATGGTGTCTTCTGTTATTACCAATGTTGCTATTGGTGCAGGTGATCCAAGTGAGATGGATTTGAGTACCTCTCCACACAAGGCTAAAGTTACAGTCGCATTTGTAGAGTTCGCACATAGAAATGGGAAATCTACGGTTGATTATTTAGATAAAATTCGAGATGCGGTTAAAGGTATAGCAGGCGCACAAATTATTGTGGATCAAGAGAAAGGCGGTCCGCCAACTGGTAAAGAAATTAATATTGAAATTATTGGTGATGACTACGATGAATTGATTGAAATTTCTGAATCGTTGAAAAGAGAAATCGATAATTCTGGTATCAAAGGTATTGAAGATTTGAAATCAGATGTTGTTAAAAACAAGCCTGAAATTGTAATTGATATTGATAAGGAAAAAGCAAATGCCGAAGGAATTTCTGTTGCTCAAATCGGTATGGAATTACGTTATGCTGTTTTTGGAAAAGATATTTCTAAGTTCAGAGATAAAGACGATGAGTATGATATTGAGTTGCGTTATAAATTAAATCAACGTGCCAACATTGATGATTTGATGAATTCTAAAATAACATTCCGTGATATGAATATGGGCGGTGCAATTCGTCAAATTCCATTGTCTTCGGTAGCACATGCTCGTTTTGGTAATTCCTACGGTGGTATTAAACGTAAAAACCAACGCCGTGTAGTAACGTTGTCTTCAAACGTATTATCTGGTGCCAATTCGAACGAGATCAACGTTGATATTAAAAAATTACTTCCGCGTTTCAAAAAACCTTCAGAAGTATTGATTCAATTGACAGGTGCACAAGAAGAACAAGCCGAAACAGGCGCATTCTTAGGGATGGCCATGTTGACTTCATTCATTATGATTCTATTTATCTTAGTTACGCAATTCAATTCTATCAGTAAGCCACTTCTTATTATATCTGAAATTGGATTTAGTTTGATTGGTGTACTCTTGGGTATTTATATATTTGGAATGTCTATGTCTGTTGTTATGACAGGTGTTGGTATCATTGCATTGGCAGGTATTGTAGTTCGTAATGGTATTATACTTGTTGAGTTTACAGACATCATCATGGAACAAGGTCACGATTTAAAATACGCAATCGTACATGCTGGTAAAGTACGTATGACTCCGGTATTACTTACAGCTACTGCAACTATATTAGGTTTAATTCCTTTGGCCGTAGGTTTAAATATTGATTTCGTTGGTTTGTTCTCTGAAGGGAATCCACACATCTTCTTTGGTGGAGATAGTGTTGCATTCTGGGGACCTCTCGCATGGACAATGATACATGGATTGGCATTTGCTACATTTTTAACATTGGTATTGGTACCTGTAATGTATTATCTCAATTACAAAGCAAGCCGAAAAATAAAAGGTTGGTTGGGTATAAAGGTGGAGAAACTTTCTTAAGCCTAAAGCTTAAAGCGAAAGGCTAAAAGCCTAAGCAAAAAGGTCGTTCCGCTAATTGCAGGACGACCTTTTTGCTTATAAAATATTTGTTAGAAAGAAACTCTAAGAGTTAACGCTACTCTTAATTTGTTGCGCTTCAGCATTAGGCTTTAAGGCTTCGGCTTTTTTTAATCTTCATCAATAAATCGCTTTTGTATCGGCGCATACGAATCAATGCGTCTGTCGCGAAGGAAGGGGCCATAAGTATATGTGTGCGGTAATAGTGTGTTTGCGATATATAGTCAAAGCCTAAAGCGAAAAAAGGTCGTTCCGCTAATTACAGGACGACCTTTTTGCTTATAAATATTTGTTAGAAAGAAACTCTAAGAGTTAACGCTACTCTTAATTTGTTGCGCTTCAGCATTAGGCCTTAAGCTTTAAGCCTTCGGCTTTTTTTAATCTTCATCAATAAACCTTTTCTGAATCGGCGCATACGAATCAATGCGTCTGTCACGTAGGAATGGCCAGTGGGTACGGTAATAATCTGTTTGGGCCATATCAATTTCCTGCACGTGTATCTCTTCGGTTAAGTGCGGCGCTTGGTACAATAATTTACCTTGTGCATTGGATACGAAAGATCCTCCCCAGAATTGCATGCCAGCTTCAACACCTGTTCTGTTCACAGAAACTACGGGTGTTCCATTCGCAACTGAGTGCGAACGTTGAATAGTTTGCCATGCATTGTATTGATCGGTATTTACTTCGTCTGTTTGGTGATCTGCCCAGCCAATCGCAGTAGGGTAGAATAAGATGTCAGCACCCATCAAAGATGTAATACGTGCTGCTTCTGGATACCATTGATCCCAGCAGATTAATACACCTATCGTAGCAAATTTTGTTTTAAAAACTTTATACCCTAAATCACCTGGTGTAAAATAGAATTTTTCATAATAACCCGGATCATCTGGAATGTGCATCTTGCGATATTTACCTAAATAGCTCCCATCTGCATCAATCACAGCAGTTGTATTGTGATACAATCCTTCTGCACGCTTTTCAAATAGCGATGCAATAATTACGACACCCAATTCTTTAGCCAATGCTTGAAAAGAATTTGTTGCAGGGCCAGGGATTGCTTCTGCTAGTTTAAAATTTTCATAATCTTCAACATCGCAAAAGTAGAGCGAGCCAAATAATTCTTGAAGGCAAATAATCTGCGCGCCTTTTGCAGCTGCATCGCGTATGCCTTGAACATTTTTATCAAAGTTTTTTGCTACATCGCTGCTGCATGACAATTGAACCAAACCAACGTTTACTTTCTTATTCAATGTTTTATAAGATTAGTTATAAGTTAAAATTAAGTCTATTTATAGGGAAATAAAAGTAAATGGAGATTGTTTATTCGTATTCCGCTAATCCTTGTGTTATGCGCATTCCGACTATTGTTTTTTGCAATACATTTGTTACTAAACTTTTACGGAATTTAGCATGTAAAATTACTTCATTTTTGTAATCCAGCGAAATAATTTCTCCGCCAAATTCTTTTACCATTCGCATTACTTCTCCTTGTAGCGAAGCATCAAATATCAATTCAATGGATTCATAGATGTATTTTTCTAGAACAATTGTCTTATCTAAACATGCTTTTGCAGCTGTTTTGTATGCTTCTATCAACCCACTAACCCCCAATTTAGTTCCGCCAAAATACCGAACCACTACTACCAATGTTTGTGTGAGATTTTTGGATCGTATTTGATTTAAAATAGGCGTGCCTGCTGTGTGGGAAGGTTCGCCATCGTCTTGGCCTTTCATGATGCGTTCTTGTGTGCCAATTATGTATGCGTAACATACATGACGCGCATCGTAGTATTTCTTGCGTAATACTTGTACTATTTCTTTGACATCACTTTCAGAATATACTATATAAGAAAAGGCCAAGAACTTACTGCCTTTATCTTTATATTCAGCAGATGTGGTTGCTTCAATCGTGAAGTAAACATCTTCGTTCATCTTAAAATTTATTAAAACAAAGAATGAAAATTGCGGTTGTTGCTAGCATTAATCCAAGTACTAACTTTTTTGTAAAGGAGTCTTTGAAAAAGAAGTAGGAAACAAGTGTTATGAGTAAAATGATTGAAATATTCATCATTGGAAATACAAAAGATCCGTCGTGTTGGAAATAATTTAACGTTTTCAATAGATTGTGTATCGAAAAATAGTTTGTGATACCTAAGGCTAAGCCTGCCAATAAAGCTTTGAATTGAAAGTCTATTTTTTTCAATCCTATAAGAATGGATAATGAAACAAGTCCCCAAACGGCTGCAGCTAAAAACAAATGCAGTGTAAATAAACCACCACTTTCTGGCGTAGCAATGGTTTTATTGATAAACAAAATGCTTAAATCCAATAAGCCTGAACATAGGAATACAATTACAGGCAAAAAACGATAAAGAGGTTTGGTTGGAATAAGCGTTTCGTTTGTGTCTTTTTGAGTAAGTATATATATAGCAATCATACCTGTAACAAAGGCGAGTACTTGCAACCAAGAAAACGGTGCAACACCTACCGCAATAGCAAAACCTGCTGGTATTACCATAGAAAGTTTATCCGCCGTAATTGTACGTGTTAGTCCAGCGCGTTGCGTGCACGAAAAAAAAAAAAAAAGACCTGGTAATAAACAGCTTCCCAACAAACTTGAAGCAATAACGGTGGGCATATGTTTGTTATATAATGCTTCTGTAAGTTGATCGTGCTGTATGACAAATCCAATGATACTGCATACGACATAATTCCATACGATACTTTGAAATAGATCAATTTTTAGATTTTTTAGAATTCTAAATAAGATAAATAAGGAAGTAGTACAGAGAATTGCTAAAAAGAGGTTAAGCATATAGAATCAATTGTAACGAATGTCAGACTTTGGCGTAAATCAGTATATTTACCAAAGTTATCAAATTTTATATGTCTGAAAAACCATACTTGATACATTTTACAGGAATTGGGGATGAAGAAATAGGTTTTATTTCTGTAGCTCAAGTACATACTCACATTCCATTTGATATTAAGCGGGTGTATTGGGTTTATCGTACGCCTGAGCATATTGAACGCGGAAATCATGCACATAAAGCTTGTTTACAAGTATTAATAGCTGTTTCAGGGGAAGTAGAAGTGGAGTTGGAATCGCTTGATGGCATATCCGAAGTGTATATCTTAAATAATCCTGCAACGGGTTTATTTATTCCAGTCTTGCATTGGCGTACAATTCATTTAAGTGCCAATGCTGTGTTATTATGTCTGGCATCTGATGAATTTGACGAGTTGGATTATATTCGGACACATCAAACGTTCCTTTCGTTAAAACACTAATTAATATGTTGGTAGACGCGCATACGGCTGAAAATACATCTACAGATTTTTTATTCAATCAATTTTTTTATTTGAAGAATGAATCACCTAAGCCCTTACTTTTTATCGATAATGTACATATGCCTAAGGTATTGTTGTCTTGTGTAGAATCAAATAAAGGCGAATATATGAGCGGCTTTCATGCACCATTTGGTGGATTGGAAGCGCTGCCCAGCGCACCTGTTGAATTGTTCTTAACCGAAACAATCGCTGACCTAAGAAAGCAAGATATAGCGTCCCTAGAAATTAAACAAGCACCTTTTTTTTATCAACCAAACGTATCTATAGAGATACATAATGCATTGGTTAAATGTGGTTTTGCGGAATCGGCTACTGAATGCAATCAATATCTTGTGGTAGATACCAATATTCAATTTGACCAGCACATCGATCCACAAAAAAGAAGACGCTTAAAAAATGCCAAGAAAATGGGTATGTATGTTGCCTTATTGGATCACATCGATACTTCAGATTGGTACAAGGTATATGCAGAAGGAAGGACGGATAAGGGTTTTCCTATTACTATTTCTGAAGATAAATACAATGCGCTCTACGAATTAATGCCACATATATATACCTATGCCGGGGTTTATTTAGACGAAATACTCATTGCTACGGCTATATTTGTTCGGGTGAGTAAAAACGTAATGTATTATTTTTTAGCTGCTTCCGCACCCGATTATGCGCATTTGAGTCCGACGGTTTTACTCATTGAAGCACTTTATATCAAGGCTGTACAAGAAAAATGTACCTATGTAGATTTAGGGATTTCATCTGTTGAGGGAGTATTAAATGAAGGTTTGTATGCATTTAAACGACATTTGAGGGCTGAAGAGTGTTTGAAAAAAAACTATCGCTTTACATTTTAGATTTTCACTTCTGTATTATTAATTTTTAATCTGAATGCGTACATTTGAAACTTATGAATCAAATACGCAGTAGTTTTTTTTCAATTGTTAGTATCATCTTAAACGTAGGTTTTGGATTTGTATTTAATAAAATCGTATCTGTGTATTTTGGTCCAGTTGGTTTGGCTTTATTGACGCACTATCAAAACCTAGTTGCTTTTTTTATGCATATTCCTCAAGAGGGGATACATAAGGCGTTTATAAACCAATTAACACAAGAAGAAGATAGTAAATCCCACACAGGTAGAATATTTACACAAGCAGTTTTCTGGAATGTACTTATTTTTCTAGTTCAATGGATTTGCTTACTTGTATATATGTATTGGGCAGATTCTCCTTTAGAAGAGTTGTTTGTAGATACAGGTTCTTCATTATTAATTGGAGTGTCGTTCTTTTTATTTGTATTAAACTTATTGGCATCTTCTTGGATGGTTGCCCGTCATAAATTAAAACGCTATGCCATTTATACTTTTTTGCTTGGCATTACCTCTGTAATAGGCATGTTTTGTTGCATCTATTTCGATATAACAGACTCCTTATATTGGATTATTTTAGCAGTTACCTTATCCAACTTTCCTGTTTTTATTTACATGTTCTTTACGGTATATAAAAAGTTTCATTATTCCTGGTCTGATGTAACTTCTATATTCAAAGGCAAAGATTACTTTATGCCGTTAATCTTGATGGGTGCTGTATCCTTACTATCAGGTAAGTTTTTAGATTACGTGATTCGTGAAATAGCATTTGATTTGATTGGCCCCTATGAATCTGGGTTGTGGCAATCTGCTGTTAAAATTTCACAGGCATTTGTGTTTTTATGTGGCGCATTTCTAGCAACTATTTTTTACCCTTATGCTTCTGAATGCATTAAAGATAAAACGAAACTGAATGCCTATGTTAAAAAATTCATGTTCCTATATGTTCCTGTAACGATATTGGGTGTTACAAGCATGTTTGTGTTACGCGACCTCTTATTTAAAATTTTATTTACAGAAGAGTTTGTGAAAGCAGACAAGTACTTTCTTCTTATACTAATTGGTGATTGGTTGCGTTGTGTTTCATGGGTGGGAGCCTACTTATTAATGGCATCTTCAGATACGCGTAGGTTTATATTTTTTGAAATTCTATCGGGCATTGCATTTGTATTGGTATTCCTTTTTGGAACAGAATATTTTACGTGGGAAGTAATGGCTATGGCTAATTTGGTGCGATACATTGTTTATTCAATATTAATCGTGATCTATTATAAAACAGTATGGATGGTAAAAGAAGACCACTCGTAACCATTATAGCGATAAGCTATAACCATGCACCTTTTATACAAGAGGCATTATATTCTATTTTTAATCAAAGCTATTCTAACATTGAATTAATAGTAATAGACGATGCAAGCACCGATACAAGTTGTCAGGTAATTGAATCGTGTATAACTGGTCGTTCGATATTATTTTTAAAGAATGAGAAGAATATAGGTAACTGTACATCTTTTAATAAAGCGTATAAACATGCGACTGGAGATTATATCATTGACTTTGCCTTAGATGATATCATGTATGCAACTCGTATTGAAAAACAAGTTGCTTTTTTTCAGAACGAAAGTAATAAAGTAGGAGTGATATTTACCAACGTGGATATTGTTTCTGAGAATGGCTCTTTATTATATACACATTATCCAACGTTTCATCATAGAAGTTCAATCACTAACATACCTTCCGGTGATGTATTTGAAGCCCTGCTCAGTCAATACTACATAAATCCAGTAAGCATGATGAGTCGGAGGGAAGTATTTGATAAACTGAATGGCTATGATGAATGCTTAGCCTATGAAGACTTTGATTTTTGGATACGATCTGCTCGTATATTTGAGTATGCATATATGCCTGAGATATTATCTGCAAAACGTACTGTTACAAAATCATTGTCCAGTCAATTCTATCAAGCAAATCAATTGGCAATGTTTGAATCAACCTTGAATGTTTGTAAAAAGGCTTGGTGGTTATGCACTTCAGCACAAGAGAAACAGGCATTGGTGAAGCGTTGTAGATATGAAGCCCGACAAGCCTTTACTTATAAGTATAAAAATATTGTAGGTAGATATTTAGAAATATTGAAAGAAATAGATCCTATGTATGTAGTATATAGAGGTCTTGTAAAATTTTTTATAAAGCTTAAATAAAAATGGCTTGTTGATTTCAACAAGCCATTTTTATTTTTTTGATTTCAGTATGTTAAAAGAAATAATAAACACCTGTACCTACATTTAAGGTATTGAAGTTTAAAAATTGAATGCCGCTTTGGGTACTTTTTGTTGAATTGGCTCCGTTTGCGTATTCTGTTTTATCTTCTCTGTAGTTGTAACCAATAAGATTACCGGTATATAATTCGATGCCTATTTTTTTAGTAGGCATAAATAATATTCCAGGGTTAATGCCAATTGAAGTACTGAACGTGTTCGTTTTATTTGGTCCATACTTCCCCGTTCTATTTGTAAAAGTAGAATTTCCGAATGCATCCAGAGTAGTATTGTCCGCATATCCAGAAGTTTTACCGTTACTAATACCTGCTCCAATACCGCCTCTGAAATAAAAGAATACTTGATCGCTCAAAGGAATATAGTATTTAATAAAAGGAGCAATGTTTACGCCTCCAGAAGTAGTTTTTGTATGATTGTTATTAAGGATGTTATTATTATAATTTTGGTAATCTGTAGTATTTGAATAACCACTATAGCCAATGCTTAGACCGATTGCAAATTTGCTCGATAAAAAATAACTGAACGTTGGCGCAATAGAGTAGCCTGTATTTTTTTGAATATTATTTAATGTGATATTTGTACCATTTGGCGTAGTACTATTTGATTCATTGTTTGACTTTGATAATGTCAGTCCAGAGGATAAACCGATACTTTTCATGCCTTTTTCTAATTGTGCAAATATGCTTTGGGAGCAAAATAGTAGACTGATGATTATAATTGTTTTTTTCATGAGAGTTAATTTTACGGTTGTTAATGTGTTTTAAATAATAGTTAAAAGAAATAATAAATAGCGGTACCTACAGACATGGAATTGATATTTAAAAACTGAAATCCGTTATTTGTGATTGAGAAGGATTTACTAGGTTGATTATTTTGAAAGTGGTTGTATGAGATTAAATTACCTATTGAAAATTCTAGACCGATTTTCTTTGTAGGCATAAATAAAATACCTGGGCTAATGCCTACATTAAAATTGAATATGTATACTTTATTTGGTGTGTTTTCAATGGAATTTGTATATATGGCATTATTTGTGGTATTATAATCTGTAAAATTACTTGTTCCAGTTGATTTAGATTGGCTAAATGAAGAACCTATGCCACCTCTAAGAAAGAAAAAAAATTGATCACTCAAAGGTATATAATATGTTGCATTGGGAGATATATTTATACCATTAGAAACGCCTTTAAAATAAGAGTTTTGGATTTTGGTATGAAAGTAAGAAGAACTATATTTAGCATTGTTATTTATAACACTTCCTGTGTAACCAATACTTAATCCAACAGAAAATTTACTGGATAAGAAGTAGTTAATTGTTGGTGAAATACCATAATTATATGAACTAATGGTACGTTCTGTTTCTTCTGAATTTATTGTAGCGTTTTCATTGTTAAAACTTTTATTATAATTAAAACCAGAGGATAAACCAATACTTTTCATTCCTTTTTCTAATTGCGCAAAAATGCTTTGGGAGCAGACTAAAAAGCTCACAATAAAGATTAATTTTTTTATAAAATAAATATACGGTTGAAATGAAATTGCGAATTTATGGGTTTTGTTTGAAATTAATTATTTTCAATAACAGCAGATTCACAAATATGTGTGGGTACAATCCCCATTGATTTTATTTTTGTTTCTGCATCATCAATACGTGTATTTCCTGTTAATACAAGTGCGGTATCTATGCCAAATTTATTTCCGCCTAAAATATCGGTATGCAAGGTATCGCCAACCATTAAAATTTCTCTTTTAGAAATAGTCATTTTTTGCTTTAGTAGATCGTAGGCAAACATAAACATGGTTGTGTCTGGTTTTCCAAAACGAATAAAACGTCTCCCTAAAATACTTTCAATCATCGTTGCAACCCCACCAATTGCTATTGCAACATCATGTTGGTTTACAGGATAGGTATTGTCTGTATTTGCTACGATAGCTGGTATTGTTCGTTTACGAAGTAGGTTAACTGTTTTGTTTAAATCCTTGAACCAATCAAATCCTTCATCATCTAGTAGTACTAACGCATTAACTTCTCCAATATTGCTGTCGTCTATTTCACTTACAGGAACCAACCTCGTTCCATTGCCTTCCAAATATTGTGCCGAGTTTTTTGTGCCTAAATAGGCAACGATACCTCCGTCTACTTTAAGATCAATGTATTCTTTGGTAATCATACCCGAAGAAATTATTTTATCTTCTGTTATGGCATACAATCCCAATTTATGATACGATTCAGCTAACTGTTTGGGACTGCGAGATGCGTCGTTGGTTAATATATAAAAATCTTGATTTTGTTCTTTTAGGTACTCAAACGTTTTATCGATATCGGGTAGCAATCCATTGTAATTTTTGAGTACCCCAAAAGCATCGAAGAAAATGGTTTTGTATTTGGGTAATATGGATTTAAAGTTTTCAATATTCATAATTCGTTTTTAAATTTCTTTAACTTAAGTATTATTACTATTCAGTATTAGACTAAAATTAATTACGCTTGTTCCTAGGTGGATAAGTCACAAATACGGCGGAACCTTTAAGTCTTAAAACGTATAACTTACAACTTTTAACTTTATTATAATTTCAATGCTTCTAAGATCTTGGTTGCATCAAATTCTGTATCAATGGAGGGAAGATATATTTCAAAAGCTTCCGCTTGAAGTTTGATTGCATATTTTTCAGCAAAGAAATAATTGCCATCTTTCATCACATAATTTAAAATGAAAAAACGATAGCTTTCTTTTAAGAATAGAATTTCATTACGAGTTAATGGATTCACCTTGTGATATTCTTCAAGGAATATAATGAAACGGTCTTCCATCAAAGGACCTATTAAATAACTAAAGGCTGTACGATCGCCCACATCCGAAACAACCCTGCTAAAGAAATAGAAATCCAACATGCGATAACTCATCCGAAACCAATCGTAATCCCAACGTGAGAATAATTCAAATTTATCGTTGACTGAAAAATTTCCAATATTCCAATCGATAAATATGGGCATAATATCAAATTGCTTTACGCCCAATTTATTTCTATTTTTTAAAAACTGTTCGCAATGGTGTTTTAAATAAATTGATCGTTCACGTGAACCAAATAATTTTTCATTTGCATCCAATGATTCTAACAATTTGTAAATATCCGTACGTAGTGTCTTTGAAGACTTTGGGATTACGGTTCGAACTTTAGAACAGGCTTTATGAAATTTGCCCATCTGCTCGCCAAGTTTGCGTATATCGTTTTCACTCAATCTACTTGGCAACCTATTTTGCGTGCGTACAGGATTGTAAAAGACAACCCATGCATCTATGTTGTTTTCTTGATACCTGTAAGTATACACTTGATTGTTTTTAAGCAACGATTTACCTAAAACATTTTCAAATGGATATAATAAGTTATTTGATAGCGCGTGTATGATGCGGTGGTCTTCTTTAAAATTTTCGTACTTGCCGAAATAAGAGACTTTTGCGATTACAATATCTTCGTCTACAAAATTTACACGATACACATAGTTTGTAGAAACCTTTGCACTGATGTCTTCAATATTTTTTATTTCCTTACTACTATCAAAGCCATGCCAAGCTTTGCCAATAATAGTAGATAGATGATTTAATTCCATTAGACTTTTATAAAAAGAGTATCCTTAAATAATTTCCATATAACGTTTCAATTCCCAATCACTCACATGCTTTAAATGTTGTTTCCATTCCCATTCACGGGTTGCAGTGAAATGACTTATGAATTCTGTTCCAAATAATTCTTCAGCTATTTTAGATGTTTTCATGATTTGTGTAGCATCCATTAAGTTGGCTGCTAATCTATCCGCAGATGTATTGATATACCCATTTCCAACCGTAGGTTCTACATTTAATTTAAGTTTGTGTTTAATGCCATACAAACCACTCGCCAAAGATGCTGCCATTGCTAAATAGGGATTGGTATCTGCTCCAGAAATTCGCTGTTCAATGCGGGTAGATTGTGGCGATTGACTTATCACTCGCAATGCAGTGGTACGATTGTCTACTCCCCACGTTAAGGTAGTAGGTGCCCATGCGCCTTCAACCAGACGTTTGTAGCTATTAATTGTAGGAGCGAGCATGGGAAGAATATGTGGTAAACAATGGATTTGTCCAGCCAAATACTGCTTCATCGTTTCACTCATATTGTGTTCATCACTTGCATCAAAAAAAACGTTTTTGGTTTTATCCGCATTCCATAAACTTTGATGAATATGTCCGCCGCTACCCGGAAGGTTTTCATTTATTTTTGCCATGAATGTAGCAATGATTCCATGTTTGTATGCAATTTGTTTTACTGCTGTTTTAAGCAATGCAGCTTTATCAGCAGCGTGTAAAATAGAGTCGTGTAAATAGGCCGCTTCACAAACACCCGGACCTGTTTCGGTATGTAAACCTTCAATTGGAATGCCAAAGGCGCACAATAAATCAAATAGGTCGGTGTAATAGGCATCTTCGGAAGATGTTCTCAATAACGAATACCCAAACATACCCGGCGTAAGTGGGGTAAGATGTTGGTATTTTTTTTCGGATAAACTTTGAGGGGTTTCTATAAAATTATACCATTCAAATTCTTGTGCAAAGGAGGTCTCAAAACCTATGTCTTTTGCCTGTTTAGAAACTTTTTCTAAAAGTGTTCTCGGACAAATGGAAAGGTCTGTTGAATCTGTATGTTTGAAGTTTCCCAAAATTAAAGGGGTGTTATTTTCCCAGGGAATCAATCGGAACGTACTCAAATCCATTTTTGCTAATTTGTCTGGATAGCCCGTGTGCCAGCCTGTAACAGCAACATTATCATAACATACATCTGCACAGTCCCAACCAAAAATTACGTCGCAAAAACCAATGCCTTTATCAATACTTTCTAAAAATTTATCTGTATGAATGTATTTCCCCCTCA
>ERZ724509.384-NODE-384-length-19854-cov-10.976615_pt1 | contig 19854 bp, 15 predicted proteins | sample MGYA00376042_ERZ724509 | MGnify/ENA primary metagenome ERZ724509 (study PRJEB28724, sample SAMN07190887) | wastewater metagenome | isolation source: effluent of sewage treatment plant in Hong Hong | place: USA: Christiansburg, Virginia | collected 2016-03-01 ...
TGAAGTCGTAGCGCTTGACCGTGTTCCACTCGGTAGCCACGTCGTAGTCCTGCCAAGTGACAGCCAGGACACCGATGGTGTCCGCCGGCATGGGGTAGGTGTAGACGCCGGACGAGTACGTGAACGTCGTGATACCGACACCCCACAGGGTCGGGTAGAGCGAGTCGATAGTCGCGTTGATGGCGTCCTTCACGCTCTTGCGGGGGAACAGCGGAGCAGACGCGACCTTGCTTCCGGCGGCGTGCGCCGCAGCGGTCGAGCCCCGATAGCCCCGCCCGTACGGCGGGACGACCGCCTGGAGGGACGACTGGTCCACCGAGTCAACCCAGATCAGCTCATCGCCAATCTCGACGATGCCACGCGACGAACTCGTCGCATCGGCCACCATGAACGTCAAGTCGTCGCTGTCGATCCCGGCCGTCAGGTAGGTGGCCTGGTCCTGGTCGGACGTGTAGCCAGACAGGTCCAGCAGGATGCTTTCGGTCAGCTCGGCGAACGTGGACAACTGCTGCCCCTCACGTCTCGTAGTAGATGCCCGACCCAAAGCCGGCAGTTATCAGCACGTCCCGCTCGTCGGGCGTGACCTCATACGTACGCCCGCCGAGGTAGATCAGGTCGGCACCCGTCAGGTCATAGCCAGCCGGGCTCTCTTGGACGCGCCACACGCCGGAACGGCGGAACACCGTGTAGCCGCCCGTTGAGGGCACCCACCACAGCCCGCCAGTGGATCGGCGGTTCTCCCGCTCGATCGTGCTGGGAGGGCTGAACAGGATGCGCGGAGCGACGACTGTGCCGGATGAGCTGAGTGCCAGTGTGATCGTCAGACTGGAGTCCGCCGTGAGCGGCGGGATGGTCCCGTCTGCGGTCCTGGACACGCTCACGGCCAGGCTGGCGCCTGACGCCACACCCGTCGAACCTGCGGCCGTTAGGGCCACGCTGACCGTTCGGGAGGCGCCCGCGTTCTTACCGGCTGCACCCGTGGCGGTGAGGGATACCGTTTCCGTCAGGCTTGCGTTGCCTATGCGGCCCGCGGTGCCGGTTGCCGACAGGGCAACCGTGGCCGTCAGGCTGCCGCCGCCAGCGCCGCCGCCAGCGGCAGTCAGTGTGACCGTCTCGGTCAGCGACGCCCCACCGCTCTTGCCGACTGTGCCAGTCGACGCGAGTGTGACGGTTTCCGTGAGGGTCGCGTCACCTGTGACGCCCCCACTGGAGGCCGTCCCCGTGGATGCCAGGCTGACAGTCGTGAACAGACTGCCGTCGTAGTACAACGGACCCATGTACGGGACGCGAGTCTCGTTCGCGTCCAGCATGAGTTTCGTGACGCGGAACGTCTCACCGGCTAGACCGTTGGCATAGACCTCGCCAACGACCTTCGCCGCCGTCGCCGGAGCGACGGACGAGTAGTAGACCCGAGTCCACGCTGAGCCCGTCGACACGGACCATGTGGCCCACGACGACCCGAGCGAGGCGTTGGCCGCCGTGAAATATTCGATGCGGACGTCGAACGAGGCCGCTGTGACCGTCTCGTTCTTCAGGTCAAGTGACCAGGTGAACCACTGTCCAGGCACAGCCGCTGGGGCGAAACCCCCGAGGTAGTCCTGGTACATGCCGCCCGCGCCACCCGTGGACGTGAGCTGGGCCGTGAAAGACCCGTCCGTGACGTCCGTGGTGGATCGTGCCAGGCTCCAGTTGAAGGCGTTCCACGACGTCGCGTTGGTAGCGAAGTGCGGGTTGGAAAGAAGGTTGCTGTGGGTGGTGTTGCGGATCGCAGAGCGAGCCGCCTCAGAGAGGGAGCCGAGGCCAAGCACCGGCTACCTCCTTACGCCCACGCGCCAACGATGTCGATGGTCGGAGTGATCCGGCACCATGAGCCGACACTCGTCTGGTTCGTACCGCCAGGAGCAGCCGAGAACTGGATCTGAGGCTGGAGCGTCCCGGCACCCGTTACGGGGATGGTCGCAGTGAACTTGAATGCCTTAGACGCCGTGGTCGAAGCCGCCGAGATGACCTGAGTCGTGCCGTTCGTCAGGGTCGTGTTGAACTTCATCACGTCCGCCGCCGTAGGGGTACCCGCAGCGGCAACCGGCAGGAACTCCGAGTACCACGAGGCGTTGCCCGCCGTCCAGGTGGCTGTGCCACCCATGCCGACAGAGACAGTGTGCGACGTGGTGCCCGTCGCTAGCATCACATACGCCTCGATGAGGTACGTGCCCACAGGCACGGTCAGCGACTTGCCGAACATCGTCTGTGCTGACGTGCCGTTCGTTAGGCCAAAGGCTGAGCTGAGGCGCAGCCAGTAGCCGGTGCCCTGCTGTGCAGCAGGGGCCGTCAGGAACACGTCCTTTGTACCCGAGGCGAGCGAGACGGCAGAGCCGGCGTTGGACGACGCCAGGATGGTCGTCCGAGCCAGCGTCGTGCTCGACGCCAATGTGCCTAGCCCCGTCTCCCAGTCACCCGTCGTGTTGTCTACGATGGCGTAGTAGCAGGTGTCAGACGTCGCTAGGACGGACGAGAACGTTCGGAAGCCGAGCACGGCACCTGCGAGGGTGACCGTGCCTGTGCCCGTCGTAGTCGTCGTCTCCCGCACGCGGTCGAAACTGGCGTGCGTCATGACTAGGCCGCCAGCGGGCTAATGCTCACCGTCAGTGAGTTGAGGGTGAAGGTGTTGCCCGAAGCCCACGCCTGCGAGGCGGTCAAGGCGACCGAGTAGAAGAACGTGCCAGCCGACGAGGCATTCCAGACGGAGATGTGCGTGATCGTCTCCGACGTGCCACCGTTCGTCCAGGTGCCACCCATCGACGCCAGCGTGATGCTGCCGCTGGAGGCGGCATTGTGCGTCACCGAGTTACGGGTCGTTGACCCGACCGAGACGGCAGTAGTGCCGGAGGCACCGGGGTCGGCGGTGTGGAGCTGCACGTAGCAGGTAGCCGGTGCCGTGATGTTTGACCCACCTGTTCGGGTGGCGTTCAGCCAGGCGTTAGCCGTGTTGACGGTAGAGACTCCGACTGTCATGCGGACCCTTCCTTTGGTTCATGTGAGTCAGGTGCGGGTCCGTCTGACACGGTGCCGCTCGCCTCAAAGACGATTGCCCAGCGGTTGAAGTCGTTCTCCACGTCAGCCCCCCAGGTGAGCGATGGCTGTCGGCTTGCCGCCGACGGTTCCGTCAGTGGCGTCAAACGCCGCCCCGTACCTGTCGCTCGTCGCGTTAGCCGCGTCGATCGCGGCATGGGTCGTGCCTGCCGGCTGAATGCCGGCCTTGCGAGCTCGGCGGTACGCCTCAAGCTCGCTCTCTGTAGTGCGTCGTACTTGACTGCCCATCGCCATGCCGGGCCGCGCGGAGCGCAGGCACTCGGCGTAGTTGGCGTGGGTCTTTGTCCGGCAACCTTCCCTGCAAGCCAATCTCTACTCCAAGACTCTTGCAAAACCCGGCGGGGGCAGCATCGCAAGATGCCACCCCCGCCAGTGCGATGTTGCTATCAGGCGTTGTCGATACTCGACGTCGATTCCACCCGGTAGCCTGCGGCCTCGCGGTATCGAGCCCAGCCGAGCGCGCCGTACCAGCCCAGCGGGCGGTGGCGGTTCAGCTTGTCGGTCACCGGACCGACGACGGTGTGCGGCTCCTCCGCCACGGCCTCGGCAAGGAACTGCCGGCCCGCAATGAGCGTACGGAAGACACGCGCCGAGGCCGCACCATCAGTCGTGTTGTACATACGCGGCGACTCGATGAAGTACGCGCCCTCGTACGTGCCGATGAAGCCAGGCCAGAAGTTCTCCGGCGCCGCGTACTTGTGCAGGTCCTGGAACCCGCCACCAGTCGTCTCAGCGCGGAGGTCATGGCTGACCTCGGGGTGGATGTAGCAGGCGTACAGCCCGTCCACCCGCGGAACGGCGTTGCCGGTGCGAAGCTTGGCAACGGCCTTGCGGATCTGCGCCGTGGTCACGACGTCAGTGCCGGTGATGTTCGCCGTGGCCGCACGGCCAGTCGGCAGAACCACGTTCGTGCCCTGTCGAGCGATCGACATGATCAGGGAGTCCAGAGTGGACGCCTGGTTCCAGGCAAGAAGGTCAACGGCAATCGGGTCGATGTCCGTCAGCGAGGTCAGGCCGAGCTTCTTCGTCAGAAGAACAGCGTTGCCGTACTCAGCGATGGTCAGCGACACGGTGCCCGGAGTGGGCAGCGAAACCGAGTCAGGGTCGACGTTCTCCGTGAGGGGCGTGGTCGCATCAGCCAGCTCGGTCGCGTAGAGCGCGAGCTGGATGGTGACGCCCGGAGCCGTGACATTGACCGGCTGCTTGTCGACCAGTCCGCGGATAAGCGGCATGGAACGGAGGGCCATCTCCACGTACTTGTCGTACGCGGTCTGGATGAGGTTGGTCATCGCAGTCTGGTTGGAGATGGCAGCGGTACCTGTATAGCTGTTAGCCATTGGGGGTGTTCACCACCTTTCAGTGGATAGCGGTTAGGTGGGCGCTGCTAGAGCTTTCGCCCGTAGACGATCTGATCCAGATCGTCCTTAGAGCTGGCGCTCTGGAGCTGCGCCATGAGGCTTGCGTAATCCCCGGACGGGGCTGATCCCGAACCGGCAACCTCGCTGAACGTCTCCGCGCCCTCGGGTGCGGCAGGAGGCTCCTGCTCGCCGGGGTCGGTGCTAGCGGGTGCGGCTCCGAAAATGTCGCCGTACTCGTCCAGCCAGGCGTTCACGTCCTCAACGTCCGCCGGGATAATCCCGGCGATCTTGGGGTTGAGGTTGCGAGACTCGATGGCGTCCTTCAGAGACACCGTGCGGCGCTCTGAACGGAGGGTGCTGAGTTCCTGGTCCTGCTCCTTCAGCCGCTTGTTGGCGGCTCGGAGCTGCTTCCGAATCTGGTTGATCCCAGCATCGGAATCGAAATCCAGGTCGTCATCGTCGTCATCGAACTGGGACATGTTTCTCCCTTGGTTGTATCCACTGATGGGTTCATCACCCACGCGCACGTCAGGGGAGACGTGACACGGCTGTGACTACCGGGCTTGATACACGCGGCCGGCCGGTGGATGGCCGCGGAGTAAAGAGGGGCTAGACGCCCGTGTTTCGACTGAGCGAGCCAGTCGTGACAGCGGAGCTGCCACTGAAGCGGGCCTTCTCCCGCAGCGCCCTGCGCTGCGAAGCCAAGCCCTTGCTCGTGTCGTTCAGCAGGCTTGCATCCAGCGTGTCTTCACGCTGGAACGCTTCCTTGTCGATGTACGACAGACGCTCATCGTTGGCTGCCGTGACACCCAACTTCGACAGGGTGGACTCCAGGCTGGCGCGCTGGTCAGCGCCGATGGCGTTGAAGTCATCACCCAAAGTCGCGGCGTACTTGGCGCCTTCGGCAGCGTTCAGATCGAAGCCGTACTGGTTGGCGGCGCCCATGATGGCCGCCTGCTTCATCTGACCCGTGATGATCGACTGAGCGCGGTCTCCATCGAGGACGTAGGCCAGCATTCCGCTGTCGTCAATGCCGAGCTCGCGGAGAGCGGACTTGTACGTGGACGGAGCCTCGGCATCCAGGAAGGTCTTCGCCGACTTCACGCGGTCGTCGACTTCCTTCACGGACACGCCGTTGGCGATCAGCCGGCCGTAGTCCTTGTAGTCGTCGTAGAACGTGGTCGGGATATTCCAGGACTGCATGACGTCGTGGTACTGCTTCTCCAGGCCAATGTAGTCGGCCTCGCTGATCTTCTGACCGCGCTTGATGAGGTCGGCCATGCCGGTGAAGCGGTCGTTGTACGCCTTGGTGTCGACAATCATGATGCCGACTTCTTCGGCGGTCTTGTCCTGCCAAATCCAGTCGTGTACCTGGGCCGCCAGGCCCGTGCCGTCAACATCAATACCCCATTGCTTGAACGTGGCATACAGGGTCGAGTAGGCAGACTGGCGCTGCGCTTCCTTCTGCGCCGCGAGCATCGCGGCGTACGGGTCAATTGGGTCAGCGGGTGCCTGCTGCCCCGACGGCGCTGGCGTACTACCGATGCCGTTGGCGATGTCCACGCCGATGCTGGCAGCGGCGCCCAACTCGTTATTCACCGTGCCGGCGATGTTAGAGGTGAGGTTGCCAAGTGCTCCAGCCATTAGCAGCCCCTCACAGGAAACCGAACATCTTGCCGATAGTGCTCACGTACTTGCCCACTCGGTCGTGTGCATCAGCGGTGTACTCGTACCAGTCCTGCTGGCGCAGAGCCTTCTCGTAGTCCCACAGGCCCATCGGTGCGACAGTGCCCGTCTTCGGGTCCGTCTTGTTGAAGGCCAGCTTGACGTTCGGGTCATCGAGGGACACCGAGGACGGGTCCACTCCACGCAGCTTCGTGTAGACGTCGATGTACGGAGAAGCCAGGTCGCGGGCGTTAGCGCCCGCATCAATCTGGTTCTTCCACCACGGCGAACGCGATGAAGCCGACTTGCGGATCTCGGCCACGTAGTCATCAATGCTGCCCAGCCCCGAGGCGACCGCCTTAGCGGCGCCACGGAAATAGGAGTCGTCGTACGTGACACCGTTCTGCCAGGCGACATTCTTCAACGTCTGCATCGTGGCGGCAGGGCCGCCAGCGTCGTAGTTGATGAAGTCCGTCTGGAACGTGTGAGCCTGGCCGTCCTGGCCCTTCCAGGACAGGTCGCCAGACAGGGCCTGCGGAAGCAGCGAACTGCGCCCGTCGACATTCCAACCATTCATCAACGTCTGCTCAGCGAAGAACTTGAGCTGTGTGTCGTCGAGCTTGGCGCCCATCTTCTGCGCCGTCTGGCGCACGTACTCCTGGGCTGCCCGGATCTGCTCGTTGAAGTTCTCGCCGCCCTGGTCCTTCAAGAACAGGTACTGCTGGGCGTACTTGGAGTTGTCCTGGAACCACGACGTCTGCTGGAGGGCATTCGTGAAGTTGCGCTTACCGGTGTCACTGGACATCCAGTCAGCATCGATCGCCTTCTGGAAGACTTTCATCACATCCGGGTGGGCCTTCACGAAGTCCCACGAGATCGAGAAGGACTCGGCTAGGCCCTTCTTCGTGATCTTATCCACGGGCAAGTCGGTCGACGATGCGTACTTCACCGGGTCGTCTCCAACCTCCTGCACGGCCTGAGCGACCTTGGACGTGTCCAACTTGGCCGTCTGCCCTTGGAAGTACGGGGTGGCCCAACCGGCGTAAGCGCCGGGCATCACGCTGGAAAGCGTGAACGTCGTAGGTCGTCCACCGTTGGCGTGTGTCGAGGTGATGATCGCCTCGCCGTTCTTGTCCTTACCGGTGACGATGGCAGTGTGCCCATGCCCCCCGCCCACACTGTCGTTCCAGTAGACCAGTGCGCCAACAGGCGGGTTCTTGTCCCCAGCATGACGGAGCTTGGCTGGGGTGGCGTTCCAGTGCGCCCACGCGGAGGCGTAGCCAGAGTGTTCCTTGCCGTAGGCCAGGCCGACGAAGTGGTCGCACAGACCGGGGTACGTGCCCGACGTGTCATCGGCGAAACTCAGAGCAGCATCAACATTGAGGGCCACTAGATCATCGCCCCAACGTTGCTACCGCCGGAGCGGATCGCCTCCTCTAGCCACGACATGAGCGTGGTGTTCGCCTGCGTCTCGGCATAGCCGGGGAGAGACTGGGCGTACTCCTTGGCGATCTGCTGCTGATTGACCCCGCCGGACGTCTGCCCGCCCGTCGTCGAGGACGACGTGCTAGATGTGTTGGCTGTGCCATCGGCATTCGGGACGGCGGTCGAGGTGGTCGTCCGGGTGGACGACGATACGCTCGGGTTCGCCTGCTCCTGCGAGGCCAGCAGGCTCCGGAAGTTCTTAAGCTCGGTGTCGGTAGCCCTGCGTCCGAGGTACTGGGACAGCGCGCTGTTCAGCAGCGCGTGAGCATCAAAGCGATTCGTCAGGTCCACCTGCGACGTCGTGGACGTCGCCGTATCCGTAGACGTTAGGGGCGGGGCGTCCTTGGCTGCCTGCTTCTCAGCGAAGCCAATCGACGCCTTCGCCTGGAGGTACTGCTCCGGCGTCAGGTTTGGGTTGTACGACGCCTCGGTGAGCATCTGCGCGTAGGCGTTCCGGACACTACCGTAGTCTGGGAGCTGGCCTTGCTTCCAGGGGTCGACGTAGCCCGCGTTGCGGAGCTGGATGAGCACCTGATCGTAAGCCGGCTTGTAGCCAATGGTGTAGTAGAACTTGTCGAGCTGCTGGAGGTAGGCGTCCGCGGGGACCATGACGTTTGCCGTGGGCGCCGTCGACGTAGGAACCCTCTCGCCCGTCCCGTGGGGCGGGTTGACGAATGTGGGACTGGTCGACTGTCGACCCGAATTGACCAGGATGGTCGACGAAGTAGGGGACGCAGAGGCGTTCCCGCCAAACGTCACCTGTGACGGGTCAAAGCCGGCTGCGGCAGACGACTTGCCGAGGAACGATCCGGGATCAACCGTCAACAGGACTCACCCCAATCGTCAGTTTGTCATTCGCCAGGTACGAGTCGAAGAAGTCCGAGAAGGCCAGGGACGTGTAGCGCATCTGCTCCTGCACCGCTTCCCACTGATCGTTGACCAGTTCCGCGCTAGCGCCCTGCGAGATGGCGTCCTGCGCCTTCTCGCGCAGACCCATGTAGGTGCGCACCGTTGACCAGAGGTCGGACTGGCCCCACTTGGAGGACGTGAACTTCGGGTCGTTGAGGACGGTCACGACGCCCTCCAGGTACTTGCCCTGGTTGGAGCCGTAGTCGTTGTAGGCGACGCTCCATGCGGAGCCGTACTTCTGCACCATCGCGGTGTCGGTGAAGTAGCGCCACTGGGCCTTGATGTCTTCGTTGACCTTGGCGTCGATCGACAGCCCACCGCGCTGCTTCAGCGCGTCATCACGACGCGCCTTGCCCTCGTTGTAGGCCCGCCACATGGCGGCCGACTCCACCTGTGTCTGCATCCCACCCGCAGTCGGGTGAGCCTTGATGGCTTCACCCGGAAGGCCGGGAAGGTCGCTGTTTAGGTAGTAGTTGTAGACGCCCTGATCGAACTGTCCAGGCGGCGCCGAAGCGCCGATGATGCCGACAGTCTCCGGACCCAGCTGAGCCAACTGCTCGACGAGGGACGTGTTCGACGACAGCGCGTCGTAGGTCTCCAGCGTCGGGTCTAGGTCTCGCGCCAGCGAGCGCGAAGTGGACACCGTGAGGGGCAGGTACTCGTCGCCGTACTTCTGCGTGAAGGCGTCGATCTTCTGCTGGTACGACATGGACGGGTCCGCCTTGAGGGCGTTCCACTTGTCCACCATTGGCTGATAGGCCGACATGCGCGTGACTGACATCGGCAGGGTCAGCGAGGCCAGGATCGAGAACTTGTAGAAGTTGTTCGCCTTGTCGCGCACTTCGTCCAGCGTCGGCTTAGTAGCCGGGTCACCGCCGGACTTGTACCAAGTGACCATCTCCTGCTGCATCATCGCGTCGACAACGGCCAGGTAATCCTGGTTGTCCTCGCCCTGCTTGAGCTGAAGCAGCTTCTTGGCAGCCGGCGGAAGGAAGGCGTCCAGCGGGTTACCGCTAGCCTCACCGAACGGGACGATCTGCTGGTAGACCTGATCGCCCAGGAAGCGACGAAGGAACGCCTGCGTGTCCGGCTTATCGTGCAGCACGTAACCGACCGGAGCCACCACGAGCGGCCCGAAGCCGGGCAGCCAAGGCGACGTGCCCGGAGCCACGACGTTGAACGAGCCCTTGGCGGACTTCAGCCCGAACTGGCTGTAACCACGAGCGGCCTCACCCAGGACGGGCACGTTACCCAGCGGGGAGTCGGCCACCTTCTGCATGGCGGAGGCGAAGAACTGCGGCATGACGACGTACTGGTTTGGCGAGCCGTTCAGGAAACCAAGGCGATCTGAACTGACCTTGTTCCCATCCTTGTCGACCACCATGCCCAGGCTGTTCGGCAGGTTCCACAACATGCTGGCGCGAGCCGCGACCGACGGGTCACGGGCGATGATTCCGAGCCACACGCGCATCGAGTTCTCCCACGCGGGGAAGAACGGGATCACGAACCGCAGCAGGTGGGCTGGGTTGGAGTAGCGCGTGATCGTGTAGATGGTGTTGTTCGTGGCCGTCAGGGCGTAGGCGTGGGCGTTCTTCTCAATCGACGCCACCAGGCGGTCGTCAAGTTCCTTGCCCTGCTCCTTGGCGATCTGCGTGAGCTGCTCCACCCGGCGCTGCCAGACCGTGTTGTAGAACGGCTGACGTACCAGCGTCGTCTCGGGGATCGTGCCGATCCACTTGAAGGCAAGGTTGATGGGCGCATGGACGAACTGATTGGCGGTCAGAGAGCCAACCCGCTCAATAGCGGACTTCACTACCCGCCCGTGTACGGGCACTAGGAGTGACGGATCACCGATAGCCGCAACGAGGGCGTCGCCCTCGGGCAGCGTGTTCCGGCCCTTGCGGGCACCACGGGCTGCCAGGCTGCGGGCAGCCTCCGTCGGCAGGTAGCTGTGCACGAGGTCGTGAACCTGCACGGCTTTTGCCTCAGCGCCTGCGCGCGACAGGCGCATCTCGCGCCGGTAGGAGCGGCCAGACTCCGACCGGATCCAGGCGGCCATCTCAGTCGGATCGGCGCCTTCCAGCGCCATCACCGCAACCTGATCGTTACGCATCTCCTTGACGGCATTTGCCAGCTCCGACGAGTACTGAGCCTCAGTCGGCTGGACCTTCACCCACTTCGTATCGTCAAGTTCCTGCTCAGCCTCGCGCGCCCAGCGCGAGCGAAGGGCCGTGTCGACGGTCTGCTGGTTGCTCGCCAGGTCCCGGTACATCTGGGCGTTCTGCCCAGTGAATGCGCCACGGTCATTGACCTTGCGCTTGCCGAACTTGACGCGGGCATCCGACAGGTAGCCCAGGCGATTCGTGAGCGACTGAGCTTCCTTGCCAAGCTGCTCCAGATCGCCCTCGATCTGCGCGACCAGCGCCTGGTGAGAGGTGTCCGCGGCAAGGTGCTCATCTATCAGGCTTCTGGGCGGCTCAGCCGGAGAGGCCGCCCCGAGGGCGCTACGGTCCAGCAGCACAATCTCAGTTAGATCGTCCCCGCCGTATTTTGATTCGTCGACCATGCGAATCGCCTTGTGGCCGTCGCGGCGGGCCTGGATGCCGCCAACCGCCATGAGGCGTTCGTAGTTGTCGTAATACTTGTCCCAGTCGACCGTTCCGTCAAAGGTCCCCAGCATTTCCCGGAACTTGTCGGTCATCTTCCGGCCAGAGCCGTTCCGTGCAGCAGCGATCCACTCGGAACCGTTGCCCATGTGGGAGATTACATAACCGACCCCCGCGTCAGCCTCCGCTGCCGTCGGGGCTCCCATGCGCGTCGAGCCCCGCAGGCCGTCCATATCAATAGTGGATGGCTTAACGTCGAAAACACTGCTGCGCGGCACGCGGCCCTTGAACTCGACAACCCTTTCAGCGCCACCGGCGTCCTCGGCGATGTACGAGAAGTGCGGCGATGCCGACGAGTCTGCAACCTGGCTCGTGTAAAGCCCCTGCGGCTTATCCCAGTCGATGCCGGGGTCCTTCGGGTCCACCCGATACACGGGGTACGTTGAATCTTCGGCCCACTTGACTCCGGCCGAAGCCTGCGCCTTCGCCCGCGCCTCAGCGCTGGCGCGAGCGAGTTCCTCGCGCAGGACGTGCGCGGCAGAGCCGTTCGCCGTCAGGCCCTTCTCCACCTCAAGCTCGCGCTCAGCGAACTTCTTCGCCAGGCGAGTCGACTTGGAGTAGGCGCGGTTCCGGTATGCCGTGTTACGGGCCAGCCGGCCCGTGGCCGCCAGACCCGGCATGGTGCCCAGGACGGCCCACGAGCGCATCCAGCCCTCAGCTACGTTACGGGTGGTGTAGCCCAGCCGCAGCAGGACGGACGCCTTCCACAGGGCGGCAATCTCATCCAGCATGTTCGTGCCGATGTCCTTGGCGACACCGCGCTGGAGCGCGCCCTTGTACTCCGGGCGAGCCATGATCTTCGCGGTGCGCTCAAGCTGGCGCATGTCGAGCATCGGGATCTTGATATCGAGCTGCGACTGGAGCAGCGGGTCCAGCAGGATCGTCGAGTTGTCTTCGGGGTCAATGCCGTAGGCGCGACCCTTGCCGTCGCGCGGCTTCATCGTGCCGAGAAGCTGGGAGCGACGTGCGTCGAGCACGTCGTACACCTGAAGCATCTCGTCTTCATCAACGCCGAACTGCTTCGCCAGTCGGCTTGCAGCCATGCGCTCGATGTTGCGGACAGCCTCAATGCGCGCCTCCGGCGAACCGGAGCGCATCGCCGCGTTCCACACGTCTTTCGCGCCTTGCACGAATGACTGGTCTACCTTCAAGGTCTTCGCATCCGACAGGGCAGCGTTCAGCTCGTCCAGCGACTCCGTACCGACGAGCGAGCCACGGACGTGCATGTAGCCGGAGGCGTGCTGGCCGTTGATCCATGACCACAGCCGCACGCGGCGGAAGCCGGCAGACAACTGGAAGACCTGCTCGTAGCCAGCGGGGCCAGTCTCGTCGAACCACGTCGCGGAGCGACGGATACGAGCGGCCTCTTGCGCGCTGATGCGCTGCTCCTGAAGCATCCGATCGACATTCACGTCATTGGCCGGGATCGACCGGCCGTCCCACGTCAGTGCGATGTCTTCAGGTGCCTGGCCTTCAGGTAGCTTGCCCTTGCGGTCCAGGAAGCGCACGTCACGGTGCGCCTTGCCAGCAGCCCAGGCTCCCGCGATGCGCTCGCCCATGACGGAGCGACCACCGAAAGACGTCAGCAGGGGAGTGCCACCAGCGTCGTCCACGACACCCAGGGCAGCGCGCAGGGCGCTATCGCGGCGAGTCAGGTCATCAATCAGGGCACCAGCGTTGACGTTGGACTCAAGCGCATTGGCGTGGATGACCGGGGCCATCCAGCCAGGAACGTTCAGCCAGTAGGACTCATTCGCCTGCGAGACGGACTTAGCTCGGGCCAGAGCATCGAAGGCGGCGTGCTGCTCAACGCGCAGCCGCTCGATGTACTTGGAGTCGCCCATCGCTGCACCGATGAAGACGAGCGCATCGTGCTTGTTGTCGATCTGGTCAGCGACGCCAACAAGGTCGCCCCGGTACGGGTTCGACTTGTCCTTGAACAGGTAGTAGTTCTCCAGCTCGCCACGACGCATCTTGACGATGTTGTCGGCCATCGAGGAGATGCGCTTCTCGTCGCGGGACAACTCAACACCCGTGTCCAACTTGGTCAAGGTGGAGTCGACCTTGGACGCGGCCCAGCGGGCCACATTCGGGGTGGTCACCTGCATGTTCGTGACGCCCCGCAGGCCCATCATTTCCGAGCCGAACCGGAAGATCTTCACGCCCTTACCGGCAACAACCAGCGGGTCCAGGAACCACGAGACAGCCGCATCCGTAGCGCCGGATGAGACACGCCCAAGAATGCTGTTACCGAATGCGGCGTCGCGCTGCCCAGCCTGCGTCACATCGAAGTTCGGGTCATTCAGCGGGTTGCTCTTATCGAACAGCCTAACAGCACCGGTAGCGATGTTCTGAACGGGGGAAGCGACAGTGTTGTAGGCCGCGTTGAAAGGGTTGACATCCTGGCGGCGAGCCGAGTCAGCCATCGCAGCCTGACCGACGCTGATCTTCCCAGCGGTATCCCAATCCAGCGTCGCCATGCCCGCCGGCATGGCGGAAAGGCCCCACGACAAGCCCTGATTCAGGGTGTCATAGCCCTTCGTGATGCCAGTCGTGGCGGCGTTCACCTTGTCGCCGACACCCTGCTGCCAGGCGGACTGCACTCCCGCAACACCTGGGAGCGGCATATCAATGCCCAGCGGGGACACCTTCGCGTTCGGGTCCGACGAGAACGGACCCTTCTGGAAGTCGTCCATCCAGAACTTGTCGAGGATGTTGGCGGGCGACCACCATTCCTGCGTGCCCGACTGGGCCGCTACGGCGGCCTGCTGGGCCTGACGCTGGCGCTCGATGTCAGTACGAGCAGCGTTAGCGTTGGTCCGCGAAGCGGTGGCCTGCTGGGCGATGTAATCGTCGATGGGGTTGGAGAGGGGGTTACCCGCCACTCGGATTACCCCTTTCCGGTGATGTCCTTGATGAACTGGTCACGCTCATCGGCGTCTTTCCAGTCGGTGTTGCCGATGCCCCAGATGAGGCCGACCTTCTCGACGCCGAGAGCGTCGACCGCAGCAGCGACGTCTTCCTGAAGTGAAGGCATCACAACGTCCGCAGGTACGAGACGAAGCGGACGAACGACGTCGGAGTGCCAGGCGTGTTCGCCATGCGAACCAGCGCTGGCATGTACGACTTCAGTGCCATCGCATCCTGCGAGTTGGCCTGTTTCGTCGTGCCCAGCCCGCCCGAGAGGACGGTCTGGCCGTTGCCGGGACCGAATCTGGCACCCTCAGTGACCGGCTCATTGGGCCGTTCCGACGGAGCGAACAGCCCTGTCGGAGGAGTAGCTGCCCGCTGGGGCGTCACCCGCTGTCCTTGGGTTTGGGGTGAAGCTGCCAGGGGCGCTGCCTGTTGAAGGCCCATCATTTCCTGGCCGTCGCCGTAGTTGCCGCCAGCCATGTAGCGGGCCGGCTGGCCCGGACCGCCATCAGTGCGCTGAGACATTGCTCCCGGCCCAGAGACGGGCGCCGGGCTGGCAGGGGTTCTCTGGCCTCCGTGTCCGTTAGCCATCCCCACCGACCTCCTCGTCCTCGTCCTCGTCAGCCGTGTCGTACGTGCCAAGCACGCCAAACTCGGTTGCCATTGCCAGCGCTTCCCGCATCAAGTAGGTGACGCGACGACTCATGTCGTCAGCGACATCCGGGGACCAGGCCACGCCTTCGGCGTTCCATGTCGCACTGATAGGCCCGATGAACAGGGCACAGTTCATGTCGCGCGACAGGTCCACGGGGTTACCCCATCCTGGTGTCAGTGTGCGGTCGGGGTGAGAATCGCGTACGTGGCCTGCTCGCCCTTGATGTTGGACGTCTCGCCATGCCCACCCAGGATCGGAGGGACGTTGACGCCTGCCGGGAGGCAGCACGGGTCCGACGGAAGGCCGGCGCCCACATTGTACGTGTTCGGGGTGTTCAGTCCCGTGAAGGACGCGCCCGAGTAGTCCGAGACGGACGCGGGGGCCTTGCTCGCCTGCGGCTTGGGGAGTGCCATGTGTTTCTCCTTAGTTGCTACGCCGGGAGGCGCTTCTGGACGTTTGCTTGGAGTGAAGGCTGGCCGCCGCCGGTGAGCCCGGCCAGGAGGTTCTGAACGTCTGGGCGGGAGCCATCGTCAGGCGGGCGGGGCATCTGCCCCTGCTGATCCGGTGGCATACCGCCACCGCCAGGGGGAGCCTGATCCGGTGCGCCTGTCGGGGGGGCGCCAGCATCGGTCGGCTCAACCCCCGGCGGTGGGGCTTCTGGGGTGAAGGCTTCGGCGATCAGGACTTCGATCGCCCCGCCCCGCTGACGGCCCTGGATCACATCAGACATGCGCTTCAGGATCAGGCCTGGGTCCTGGCCCTGTGAGGCCAGCGCGGGGATCGCCTGCGCGTAGCCAGCAAAGGCCTGCTTCAAGGCGTCCCGAAGGTCTTCGATGTCGACCTTCTGCTCCTCCTCGCTCGGATCGAGCGAGAAAGGCATCTGCGAACGCAAGAAGTCACGGGAAATCAGCTTGTCGCCGCGAGCCTGAAGGCCGAAGACAAGCGCACGGTTCGGGTCCAGGCCGGCCATCAGACCGTACTGGACGTCCACGGTGTAGTCGCCGGAGATGTCCTTCGACGGCTGGTAGTCAATCTCGAACGGCGTGCCGTTCTGGTTGCCGCGGATCGTCTTCTTGGCCGTCGGCCACAGTGTTTCGTCAACCAGGAAACACAGTTCAACGAGCCGCTGGTAGGTGAGGGCGAACATCGCCTGGCCGGTACGGATCTGAGTGTCGAAACCACCCTGCATCGACCGGGCGCCAGCGCCCGTGATGATGGCCGAGTCCATCTGACCGCTGCGGACCTCGGGGTACCGAGCCCCATTCCGCAGTTCAGAGTCGAGGGACTGCTGCTCGATGAACGTCTCGCGCGGAACATCCAGCCCGATACGCCGAATCTTATCCGGCGTCTGCGACCGCAAGGTCGCATCGGAGCCGATAGCGAGTTCCTGCACGTCCGTCGGCAGAGCGATCGGTGCCTGAACGGCCTTCGTGGTCGCCTCAAGCGCCAGCAGTGCGAAGCGGTGCTTGGCGACCTGGATCGCCAGCACGTCGTCGAACTGACCCCTGGACTCTTTCGTCACTCCAGGCCGGGCCGTATCGACAACGAGCGGAACCCCGATCGGGTTCTTCATCGTCTGAAGAACCAGGCCACCACCACGGTGCAGGAACAGGACGTCCTGGTCCTTATCGTGGTACCGGACGACCTCAACCTGCTGGATGCCGGAGCAGACCGACTTGATGTGGTTCGCCAAGGCCGGGTACATCGCCTTCAGCGTGTCGACGTCGTGCATCATGCCCTGGAAGAACGCCGTGACCCGGTTGAAGCGGTCTTTGATGACGTACGACCCCATCGGGTCCAGGAACGTGATAAACGGCTGCTGGTTGTCCCAGTCGATGTCGACCATTGCGTACGAGACGCCGTAGGTGACGAAGTGATCGGCGGCTGAGTACATCTGCCGCTGAGCCTGAGAGTGGGTCAGGTAGTTGTTGGCGATCTTGGTCCGCTTGTCCGCGAACTTCTGCGCCTTATCGCTGGCGTTGGTCCCGGAGTTACAGACCACCGTCGGCAGGGGCGCCAGCACCTCAGCCGTATCGCGGGCAGCAACATCCACCATGTTCGCTGCGAGGCTGCGATCGGCGAAATCGCCGGCATCGGGGAACAGGTCCGGGAAGATTTGAGCTGTGCGGCCTTCGCGGACCGCGAGGACTTCCCGCATGTTCTTGTCGCGGGTGGCGTGAACCGCCTTCATGCGGTCGTACAGCGACCGCATCTCATTCAGGTCAGCCACTTACGCTCCTCCGAAAGGACGCCACAAGCGGTCAACGTCGGCGTCGTACAGGTTGATGACGGACCGGCCGCGCTTATCGCCGCGCGTAGCGAACGGGTTATTGGCGTGGGTCCTGGTGAAGTTGCCGATCGCTTGCAGGCGCTCCCGGCAAGCGATCTCTACAAACCAAAGCGACATCACCATGTCGGTCTTCTGTGTCTTCGGGGCGTTCGGCGACCAAGACACCAGTTGCTCGATCAGCGACTTCATCGCCTCAGCGCGATGCGTCGAAGGCAGCTCGATAAGCTGCCGGTCGTCCTGCCAGCCAGACCACAGCGATGACAAGCTGGCAACACCAAAATCGGAGTCCCACTTGTTGCGACCCGTGGTGTGCTCCCGCAGGATCGCGCCCCGACTCGACAGGAACTCCCGAACCTCACGGTCCTGAGTCAGCATCGACTGGAAGGCGTTCGACTCGATACGCCACTCGACGATGCCGTACTTGTCGGTCCAGCCCTTGATGAGCGCCCGGATCGCATCCGGGGTCATGGCTGCCTCGTTATGTAAGTCCAGGACGTGCCGCTTCTGCGTGCGCGTATCCAGCCCGATGACAGTGGCGGCCGTGAAGCCCTTCATCGCCGGGTCCATGCCCGCCACGACAACCAGGCCATCCATGCCCTGCTCACGGCAGTTCGCCATGCCTTTCGGCATGAGGCCAACCAGCCGGTTCCCGTTGATGGACGCCTTGATGGCGTCCGGGTGGAAGATCGCGTCTTCCGGTACCTGCTGCTGCATGTAGACCATCGCCCACATGCGTGGCTGGGTCCTGCTGCGCTTCTTCGCCAGGCGCGGGCCGTCCCACTTCGGGTACAGCCCGTCGGCGTCCGCCTCCGCCATGTCGCCTTTCGCCCCGATCTCGGGACGGTTCGACTTCGGCCAGAGCGTCACCCAGTCCTGCGGGTCGTCCGCGTAGGACAAGACAGCCGGCATGGACAGGTACGTCCAGGGCGACTCCTCATCCGGATACCGGCGAGGGTCCAGCAGCTCCAGGTACATGTCTTTGGCTGCCATTCGGGTACCCACCACCAGCAGCGCCCCCGAGGCGCTGATGCGGGACATGACCTCCGCCTGAACCCACTCGATCTGCTTCTCGTAGTCGTTGGCGTTCGACAAGACGATGCAGTCATCCAGCACGATCAGGTCAGCGCGGGCGCCGTAGATGTGCCCCTGAATGCCGAGAGCCTGGACAGTCGGGTCCTTCTCGCCCGCATCGCGGGCGTCTGCCGAGACGTAGATCATCGTCTGCGACCACGACTCCGAGTTGGAGGCGTATCCGTCGGGCGGGCCGTACTTCAGGTGCATCTGGGCGTACTGGGGGTGGGTCAGCCGCTCTTTGATGCCGAACAGGAACTTCTTCGCCATCGACTCCGTCTTGGAGACGATCAGCACCCGGATGTTCGGGTCTTTCACGATGCGGTAGGTGACGTAGTTCATCGTCACCGTGGTGGACTTCGCGTGGTCGGGCGGCATGTTCACCATGACCAGATCCGGCTCGCCCCGCTCGTACACCATCGAGGGGTGCGTCCAGCCGGGGTCGCGGCCCTCGATCAGGTCGACCACGTTCTGCATGTGTGGGAACACGCGGGAGTTGAAGTACCGCTCCGAGAAGTCCTCAAACGTCGGGAAGCCGTCTTCGGGCTCATCACGCTTGAGGTAGGAGTCCCGCTTCGCGGAGCGAAGCCGCTCCACCTGGACCTTGAAATCCGGGTCCTTGTTCCGCCAGGCTTCGTACGTCTTCGGTGAGCGGTTCACCGCAGTCATGGCCTGCTCGACCGTCCGCCCCGAGGCGATCGACTTCAGAACCTCAGCCTTGAGTTCATGCACCGGCCGGCGCAGCTTGCCCCGGCCACCAGTAACAGCAGCCACGGCTAGTTCACCTCCGGCGAGTTCAAGTCATCGGCGAACGAAAGTCGTCGGCATAGCGAGGGCAGGAGCGAAGGAGAACCCGAAGGGTTCGACTGAGCGACTGCCCGAGCATCGGCTTGTGGATAAGTTGCATTCACAGGCTGTGGACTGAGCCACCGCTCAACGGTGGCGAAGACACCGGCAGTCGAAGTTGGGGGAGATGTCTGAGGGCCGCGTCAGCGGCCCGAAGACAGAGGGGGTACTAGTAGTTAGCTAGTGGCTTTTAGGTGGGGTTACGCACGACCCCTTAAAAGGTCGTGCTAACTAGGCTCGTCTGACTAGCGCGGCCCCTTAAGGGCCGCTAACTGCCAGGAGCGGCGTCGCGGCTAAAGCCGCTCCTACTATATATCTCTTTGGTCAGGTTTTCGTTACCAAGATTTCCAGCAAAATGAGACGCAGATCACAGTCCAAATGTGTACAAAAACGGACATAGCGGGCGGAAAGTTAGCACGCAGGTCTGAGTGTGGATATGAGTGGAGTGGGCGGTCCAGGTTAAAAACCCCCGGGTCAAGATGTCCGGTTTGTGGCGGTTTCGAGCTGGCCCGGCGGGCCGCTTTGGACGATTGCAGCACAAGTCCACCGTCCGACTTGTCATGGTTTGAGTAGGTCGAGAAATGTCAAGTATGTTTGACATTTTCTGAGGAGCGAGGGGCGTCTAACGACACTCCACTCTGCAAGTCCTTGCAAGCCACGCAAGATCATGACTGTCAGACCCACAACCACCCGACCATCGGACTATGCCGATGACTGCTGGCTATCGGGATAACCGGAGCTCAACCGCCGTTGGACATGGCCCGGCGTACGCACTAGCAGTTGCCGGCCCACAGTGCGCCGAGCGCGGCGCAGATGGTCAGGACGATGACAGCCGGCTTCACGGCTCAATCCTCCTGCCGGTGCGATGCACCGTCAATGTAACGATTTGGTAACGACTGCCTGGCT
>ERZ724509.392-NODE-392-length-19647-cov-9.239996_pt1 | contig 19647 bp, 24 predicted proteins | sample MGYA00376042_ERZ724509 | MGnify/ENA primary metagenome ERZ724509 (study PRJEB28724, sample SAMN07190887) | wastewater metagenome | isolation source: effluent of sewage treatment plant in Hong Hong | place: USA: Christiansburg, Virginia | collected 2016-03-01 ...
AGAAAAATGTTTGATTGTTCGTGTGAGTTAGTGTATTATTGATGTGATAATAAGGAGCAGCAAAATGAGTATAAAAATTGGTGATAAAGAAGAATGTGAAAAATGTGAAGGTTGGGGATATTTAGATCACGATATAAGAAATGTATGTGATATTTGTGGTGGATCGGGAGTAATTGATGAAACTGAATAAGTTATACTTCAATTCAAAGCTTAAAGAAACAAGATTAGCGCGTGATATGACACAAAAAGAATTTGTAGAGCTGTTTAATCTGGCAAGTATGTTTAAACTATCACTGTCGTTGTATCAAAAATGGGAAATAAGAAATCGCCCGGTAGAACCAGAAATGGCAAGCGCGATAAGTAAATTATTAAAAGTTAATGTAAATGAAATTACGGAAATAGATAATGCAAAACTCAACTGAAGAATTTTGGTCAATCCAACAACTAGCAAAAAACCCGCTGCAAATGGCTACGAGGCTGCTTGCAATAGAAAAGCGGTTGTTCAAAGAATACGGAAACGAATCACGCCGAGAAGCGCTTACAGAACGGCTCAAAGCATGTGTTGCTCAATCACAAGTAGATGCTGAAAGAGCGCACGTTGATGCTGATGATGTGCTTCTGGAAATAATAAACGATGAAGAAATTTCTGAAATTTACGGTAAGATTGTGAAAATGTACACATGAGTAAAAAAGTTTATACAGTTGTAAATTATCCTGTAGCTTTTGAAGATACGCCATATACTGTAATATTAAAGCAAGCGATAAGAAGATCAATAAGTAGAAAGAAGTTATCAGATGCAAATAAAGTTAAAGAGAAACAACGATCGAGCGCTAAATATTACAGTAAAGCGTGAAAACGAAGCTGTTGATATTACAGGCTGGACAATTAAGCTTACAGTAAAACCGACTCAAAATGCAACAGATGGATCTGCAATAATTAGTAAAACTGTGTCATCACATACAGATGCAGCTAACGGACTTACAACAATAAGTATAGATGCAACAGACACGGCGGCAGTTACTCCTGGAAACTACTATTACGATATATTAATAGTTGATGATGCATCAAAACGACAAAATTCATCAACAGGGTTATTTATAATCGAGCAAGAGGTAACTGACGGTGCTTGATATAGAAATTAAAATTGTTGAAGCTGTTCCAATAACAATAGATATTGTTGAAGAAACGCCGATTACAATAGGAATGTCATTGACTGGCCCGCAAGGGCCAGTAGGGCCGGAAGGGCCAATAGGGGAAGTTTCAGATGCAGAACTAGCAGCGGGATTAGCGACTAAGGCAAATACTGTGCATAACCATACAGCAGCAGATGTAACTGATTTTGATACTGAGGTTGCTAATAATGCAGAAGTAGCTGCAAACAGCGCAGCAAGACACACACACGCGAACAGTGGGGTTCTTAACGCAACAACAGCCTCATTCTTAACAGCTGACGAAACTAAGCTTGATAATATAGAAAATCTTGCAGACGTTACAGATGCAACAAATGTAGCTGCAGCTGGCGCAGTTATGAATACGGGCAATCAAACGATGACCGGCGAGCTTACAACTGGTAAGTTATTAAAAATAAACGCTGCAACTGGTAACCCAGAAATGAACCTTGTTGAAGCAGGAACTACTAGAGCAAAATTCTATTATGATATTGCAGCGAATAGGTTCGTTATCCAAAACAATGAAAGTAACGCTGCAGATGCGGTATATATTACGGAGCATATAACAACAACTGGAGATATAACGCCGGGCGGAAATGTTGATGGTAGAGATGTAAATGCAGACGGCGCGGCACTCGATGCAGCTGTGGCAGGATTAGCGCTAAAAGGTGTACTAGATTATGGAGTGTTCACATCTTCGGGTACCTGGACAAAACCATCTGGCGCAAAAGTTGTAGAGGTTTTTTGTATTGGTGGCGGTGGTGGCGGTGGTAAAGGAACTACCGGAGCAGAAGGTACACAAAGAAACGGTGGCGGTGGTGGCGGAGCTGGTGGTGCAGTTATAGGACAATTTGATGCAACAGGAATAAGTAGCACAGTTACAGTTACAGTTGGAACTGGTGGAGCCGGTGCAACTACTGATGGTGCATTTAATGCAGGAGCAAACGGTGGAAATTCATCTTTTGGATCATATGTTTCAGCGGGAGGCGGGATTGGTGGAGCTTGTGGTGGTGGTTTTCTTGGGGCTGCTGGTGGCACGGCAGGAGCTTCATCGTTGCAAGCTGGTGCTGGAGGTTCGGGCACATTTACAGGAATAGGTTTCCAAATACCAGGCACAAATGGGCATATGGGATCTGGTGCTGGTGGTTGCGCAAGAGGCGCTGCAAATGTTTATAGTGGCTCGCTGGCGGGAGGAAATTCTGCAGCTGGTGCTGGTGGAGCTGGTGGTGGTAGCACAGTTGGGGTTGCGGGATCAGCAGGAACAGCTGGAAGTAGTACAAACGGTGGAGCTGGTGGTGGCGGCGGCGGCCCGCAAGCAATAGGTGGTGCTGGTGGAGTTGGTGGTGGCGGCGGTGGTGGCGGTGGCTGTGCAATTACGCCGAACGCTTCTGGTAATGGTGGAGCTGGTGGAGCTGGAATAATCATTGTAATAACATACGGATAAAATTATGGAAATGACTACTATTCAAGAAATAATACAAGAAGTAATAAACTACAATAAAATGATGGACGAAGTACCAAAAATGTTGGATAAAATGACAATAAAGCAAAAGCAAGAAATGTCAGAAAGAATTGAACTTAAAAAACAAGAAATAGATGTAAAATCAAGTTTAATTATTAATAAAGTAAAATGAGTGTAAGTCGAGTTGGCCAAAGCTGTTACGATTGTTTCGGGCGAGGTTATGTTGAAATAACCTGGGAATCAAACGAAATATCGTTTTGTAAGTGTACAAGAGGCCAAGAACTAAGATCAGTATCAACGCGAATGTGTTGGGATAATTATAACCAGGGTTTCCAAAGATGTAAAAACCATTTATTATCATTAGATGATAATAAGAATCAAGCTAAAAGAATATTTACAGATAAAGCGATTGAGGCGATCAGGTTTAGCTCGACAAGCAATAGTTCTTAAAATGCCGGACGGTAAATATTACAAAAACACTCGAATTGATATTCTTGGACTTAAAGAATTAATGGATAAAAAAAAAGAAATCGAAAAGGAACTTGCAAAACAAGTAAAACTATTTTAATCTTGAAACAGTGTGGCCGACTGAGTAAAAAACTTCCCCGAGTTATGCTGTCCACACTAATAAAAAAGCCTCAATAGCCTGGGGGCTTTTTTATACAGGTTTAAAACCGGGCTGAATAGTCTTTTCAATATCGTTCAAAGAATTGGATCGATCAAACTCCAAAGCTAAAGCGCCTTCAGCCTTAGCTGGTTCAACATACTTTTGAGCTGAATAAGCAGAAATAGTATCTTTTACACCTTCACCACCAACAAATATAGCAATTAAAAAAACAATATTGTCGGAATGCTCAGGATAAAGAGTAACACCAACGAGGCCCGCGACTGTTAATAAAAACTTGCGGCTGCTTAGTCTTAGCAAAAAATTCTTCATTTCGTAATCCCCTTTTATTATTAATAATTATATAGTAACAGACTTTTTCTTTTTATTGAGTTCTTTTTGAATATTATCGGCAATAGCTTCGATAGAAGTATCTTTTGAGGATCCAGGGCGCTTTTTAATCTCAATCGGTTGCCAATCAGTGAAGCCACGCATCACTCGATACCATTTGCCCCAATGTCGCACAATCCAGAGCTTATCAGAAATCTTTATTTGGCGCATAAGTTGTCCACCGTATCCACAGGTTTTTCCACTGTTTTAACAAATTCTGAAGAATTATCAGGTGGGATAAAAACAGGAGTTAAGCATTCCCCACTCCCGCCTTTGGCTGCATTCATAGGATCGCAAGGATCGGAATTGTCGCAGCCGCCGGGCGGGTTAGTTGAACGCAGGGGATACTGGCACTCGCTGTTTTGGCTACCCTCTGCTGTTACAATCTTACTAGTATCAACTATTAAAAAACAAGACCAAATAAAAAATGCAAGAATAAAAAGGATCAAAAGAATCAGTGGGTAATAGTGGGTAATAGTGGGTTTCTTCATTTTTTGCGGGCCTTAAGCTTGAGTAAAAACCGCTTAAACCAATTCCCTACTTTAACCGCAGGATCATTAGCAAAATCAATAATCTTCTGTTGACTAGAACGAAGATCCGCCTGGCAAGCATCAATAACCTTCTCTTTTTGAGCCATCGCATCTACCAACTCCTGCACCTTATCCTGGGTTGGGCGAGCCTGTAATTCGGCAAGCTTGTCTTTCCAGGTTAAATAAAAATCCTGTTTAGCTTGACGATCACGCGCTGCAGCTTGTGCTTCGGCAGAATTAAACAAGCCTTGCAAATACTCATTAGTAAGGGGGCTTCCAACATGATGAGCGTTAAAATCGGCATCAAACTGGCCCTGGTGAGTGGCGTTATAGTCGCGACCAAGAACTCCTGCACCTAAAATTCTTGCTGGCCCGAGAGATAATTTTACTGGCATGTTGTCAACTCCTTGTGATGGGGGCGGCGAAGCTCCCTTTAATCTTAATACGCCATATAACGATTGTTTGGGTATAGAACGAACACGAATGGCATCTGTCCCGGTTCCTGTACCATTTCCAGCACCACCGTTTTGCTCAAGCATTGAATTGCTATTTATGGCGATACTGATATGACCGTATGGATTATTTGTGGTAGGGCGAAAAATTAAGATATCGCCAGATACAGCATCGCTTGTTTGAACTTTATAAAACTTAGAAAGAAGGGCAGGATTTGGATTGAGCCAATAGTCTTTGGCATTTCCCCATGCGCCGGGCTGAAAACCGTGAACTTGAGCAAGGTATTGTTTAATCAAATCAACACATTGAGCATTATAAGCGCCGTCATAATCAACTCTTTTACCAAGCCATTGATTAACAAAAGCATTCACTACTTGATCCTAAAGAATTTAGCAGCAAGGGCCTGAAGATCAACGCCTACAGCTGAAGCCATCGCTATAAGATAACAACTTTCGGGTATTTGAACGCCGAGATATTTTTCAAGCAAAATGAGAGAAAGGAAAATCGAATAAGCTCCAATCCTGAAGAATAGAAGCCGACTGTGAACTCTACCTGTGTTTGCAAGAGTGGGTTGCATGTTTTCTTTCTACATATTCAGCGACTACTAAACCAACGAAAAGACCGAACAAAACAGCCAAAACGTGATAAGAATCTATACTCATAATTATATATTAACACACCACTCCCCTACTCTCTAGGTTTTTGCAAGAAAAAAAGTTTTCATCTGTTGACAACCACTCCCCTGCTATGGTCTGATAATGATAAAAAAAAATAACAGGGATAAGTGTTGTAGAAAATAAACTCGCTATTTCGTCAAAAAGGTGCGGTAGGGGAGTGCTAATTGACGTAATATTGAACCATATCAAGAACCAAAAAGCTAGTTGCGCCAGCACCATCAAGCGAACATAGGCCGAAAGGGTAACCAGCTGTACCCGGAGTGCCGGAAGTACGATCGCCGATTCTAATAGTAACAGTTTGACAATTAAAACGGCGCTCAGTACGCGGAGTTAAGCTTGCGGGGAGCCTCATAATAGTATCACCAGCAACCCAGTTGCCGCTATTTCGTAAAATAAGACCGCGCATAACAACAAAACCATCGCGCACTCGAATTTCTGCGGGGCCATATTTAGCAAGTGTATGATTAGCAACTAAAGCAGTATTAAGAATGCCAGTAGAAGCAAGATCAATCCAGCCAGTATCTTTAACGGCTTGAAAATCAATTTGATCAATATTAATTTTATCGATTGTAGACTGGGAATGATCCTGCATTTTTCCTCTTTCTTGTTTTAACAGTAACGGCTTTTTTACGATATTGCAAACGTTGGCCGCGGCGCTGATTCATTGTAACAATGCCTTTACTGGTATTTTGTTTTTTGCGCGACTGTACAGGAAGCTCTGTTGCGCCGGATCCTATTACGCCATAAGCTGATAATTGTGAATCAGCAGCAAAAAGTTTATTTACATTTTCTATAATATCAAAGTCCCACCAAGCAAGAACACGCCAGCCAGTTTGTTGATAAACAGCAAATTTGAAAGCATCTGATTCTATTGCATCGGGCTTACTGTGCCAATATGCGCCCTGAACTTCGATAATAAGGCGCAAAGAGGGAATTACAAAATCCGCCTGATATTGTTTAAGAAGCTCAATTTCTGGAATCTCAAAATTTATATCATTTAAGAAAAGAAAAGGAATATTGCGAAAAGACAAACCAGCATATACTATTTTTTCTGGAACAGTACCGTGAACAGCCGGAAAAGGATCGCGGAAACCCTTATAACCGCGAACAGCATACTTTCGGGCCCTAACAGCCTTATCTCGAACGGAAAGGCGGGATTTACCTAAAACATAGCGAGGCATTTAAACCTCAACAAGCTCGAGCAAAAATTCGCGCTGTAGCTGGCTCTCGCCTGTATCTTGCTCATTGTAGGTTTTTTCATCAAGAACAGGGGCATCACGCAAAAGACGAGTTGCATAAACACGGAAGCAAAGATGGACTTCTGCACCAGAGGATATTGAAGCTGGAGTTATACCTAAATAACCCCTAGATTCTACAGTTATAGTCGTATCGTCATCACCAGAATCATAAACAACAGTTAAAACCTTGAGAAGCTCCCAAGCCCCGCCTGAATTTTTAATAGCGATTAAAGGATATTCAGTATAAGGATCAGTATAAATGGGTACTTCACCACCAAGAACTATAGTAGTAGCTGAATCAGAAACTCCTGTTTTAACCTGTGTATAATCGGGGCTCAACATATAAATAGGAGTTTTTTGGCGTATAGAACGAACAACGTCATTCGTAAACGAGTTTGCGTTGCCAATAATGTTATCACCCGCGCGATCCTGAATATTGCCGTTACCTTCAGCCATAAGTAAGGCCTCCCAACGCCATCTTGTTCGAGGTTGCAACGTATAACGGATAGAAGCACCCTTAAATGCAATAGTTGAATCAGTTGCAGGAGTTACTACTACAGAAACTTTAAGCCGTTTATAAAGCTTATGATCAGAATCAGTAATCTCAATATCGTTACTAGTTGTAGAAGTAATAGTGCCAGCAGTAATCCAGGCAGACCAGTCTTTGCCATTGTAATATTGATATTTTACTAAAATACTATCACCAGATACGATATTCTGATAATCGACTTCAATTTTTTCAAGAGATTTAAAAATATTTGGAAAGCCGTCATCATGCTCAGAAGTAGTAAATTCAAGCATTGATGTTGTTTCTGTTTTAGTAGGATCGAACATAAAGCTCTTGTTAAAACTATGATAGAAACTAGTCCAAACGTAAGAACCATTAGAGGTGCCAAAAATATCATAACAAAAATTATATGTTACAAGAGTTGCTGCGGTATAACCAGGGCCTAAAGTAACATCAGTTTCGTGCCATAAGTGAAAAGCAGCACCATCAAAAGTATAAAGACGTTTAATACCACTAGTAACAGTTTGATCTTTATCGGTTATAGCATAACCGTTGTTTGTTACTACAGTATTTATATATAAATAATCTGAATCAGCACCCAAATTCATAAAAGCGCCCTGATAAGAACCTTGAGTTTCCTGGTTGCCAAAATACTGAAGCTTTATGATGTTTGTTCCATCAAACTTATAAAGCCAGTTACCAGCAAAAAAGTATAATGCACCATTAAAAACACAAAGCTGGCGAGGCGATAACTTCAAAATTCGCGTAGCTTTAACACCATCAAATCGATAAACGCCATCGGGTTTTGCTATATAGCCAGCGCCGTTATACTCAACAAAATCGGTAGCTATACCGTCATTATTGCCAACACCTGCAGTATCGACAACAGTATAAGTAGCGGATCCAGCAATATCTTCACTAGTACACGAAAACAGTTGAGAAGTTGTATTTATTCCGTATAAAACGCCTCTAATACTACAAAACTTAACAAGGCCACCAGCAATATTTTGCCATGTATCGGCATCTATATCATAACGATGACAAACAACTGAAAAGCCACCAATAACCTGAGAAGCAACATAAAGATATTTTTTATGAAGTGCAAGACCAGTTATATTACACATACCATTTGAAGCTAGGGCGGCGGGTAAGGTTACAGTAGAAACGCCGCCAGCATAAGTAAACTTGTGTAAAACATTATAATAAGTACCAGCTGAAAACATGCCATAAGCCATAAATGAAACACCATCTGATTCAGCCTTTGCAAGGGGTTGATATGTAGTGCTTACCTGAACCGGTGAAGAACGGCGAGGGGCCGGATAAAGCATTTCATCATATTTATTAAATACACCACCAACGCGAGCAACTTGATCTGTTGTTACATCAATCCAATCGCGTTGAAACATACCGCCCATAAAAGAACCAACTGAGGCAGATTTAAGAAGATCTAAGTCGGTAGGGCCTGAAATACCAGAAGAAAAGCGGGGAGCCACTTGCGGAGCGGAACTTCTAGCAAGGGATCTGCAGCGATAACCCTTAAGATCAGATGCATCGCCTAAATATAAATCGTATTTCGAGCCTGGCATTTAAGCATATACCTGTCTTTGTTCATCAAGATAATTATCAGCTTTTTGATCATAATAAGCAGAAACATCTTGCATATTATCGACACCTCGAGCGGCAATATTCTGAGCATAAATATTGTAAAGCTTCTTATCGCTTGTGAGGTAGTCCCAAAATTCAGCCATGGCATACCAATAAACGGCCTGTAAAAACTCAGGGAGTACATCAGAAACAGAATCAAACCTATTAACGCCATAAACGCGAACAGCGGTTATGGAACTATTAAGACCACGCAAGCGCAAATATGAACCATGATGATAAGTATCTGAAATAGGAAACCAGGTTTGTCCATCATAAGCCTCAACAGATCGAGCAAAACCAATGCCTACGGTTGAAAGCGAAATCGTTGCTTCGCCGTAAGAATCAGCAGCAACTGATACTTCTTGAGCATCGACTTCATATCCAACTCTAGGATACAAACGCCGAACAGCGGCCTCGATTAGATCCTGCAGAAGTGGATCGTAATCCAAATCTGTAGGTTTAATATCAAGCCTGCGCTTGAGTGCTAAAATAGCCGCTGTTATATCTACCATGTATAAACCTAGTAAGGAGCTCTATTATCGTCTTGTGTAGCTTCCTCGAACTCATCTTGATCAATCTCAACAACTGAAGGATCTGCAACAAGTTTTTTCAAAGCGCTACCGCTAGATGTTGAAAGATAACCCTGCTTAAAACTACCCTCAACACCAAGCTCTTGAGCCCAATAAGGAACAAAGCGCTCATACTGAGGAGCGACTTCACCTTTAGTGTAATCAGGTTCGCCAACAATTACTTTTAAATTAGCAACTTTGGATTTAAAATAACGAACATCAGAATCGTCAGAATTATCAGTAATCAAATCCTGAAGCTCCTCATCTGTTGTTTCAGAAACAAACTCAAGACCTAAGTCCCGGGCTTTCTTTTCTAATTTTTCGCGTTTACTGGCCATATAATACTCCTATGGTTGCAGCGGGAGGCTGCGATCCCCCCGCTGAATTAATATTTTACCCTACGTTAAACCGTATAGATAGCCGTGAGCCTTTTCGTTGTGTACTTTCATTGTGTACTTACCACGAATGACTTTCTTTTCACCATCTTGACCAGGAGCAGTAGCATCAAGAGTGGCCCAAGCACCAGATCGACCGTTGTTTGAAAACGGCTTGATCTCGATATAATCATCATCAGTGATGATAAGCTGATCTGTCAAAATACTTCGATCAACAACTATATCGAGTGGGTGATTCAAAATACCACTTTGCCAGGTATTAGTCATCAAACCACCGCCAGTGTGTTCTTTCTTGCCAAGAAGCTGCTTGTTGTTATCAAGCGCATCAAGCTTCTGCTTCTGATATGGGTTAAGGTGAATAGTTTTTGGATCTGCACCATCTTGTACCATATCAAGAATTAAAGCATCAATAGCAGAAAGACCAAGCGCGCCACCAACGTTGGTAACGTTTGAAGATAAGAAACTAATCAAACCGCCCATGGTGTGAATTTTATTAGTTGCATCACGATGCTTAATACCATAAAGCACAGAACGAGCGAGTTGGCGGTTTACTTCAATAAATCGGCGTTCAAGTTGGCCGGAAATAGTATTACCGTCAACAGTTTCCATCATGATCTGATCCATTGACATTTCAACAGGTACGTCAAAAGTTTGAACGTAGTTGAAAAGTTTATCTACAGTATCAGAAACGGCTGCACCGGGTGTAGAGTTTTCTGCGGCAGCTTTACCTAATGAATAAGCAAGTTTAGCAGAATGAGCGGCCCCGGTTGTACCAGCATAAGCCCTCGTAATTGTAAGAACAGTAGCACTCGCAAGAGCAGTTACACGGACAACTTCGTTTTCTATACGAATAAGCTCACCGATTTGATACTGGCCAGTGTCAGCAACAGTAAGAGAAGTACCTGAACCATCGGCAAGAGTTACGGTTTCACCGCGACCTCTTAAAGCCGTTTGCGTCCACTCAATTTTTGTTGATTTTGCTGGTTCGCTATTAATACCGATCCGCTTCAAAAAAGCAACGTCCATATTATCGTCAGGAATATAATCAAGATATTTCTGCATGTCGAGGATTATGTCGTTACTACTGTCAAATGTGGTTCTAGCACCACTTATATAAGTTGGCATATTTTTCGCTTTCTAAATTAAAATTTTACTTGTTTATAACTTTCATCAAATCAATCTTAAGAGCCCTGGCAAAAGCATTTTTCGGCCTTTGAGGGCCAGCAAGCTTTTTCAGTTCTTCGGCTTTTTCTTCAGGCGATATGGTAGGAGGGCCGTCAACTCTTTGTACATTTTTTAAAGCGTTTTGCTTGATAGTTTCAAAGCGTTCTTGCTTCAACTTAGCGACAGCAAGAATTTCTTCGTCAGAAGATGGATTGGCATCAAGTAAATCTTCCATAGTTACATCGGGATAATCCTCTTTAAATTTTGGATTAGAAACAGTATCACGAATAGCATCTTTCTGATAAAGTGCACCTAAAAGGGCATCACTTTCAGAATTTCCGTTATTCGCCCGATCTCGCTGTGAAACGAGGTTTTTCTTATCTTCTGTCCTTATCAATTCAAATCCTTCAGGAGGTTGAAAAGTGTCGGGAGTTACCGCTGGCGGATTCTGTGGCGTTTGGGTTGCCGATGAGTTTTTCTCACCAGTCCCGGCCGATCCGTTGCCATCAGGCTCATTCGTTGGGGGCATTAGATTCCTCTCTTTAAATTAAAGTACATCGTAATAATAACACATATAATTATCGAGAGTAAACAACTTTTTTTCCAGTTTTAGTTTTTCGAGTAAAAACAATAGCTTTCTTTTGAGCAATCGCTTTTTGTTCGTCCATCATTTTAGCAAAGCTCCCAAACGATCTAGCTTTAGTTTTTAACTTAATTTTGTCAACTTTCTTCTGGTTGGCCCACTGTTCAGCAGTCCATGCAGCGCGCTTATTATATTGAGGATTATCGGCAAGCATTTGCTTTCGATCATCTTTTGAGTCCTGTGCATAATTGCGCCAAAAAGTACCGTCTTTATATTTCTGCATGGATTCAGCAGATTTGAAAAACTTGCCTTCATGTTGAAAAGGGGATTGTTTCTTGCTTGATCCAAACTTGGATCTATAAGCAGACCAATCGCCAGACTTTTTAGCACGTTCATAAGCAATTTTTTTAGCAGATGGCCCGCGCTTTACATAAGCAGCTTGCCGATCTGCGCGAGCAACTTTATCGGGTGTAATCCAATCAAAAGATTTCAAAAATGGATTAGTGTCAAAATAACCAGAAGCATTAAGTTCGCGAAGCTTATTCACGGCCCACAAGTTTTTCTTTCCGTAAGGTTGTTTGCTATACTCATCAAAGAGGCTTTTGTTTGCAGTGGCGGCAGAAGCTTTTTGGTTCTTGATATTTGTTGTATTGTCTGTGTCATATTTAGACAACACGCCTTTATAAAAATCATCAGCTGTAATATTATATTTTTTAAAAACGGCCTGGCGCTTCGCTTCGGCTGCTTGATAATCAAGATCTTTAGTGTCAAGAGAAAAATATTCAGCGCCAACTTTTGACATCACTTTACGCTTTACAAGCGCATCTTTATCAAACTGAGTAGTCCGGGGAACACCAGCAAAAGCAAGAGCATTTTGACCGAGTTTAGCACTAGGATCAATAGAGCGAACGTAATTGGCTTTTGATGAATCATAGCCCTGCTTTTGTTTACCTAAACCATAGCCTTCAGAGCCTGGCTTTCCGATCCAACCCTCAACTGGCAATTTCTTGCCGGAACGCATTTGATGCGTTTGATATAGCTGTTGACCAAGATCAACCTGTGGAAACTTACTGGCAATACGAGAAGCAAGTGTTGCTTTACTACCTTTTATTGTAGAACCCCACTGATCCTTTGAATTAACTGATTCACCAGCTGCAGTAATCCAGGGATTCAGACCAAGCGATGACATGCCTTTCTCAGAAAATGCATTAAAAGGAGTATTAACATATTTGCCGCCAACCTTTAGCTTTCCGGCATAATATTGGGCTTGTTCTTTTTTAATATCTTCGATTTCTTTGTCAGAATATCCTGCATCTTTTAATTGTTTCACAACTTTAGAAAAATCTTTTTCAAAAGATTGCTGTTGATGTCGATCAAGGCGATTATATGCAATAGCGGCCCCGGGACGATCTAACGGCATAGATGCAGAAGCTTTTACAAGATTCTTTTGAAACGACCAAAAAGGCACAACAGCACGAAAAGGGCGTTCCCAGTTTTTAGTTTTATAATCAAATAAATATTTATCAACTCGCTTTACAGCAGCTTCTTTTGAAATTCCTTTCTTTAAAGCTGAACGGCCAGCAGCAACGCGCGACCAATCTTCAACACCTTGATAAAATTTATTTAAACGGCCTTTGCCAATTTCTTTACCTAAATTTCCACCAAAAGTATCGCGGGATTCGTCCATAGCTTTCCGCCAATAACGAGGATTAAGCATTTTTGCTTGTTCGGCCAGCGCACCTTTTCCGCCAGCAAGAACACCAGCTTGTGTATTATACAAAATATTGTTTACAGTCCAGGCCGGACGATACTTCAAAACAGACTTTTTCCACAAGCGATTCGGCGCGCCAACTACTTTTTTGGTACGTTCCCAAGCGGATTTTGTCTTGGCTTCGGCTTTCTGTACTTCAGCGCGAGCAGGGGTAATAGCATCATCATATTGCTTAAGTAAAAGATCACGTTCAGTTTTTTGCTGAATTTTTTTACTTGTTTGGGCCCGGGAAAATTTGCTATCAAGATCAGACTTAAAATAACGATCAACAGCACCTTGGTATAAATCATCTTTAGTTTGTAAACGAGGCCTTTTCTTCATTTTACGAAAATCGTATTTTTTTAAATCGCCTTTAGTCCAAGCGGTATATGGTGAATAGGTTTTATTGCCGCGGGAAAATCTTGTGCTTTCTACATTATCAGCAAGCTTCATTTGTTCGGCAAAATCTTGCCACTTAGTAGCAATACCCTCTAATTTTGTCCGAGTAAGCTTGCCAGTACGACCAGCCAAGATAAGACGATCACGCGCTGCAAAACTATTACCTTTCATTCGCTGCAAAACTTTTGCTTCAGAATCTGAAAGATTTTGAAGATCATCAAAAACCGAAATATCAAGTTTTTTGTTTTCTAAAAGTTTTTTATTAAGTTGATTGATACGAGGAAATACACGTTGTTGAGCAGAGCCTTGAATTTTTTTGGCAGCGGTAACTGCATCAGCAAGTTTTTCTGTTGCAGATTTGCCCTCAGTACCAAGCCATTTTAAAGATTTCACAGATGAAAGCTTATCAGCAGCCTTAAAAGCCCAAGAGGTAGCTTTTGAAGCGCGACCAGCAGAGCTTAATTTACTTGCGAGCCCAAGCTTTGAAACAAGTTTGGTACCGGCACTAGCAATAGTTAATGGATCTGCAGCAAATTCTTGGAGTGAGTTGGCATTCCGCTGAGATCGGTTTCGATCGTCCCAATACTTTTTTGCAATTTCAAGTTGATCTTTACCTTTAGCTTGAGAAAACTTTGAACGCCACATTGTTTGCTGTAAAGAACCATCAAAAGCTGTTCCTGTCTTTTTGCCATTTATCAATTCTTCGTAAGCTTTAGCTTTATCAAAAACCTTATCAACAACCGGGCGAATATTAAAATTTCGTTGGTTTTGAGTAGCTTGCCATGCATTCAAATCAGACTTTGAACGATTAATCTGAGTTCCGCCGGATTGATAAATGTCCCGGTTTTTTGTGTTTAAATTACCAAGCCAGTTGACAACGCGAGAAGGAGCAGTAACTATACTAGGAGCATTCTTTGATCCTTGACCAAGAGTATATTTCCACCAGCTGTTGCTTTCAAAAGATTTTAACTTATCAGCAATAAACCCAATAGTTTTTGATGGTTTTGTTGTTAGTTTAGAAGATGAAGCAGATCCAAAAGCCTCAAGCTGCGCGGTGGTACGAGCGCGGGCCTTTTCAAGTTTTGCAATTTCTTGAGATTCCCAAGAAGTATAGCCAGCAATAGCACGATCGAGATCACCCTGAGTAGAAAATTTTGCATTTTCAACGGCGGCTTTTTTAGTAGCCTGATCTTTTAAAAATTTGTTTAAAGTTTTTTCGTAAGAGGCAGTACCTTTTTGACCAATTTCAGCAGCTTTTTTAGCAGCATATTCGCGGGCCTGAGATTGACGGCGGTCTTGACCAAAAGTGGCTTTGTCCCAGATCTTAGATATCAAACCTTGTTTTCCAGTATTCATTTTACTGTAATACTCATTCATGGCTTCAGCGTATGCTTTTTTATAATCAGCATCATAATCTTTACCAGAAGAATCTTTAACTTTTATAGCATCATCGCCTTTTTTATTGTTAGCCTTCCAAGCGTTATTTTTAACATTTAACTTTTGAGAAGATGAAAAATTGGATTGTGCATTATTAAGAGCATCTTGAGCAAGCTTCCGGCGGCGCTCAGTTTCACGCCGGGCGGCTTCAATTCTTTCTTGATTAGCGCGAGCAACAGCCTGAGATTGTGCAATTTTAGCAGCATTTGATTGCATAGCAACCGAATTATTTTTCATTATAGAAGAATTACGAGCAAATTGAGCAGGAGTGTAAGCTTTTTGAATTGGTTGCAAGGTCTGATATGTAGGAGTAGGTAAGGGAGCAAGAGGCTGTCGCTGAACAGGCTTCGCAACAACATGAGAAGTAGAGCCGCCAGTTAGCCTTTTTGCGACCGACTGAACAGATTGAATGACTTTACTAAACACACTCATTTAAACCCCATTTGGGGTTTGAGGCGTTGCGGCCGGAAGGGCGGGCTGTGGATTAGTGAGTTGACCAGCCGCCAAAGCGCCTTGCATCATCTGCTGAGTTCCTTGTGGATTTAAAAGAGGATCGGCTTGCTCGATCTCAAGAAGATCTTTTTCATCTTCTGGTGATTCCAAACCAATTTTTTCATAAGCAGTAGTCCGAGAAATAATCTTATCTTGAGCAGCTTTTACCCAAAATTGTTTTTCAGCAAGATCATTTCGAGGTATAACAGAGGGTGGAATGGCACGGCTTACATAATTGCCGGAAATAGCAGTTCGATCAAACTGTATATTGTAACCGCCACCGCTATTCATCGAATAATCGCCCTGTTCATCACTAGCGGTTATGGTTGAACGAGGTGAGTAACCATCAAGAGAAAAGGTTTCGCCAGTACGACCAAAAACATCATAAAGCTTCAAAATCTTCGCGTTGATACTCTCATAAAACATTATTTGATTAATGTTTTGATCATCAACATGCTTCTGAGTAGGAGTAAAATACATTCCAAGAGCATCACCAGAAGTGTTAGCACCAACACTTTCACCAAAAGAAGCAGCGGCAAAACCAGAAAGTCGTTGCATATGTGCAATTAAACCATCGATATGATTATCTAGCATTTGCAGTTCTTGAAGTTGCAGCAAACCAACTTGGCCATCTTTAGCAAGCCCAATCATGCCAGAATCGCCATTTTTAAGCGCGGCTTTAACTTCGTCATAAGTTTTAGACTTCATATTAGAAGCCCAAAAAATCGGATTCGACATTCTTTTTACAATTTTTGAGCGCTCCAAAATATTACTGTTAAGTTCAGCTTGCAGCGGCACAAGTGGCTCAAGATAAAATTCACCAAATCGATCAACTCGATCTGACGGAAAAGGAACGTCAATATCAATAGGGATTTCGCCCATAAAATGCTCGTGTTGTTCTTCAATCATTTTATCGCCGATCCAAGCAACGCGCGTTTTTGAATCCCAACGAATAGCCATAGTAAACCAGGTTTGGCCGTCCATCTTGCCAATATAAGGATCAACTTGTTCGGTAATCGACATGCTCAAGTAATCCTTCTCAGGAGTTACGCCATAACGTTGCTGCGCTTCAGTGGCAGTAATAGGGTAAACGGCCCAAAAAACATTTACTCGCTGCTCGTTGGCGTTGCTAGTTTTCCAATAAACACGGCGAGGATCGTAACGTTTTACACGAACACAGCGATTTTGCAAATCAAAAGTTGTTTCGGCAATAGCCATAGATCGAATTGTTTTATCGCGGGCCCAAAGTTTTTGCAAAAGCCGAGTACCAGATTTGCGATGTACACCGTATAAAACTTTTTCTCGAATATTAGCATTATCCCGATCCTCCGGAGAACCCATAACTTTAAACTCAGGCATTTCTGAAGAATAATGAATATTTTTATCAGCAAAAACTTTTAAAAAATTATCAGGCAAACGCTTATAATCAGCAGCTTGACCAGCTTGCCGACCAAAAAAAGCTGAATATCGGTAATAATCGCCGTGCATTAACATGTCGCGGTGATAATCAGAGAGATTAGTAATAGCTGACTCAAGCTCTTTGTTTAACTGGGCTACTCGATCATCTTGCATTAGTAAGTCGCTTCCGCCATAAATGGTACGCGAGTAAATCCTAACACAGTTTCACCGCCTCCCTCATGGAATTGATTAATTGCTATTCCGTTTGCCATAACTGTATCTTGCACAATGTCTTTATCTTCCCATAAATAACGTTGATGTTCCCGATACAAGCGAGAGATCTTTGGCAACTTCACAGCGCCGTAATCAAATGCGTGTTGTATGGTTGTTACTATATCTTGCTTAGAGTTTTTTGTAAACATAAAAGGCTCAGAATAACCAGCCATGGCTTCACTGAAAGAATCGCCAATACTAGTTCCATCATGTTCAGAATCACCTTCCCAATGTTGAAGATGCTTTTTTGAAATCATTTCAATTTCAGCCCATTCTAAAGTTCCGGCCTCAAGATATTTAAAATCAACAAGCACAGCAGGGGACTTAAAACGACCAAAATCATCTGTATCGTTCGGATCGTAATCTGTAACGTCATAAGTCATAAAAACAGTAGGATCGTTTTTACGGCCAAGATCAATGCCAGTAACATATAAACGATTATTTTTCTTTTCAGAAGTATACCATTCAGTGATCAAACCCTCCGGATCTTCTGTTTCACGAAGCCAATTTCTATGGAATACGCGCTCTAAAGATCTAGTTGAAAAAACAGTTCCGACATTGGCATCGAAAGCACCCTCAAACTCTTGCCGCCAGGCAAGATCAGTATATTTCGGGCGTTCTTGGCGATACCACTCGCCAGTTTTAGCTTTTTCGATCCAAGAATCTTTTTCAATTTTAGTTTTCGCGGCAATCATTTTATCATAAAAAGGATTATAAGTCGGAACGTCCCACCAAGCATACTGAAAAATTGTAAAACCCATATTGCCGGGCTCATCAAAAATTCTATAAAATAAGTTGGCCCGGCCTTTTGGAGTTGAAATTGCAGTAACGCGGCCTTTTGTTTGTGCAAGTGTAGCACTTGCAGCTTGCCAAATATCTTCTGCATACTGAACAAAAGCCAATTCATCGAAATAAAGATGAGTTGCAGAAAAAGAACGGCCAGATTCTTTTGATGCGGCAAGGGAAACAATACGGTTTCCAAGTGAATTAGTAGTTTCTCGCTCATTATCTTTGATAATTTTCGGGGCCCGGCGATTATTTTTCCGTACGGAAAATAAAATATTTCGGACATATTTATGAAAGTTTACTGCAGCATCTTTATCTTTTGAAATAATAACAATTTGAGCGCCGGGCAAATTGTCAAATTCCCAGGCGGCTTCAGCCGCTGCAGTAGTAGAAATACCACACTGGCGGGGCTTGTTTATAGCGCGTAAACGATCACGACAAGAAAGAAAAGCTTGCTGAAATGGCCAGGGATCATAAGAAATCTGGCCTTTACCTGGCAAGAGGATTGTCGGTTGGTATTCCAGAATCCACGCCAAGGGCAACTGTTGAGCCCACTGCTCTCTCTGAACTGTCGTTCCCTCCTTGATCCACTCCTCTCTCGTCCAATATTTCATTTTCGCGGTTGTCCTTTATAGCTTCGCAGCATCGTGTATACTCCTTTAAAATTGCTAAATATGTAGTCGAGTTAAATTGCGCCGGGTTCTTTTCGGCCTGTTTATCCAAACGTTCAAGCAACACCTGTAGCTTGTGGGCCATAAAATGAACCGGGTGAGTGGGAATAAAAAGCGGCTGATCTTTATTCACCCAAAAAGGATTCAAGCTTGCGCCGTCCAAATCAAGAAGGGGAGTTTGATCAACAACTGCTTGGCTCATATCAAAAGTTTACACCAAAACCAAAATTTTAGAAAATTTTTTGCGCGCTCACTGAGTTGAGAGAGAGAAAGAACAAAAGGGAAGGTGGGGTAAGACTGATAGAGAAATAGATGGTTGGAGGGGGGTTCAACACATGTATGCGTAGAGAATGAGTAAGTGTTTAGTGTATCCACCTCTGGCGCGTGTTCAAGGCGTGAGGTTCGGTTGATCCCCTGCTCTATTGACAGTCGTATGTAGATCTGTTCCTGTTTAATGATAGGTTGAATCAGTTGCTATTGACTTATGTATTGTATTATTGTAGTTCATACTTATCACGGTACTGTTGCTTCTTGGCATCTAGCTCTAATGCTCCCTTGAGTTTGTATGCAAGTAAATGTTTTGGATTACGACCATCTACTGATTCGATGACAAGCAGATTATACCGGGCCAGGCCAAGCTGATGCATGCATTTAGTGTGGAATTTCCAATACTCCTCATCTATCAAATCCCTCATTAAAAGATCAACAAGATATTCGTCAATCCGACAGTTGAGTTCGGCGGCAGCCGACCGCAAAGTTAAAGTGCTAGATGCTTTTGAGCTTACTTTCTTTCTTTCATCTGTTATTTTAGGCCTTGACATGTGTGCTACCCTATCCTTATGGCTTAAGGCTTTAGACCTTTTGAACCTTTTGTTTTCTTTGGTACTTTCTTTGTGGATAACTTCCCCGATACTTTGAATCTGCTGACTAGCCGACATGTTGCTCCTCGCTTTAATGTTTATGAATTGACTATACCCTGCTGGATATGTAAATGGCAATAGAAAAATGTTTGATTGTTCGTGTGAGTTAGTGTATTATTGATGTGATAATAAGG
>ERZ724509.393-NODE-393-length-19616-cov-4.297735_pt1 | contig 19616 bp, 30 predicted proteins | sample MGYA00376042_ERZ724509 | MGnify/ENA primary metagenome ERZ724509 (study PRJEB28724, sample SAMN07190887) | wastewater metagenome | isolation source: effluent of sewage treatment plant in Hong Hong | place: USA: Christiansburg, Virginia | collected 2016-03-01 ...
CCAACGCGACCACGGCGCAGCCCGAGCCCGCGAAGCCCGCCGCGCCGCACGCCGCGCTTGCGAAGGTGGCGCCGCCGTCGGCGCTTGCCTTCGAGAAGCAACTGGAGGCGCGCAATCTGACGGAGGTCGACTGGATTGCGGCGGCGCTCGCGACCGGCAAGAAGTTCAAGGACTGCCCCGACAAGGCGAGCGTCATCACGAAGCTCGTGATCGGTCGCTCGCTCGGCATGAACCTGTTCCAGTCGATGCGGCTCTACATCGTCGAGGGGCAGGTGACGATGCGTACGGCGCAGGTTCTCGCGCGGGTGAAGACGTCCCCGCTCTGCGAGTACATCCGCAAGAAGCAGGGGAACGACCAGACCTGCACGTGGGTCACGAAGCGCAAGGGCGAGCCCGAGCAGGAGTACACGTTCACGATCGAGCGGGCGAAGCGCGCGGGGCTCGGCGGCACCGATGGTCACGGCGGATTCAATCCCGCCTCGGTGTGGTTCAAGTGGCCCGAGGACATGCTCTCGGCGCGCGCGGTGATGCCGCTGATGCGCCAGGAATACCCCGAGATCGCCGACGGGTACGCGGCGGAAGAGTTCGACGTGGACGTGAGCGGCGATCGCGAGGCCGCGTGAGCGACGAGAAGAAGGTCGACGAGAAGAAAGTCGGCGCGGTGCTCGAAGCGTTCAAGCTCATCCGCGAGGACAACGCCAGGATCGAGGAGAAGCTGGATCGGCTGCTCGCTCACCTCGGCGCCGACCGGAAGGGCAACGGCGCCGGCAATGGCAACGGGGGCGCGAGCAGCGGCGGAAGCGACGCGGGTGCCGTGGCCACGCTCGCCGACATCCAAGGGCAGCACGGCGACTTCGAGGTCAAGGCATCGAAGAACCCTCGCGGCTGGGATGGCGAGATCTGCGACGGGCGCATGGCGTCGGAGTGTCCGCCGGGCTTCTTGGAGGCGTATGCGAACTTCCTCGATTGGAAGGCCAGCAACCCGCTTCCTGGCAAGGAGAAGTCCGTCAAGTTCCAGCGCCTCGACGCCGCACGGTGCCGCCGCTGGGCCATTGAGATCCGCGAGGGCAGGGTGAAGCCGAAGGTGCAGCGCGAGATGTCGCCGCCGCCCGATGACAACGGCACGTCGTGGAACAGCGGTGGAGGGGACCCTCCGCCGAGCGACTACGACGACGGGCTCGGGCCGCCGCCGGGGGACGACTCGATCCCGTTCTGACCGACACGCCGGGTATCCCCGGGCCGCCCCTGGCTGGCTCGATACCAGCCCGGGGCACCGAGCCGCAGGGTGCGCGCGCGACATGGTGTCGAGTGCGCGACCCAGCCCCTGCGGCTCACCTTTTGGAGGACGCGATGAGACCACCGAGACCGACCCTGAACGACCCCGCCGTTTGCGCCGCCGCAGCGGCCGACATGATGACCCGAATCATCGCCTGCGACGGCTTCGAGATGGACGAGGAGGACGGCGCCGAGGACCTCGCGAACGCCTTGGAGGACGCCGACAACGCCTTCCGGGTGGCGATGGGGCTGTACGACCGCGGGTGGACCATCTCCAACGACGTGATGGAGATCCTGCTCGACCACGACGTCGCCCTGTTCGACGCGCTCCCTGTGGCCGTGAAGGCGTGGGTCAAGGAGCACGGCGTCACCTGCCGCTTCGCCGTCGGCGCGAAGGTCCGCGGCATGGTCGACGGCGCCGAGCACGTGGGGGAGGTGACGCAGGTCGAAGCCGAGGAGGCCCGCTACGTGGTGCTCGTCCCGGCGCTCGGGCACGTGCGGACCGGCAATGGCACGCACGGCGTCTACCTCAATGACGAAGATTTGGATGTGGAGGCCGCGTGAGCAAGCCCGCTAACATGGATCGCCTGCGCCGCGATATCGACCTCACGGCCGACGAGATGGTGGCCGAAGTCGACCGGCTCAAGCAACTGGTGAGCGACATCGAGGACGAGCGCGACGCGCTGAAGACCGAAGTTCAGGAGCTGACGGCCGCCAATGCGTCGCTCCAGTCCCGGGTGGACGAACTGGAAAGCGAGCAGCCATGACCGCTGTCCGCGAGATCGTCCTGTACGTCCGCCACCGCGGACAGCTCTGCTGCGCCGCCGCGGCCCCCGCCGGCGCGCGCCTCGGGCTGGTGCTGCCCTATCCCCAAGGCTCCGACTCCAGCCGCGTCGACGCAGTGCTGGCGCAACTGCCGGCCCTCGTGACGCCCGGGATGGAGGCGTGGCTCGTCGAGCGGCTGGCGGAGATCGCGCCGCTCGTTTGCTCCGTCGGCGGGCATCCCGTCGACGTGGGGGAATTGACGTTGAAGATCGCGAAGGGATCGGTGTGGTCGTGAAGAAGCTGGACGCTGCAATCGACAGGGTCATCGCCGCGAGCAAGGCGCTCGAGGTCGACAAGCTCTCCTACGTGCCCCTGTGGCACGTGTTCTACGTGGCGACGCTGGCCCTGCTCGCGGCCATCGCGGAGTGGCGGAAGGGCCCCCGCGTCTGCGTGGCCATCCTCGCGACCGACCCTGGCGACCGCATCCTGCTCGTGAGGACCGCCCGCGGCTGGGAGCTGCCCGGCGGCAAGGTCCAGGACGAGGCCTGGCAGGACGCCGCCCGCCGCGAGGCGCGCGAGGAGACGGGTCTGGAGGTGGCGCTCTCCGTGCTGCCGCCGCAGGTGCTCAATGGTGAGCCGGCGCCGGGGGCGAGCTACCGCAGCGTTGTCCTCGTGGCGCGAGCTCGTGCGGAGGGGCAGCCCGTGGCCGGCGACAACACCCTGGAGGCGCGGTGGTGCCGGCGCGGGGAGCTGCCCCTGCTGGACGAGATGTCGCCGCTGGCGAGCCGAGCGGTGCTGCTGGAGTGGGCGTCCGAGGGAGTTGGCCTCGCTGCCGCCGACTACGCCGCTCGCCGGGCACAGGGCGAGACCGGCCACGGGATGGAGACGCCGCTCGAAGGACCGCACGGGCCGCTCTACCTCGGCGAGGCCGAAGGGCTCGCGGCCGAGCTTGCGGAAGCTCAGGTCGACCTCGATCGCGCACTGGCCCGCGAGGCGGAAGAGGACGCGCGAGCGGCGGAGATGGCCGTGGTCGCCGACGAGCCCGACGACGCCGAGGCGATGATGGCCAACGTCGGCATGCGGCTCCGCGAGAACGCGGCGAGTCGTCGGGCGGGCAAGTCATGAGCCTCGACACCATCCTCGGGCGCCGCCCCGACGAGAGCCTGGAAGCCGCCGCCAACCGCGTCGTGGACGAACTGCTCGCCGCCCGGGCCGCGCGCGACACCATGAAGGCCGTGATGCTCGGCGCGGAGCGCAAGGCGGACGCCCTCGTGGCGGACTGTAACGCGGCGCAGGCGCAGATGGCGGACGACTGCCAGGCGGCGCTCGAGCGGGCGCGGGCGGTCAATGAGGAGCTGCGGGCGGAAGTGGCGCAGATGAAGGCCGCGCGCCGGGCCATCTTCACCGCCGACGCCCCGCCGGACATGCCCTCTGTTCTCGACCCGGAGCGCGGTGTGCGCTGGATCGTCTTCATCTCGCGCGAGAGTGGACAGGCTCCGACGACGGTCGGGCTGTTCTCCGACCGCGAGGACGCGGCGGAGTTCTACGGCACCGCGGGCGCGCAGTGGTCGGACTCGTACCTGTGCGAGGTGAAGGCCGGTCCGCGGTCTTGAGAGTGGCTGTTTGCGTGGCGGGCGCGGTGCTCGCTGCTATGCTGTGCGTGCTCGTTTCGGCCTGTGCCGAGGGCGAGCGGGAGAAGACGATGGGCGCCAATAGTTCGATCGAGTGGACGGATCACACCTTCAATATCGCGTGGGGGTGCACCAAGGTCTCGCCCGCGTGCGACCACTGCTATGCGGAGACGTGGGCGAAGCGCACCGGCATGGGATGGGGCCCGGATGCGCCGCGGCGCGAGATGTCGGACGCCCATTGGAAGGCGCCCATGAAGTGGAACGCCGCGGCGCAGAAGGCCGGCAAGGCCGCCCGCGTGTTCTGCTCTTCGATGGCCGACGTTTTCGAGGACCACTCGACGCTCGCCGTGCAGCGCGCCAAGCTCTGGCCGATCGTCCACGCGACCCCCTGGCTTCAATGGTTGCTCCTGACGAAGCGGCCCGAGAACGTGCGCGACATGGTGCCGGGGTCGTGGCTGGAGGCGTGGCCGGCCAACGTGCTCCCGGGCTTCACCGCGGAGAATCAAGAGTGGTTCGACCGGCGCCACCGGTTCACGGTCGACGTGCCGACTCCGTGGTTCGTCAGCTACGAGCCCGCGCTGGGCCCGGTCGACTTTCGCGGACTCCATGAGGTGTCGTGGCTCATCGTCGGCGGCGAGAGCGGCCACGGCGCGCGCCCCATGATGACCTCGTGGGTCCGTTCCGCGCGCGATCAAGCGACCGCCGCGGGCGTGCCGTTCTTCCTGAAGCAGAAGCTCGAGGACGGCAAAAAGGTCTCTCTCCCGATGTTGGACGGGCGGCAGTGGGCGGAGATGCCGGAGGCTTCCAATGCGTGACCCGATGCCGACTGCCAAACAGGCGCGAATCATGCTCAACATGCTCACCGGCCAATGGCCATTTGCGCGCATGTCCGATGTGCGAGCGCGGGACCGTGGGGCGGCGATGAGGCAGATCGTGAAACGCGGTTGGTCAATCAACTACAGCCATGCGTTGGTGTGCGCCGGCCGCGCCGCGCTCATCTCCTACCTGCTGAGGGACTTCCATGCGTGACCTGCTCTCCAGCCTCCGCCTGGCCACCATCCGCGCCTTGGAGTCCACCGCGGCCTTCGTCGCCGGGCCCGAAGCGGTGGCGGCGCACAAGGCTGCTCGCGCCGAGACGTTCGCCGCGTGGTCGCAACTGCCCCACACGACGCGCGACGCGCTGGCGCTCCGGGCTGCCCTCGGCTGTCTGGTGATGGTCGCGCGCGGCAAGGAGAACCACGTAGGGGAGTCGGACACCGAGCTGCGCGACCTCGGCATGGAGGTTCCGCTGCGGGAGCTTGCCGGCCGGATCGAAGCCAGTCGCCGGGTGAACCCACTGCGGCGGCAAGCGCGGGCGGCGATTGGCGTGAGCGAGAGCCGGGCCGACGACGCGCGCCAGGGCCTCGCCAACCTGCAACGCTCCTACGCTCTGCTCATCGCGGCCCACGGCTTGACGGCGCGGGCGCTCTCCCTCGCGATGAGCGGCGACGCCCTCACCGTCAGCGCCGTCCATGACGCGCAGGCCGCCCTCGCGAAGCAGAACCCGGCGATGCACCTCGACATCGCGGCCGTCGTCGCTCGCATGGGAGCTCCGCCCGCCACCACACTCCTCACCGAGGGCGACCCGCTCTACGTGGGCGCGGCCGGCTGCGAGCGCTGCGGCAACGACACGGGCAGCCGACACGGCACCTGCTACGTCGCGCCCGACGAGGACGAGCCCGCCGTGGGCGATGAGCCGACGCTGGTGTCGCAATGAGCAGCTTCTCCAACGTCACCTACCCCCGGGCGCGCGCCGCCTACCCCTGCTGCGAGTGCCACCTCGGCATTGCGGCGGGCGAGGTCTACGCGCGCATCGCCGGCGCCTCCGACGGGCGAGCGTGGTCGGTCAAGATGTGCCGGCGCTGCGAGGCGCTCAATGACTTCGCGTGGGGCATTGCCGATTACGACGCCGGCCCCTGCTTCGGCTACCTCGTGGACTGGCTCGTCGACTACGAGCTGCCCGCGGCGCTCGCGGCGACGATGTTGCCGGCCGACGCGGGGCACTTCTTGGGGCTGCTTTTCTCGCTGAATGAGCGGCGAGAGGCGGCGAAGATGATTAGAAAACAGGCACCGTGCGCGGCAGTCGCGAGCGGGTGAGAGGTCGAGATAATGAAACAGGACACCACCGTTACGGTCGACTCCCCGGCGCTCGCTCTGCTCCGAGCCGCCTACGTTGCTGGTGCGGCGCCGAGCGACCGCGAGATGGGCTATGGGATGTCGCGCGCGCTCAGCGCGACGCTACACCTACGGCTGCGCTTCGACCTCACCGACGTGGAGACCTTCGTGCGGAAGCTCGGAGGGGCTCAGGCGTTCGGCGAGGGCGGCGGAGAGGGCGCCTACCGCGACGCCGCCGACCTCCGCCACGACAGCGCCTGCGCCTCCTTCGAGGCCTACTTCGGGCGCCCGGCGTTCATCTACGACGGGAAGCGGCTGGCCGTTGGGTCCAGTCTCCCGTTCGCAGAGTGCCGTCATGTCAACGTCACCAGCTTCAGCGAGCACAAAGGCGAGCCAGTGGTCATCGGCTGTTCGTACACCTACGAGACCACGTGGTTCCGCAATGAGCGCCGCTCCGAGAAGAAGATCGACAAGCGCGTGCGCATCACGCTCGCGGAAGTGGCAGCGGCGGAGAAGGCACGGGCTGGTGCTGGGGCTCGCGAGAGGCTCGTTCTGGCGACGGCGGAGCGCCTCGATCGGTGGATCGACAAGGGGTATTACGACCCCGGGACGCGTCCGCAGATCGTCACCTGGACCGATGATCGCCTGAAGGAAGCGCGTCGGTGGCACGAGAAGAACGAGAAGGCCCTCTATTTCGGTGACGCGGAAGCGGTCCTCGCGACGGCCCCCGAGTTCATCCGCGATCTGGTGAGAGAGCATGCCCACAAGACGCGCGAGGCGGCGGCGAAGGGAGAGATCCAAAAGGCTCTTTGGGGTCGCAACTACAAGCAAGGATACGAGTGGGAGTACACCGTAACCGACGACGAGATCGCGGCCCGGCTGCGCGGCGACTCGATCGCTGACATCCTGTCCAAGGGGACGCTGGTCAACTGCTCGGAGTGCAAGGGCTACGGCAAGCTCAACTGCGAGACGTGCGGGATGGAGCGGCACATCAAGTGCCAGGCGTGCGACGGCAAGGGCCGAGTCCCGCCGGTGACCGGAAAGCCCGACCCAGCCGACTACGACGCGCTGTGCAAGACGCTGGGCCTCACGATCGAGGGCGGCGCGCTGACGGGCGGCGACGGTGCGGCGGTGCCGCCGAAAGAGAAGCCGAGCAAGCGGCGGCACCTGACGGAGAAGCAGGCGCACGGGCTGATCGCCAGCGAGCACGCGGGCGCGGAGCACGCCGAGATGCAGAGTCCGGGCGTGGTGGCGTGGGCCGAGACCCGGGCGGCAGCGATGGGAGCAGCGTCGTGACCGCCCGCGAGACCGTGCTGGACGCGATCGAGGAGGTCACCGGGGAGCGGCCGACCGACGCGGTGCCGCTGGCGGAGCTGGGGGACAGCCTCGCGCGGGTCGAGATCGCCCTCGCGATCGATGAGGCCCTCGGCGTCGATCTCCCAATGGGCGCCGAGTTCGCCTGGACCACCGTCGGCGACGTGGTCGCGGCGGCCGAGCGGCTCGTGAGGGGAGGGCGAGCGTGAAGGTCTTCCACTTCGGCTCGTGGTCCTTCTCCGGGCACTACATCCGCACGCCGGGCGGCGGCGGCGCGCGCATGGCCGGCCCGTGGAGCCCGCGCGACCTCGACACCGACGGTTTCGACTCCCGCGGGCGCGTCACCGGCGGCGGCTTCTGCCCGCCCGACCCGGAGCAGCCGCAAGGCGTGTGGCGCCTGACGACCTCGACGGGCTGGACGGCGATCGGGTGCTGGGATCGGACGCAGGACAGCCGCAAAGGCTCGCGGTCCGTGTTCGTGGCCGAGGGCGAGCACAGCGAGGACGAGATGAAGGCGATCGCGGCGCGGCACTTCCCGGCGGTGTGGGCTCGGATCCATGGAGAGAAGTCGTGATCGAGAAGAAGCCGAAGAGGAAGGCCATCCCGTGGACGCTGCGCCAGACGCTCCTGCTCACCGCCTACGAGCATGCGCGGGTGGCCGGCGGCGCTCCCACGGCGGAGCGGCTGCGGGCCGCGGTGAAGGTGCTGGTGCGATCATGACGTGGGCAACGGCAACGCCTCTCGACACGGCCAGCGACGAGCCCGAAGCGCCGCGCGGCATCCTCTTCGGCGTGGACTTCGACGGCACGCTCGCGCGCGACCCCGAGGGCTTCCGGCTGATCGTCGCCATGATGCGCGCCCGCGGCCATTCGTTCGTGCTCGTGACCGGACGCAGCGACGAAGGCCAGTGGGGCGCGGAGGTGCGGCGCGTCGTCGGCGACCTGATGCCGATCGTGTTCGCCGCCAACAGGTGGAAGCGCGCGGCGGCAGAGGCGGCGGGCTACAAGGTCGACGTGTGGATGGACGACCATCCCGAGTACGTGGCGCCGCAAACGCTGCTGGTGCGACCGTGAGCCCGCGGCTGGACCCGATCGTGTGGACGACGCGGCAGAAGTTCGTGCTGTGGGCGCTGGAGCTGGCGCGCGACACGCGGGCGGAGGAGCCGCGGCTGGCGTCGGCGCAGCGGCTGGTGAAGACGGCGCTGGAACTGACGGAGACGAAGCGGCCACAGACCGGAGCTACGCCGTGACGTTCCTGGACTATCTGGCGGCCCTTCTTCTCTCCGGCCTGCCCGACGACTACGACCCGGAGACCGACCCGTGCGATCCAGCGTCCCCCGCGCCGTCCGTGCCTACTGCCGCGTTTCGAGCGCAGGGCAAGAACGCGAGGGCACGTCGCTCGAAGGACAGCAGCAAGCGATCGCCCGTTGGTGCCTCGCGCAGGGTCTCCCGGCCCCGACACTCTACGTCGAGGTAGAGAGCGGCTCGGCCGAGAAGATCGAGGCGCGCGCGGAGCAACTGCGCCTGCTCGCCGAAGCCGAGGAGGGCGACGTCGTGGTGGTGGTCGCGGTGGACCGCTGGTCGCGCGACATCGTCCACGGGGTCTCCTCGGTGCGCGCCGTCGTCGCGCGCGGAATCCGGTGGCACTCGATCCGCGAGGGCATCGATGCGGCGACCCAGCACGGCGACAGCACGCTCGGGATCATGGCGTGGACGGCGGACCAGGAACGCGCCCGCATCCGCGACCGCACCGTGGGGAGGCGCCGCGAGCTCGCCGACGCCGGGCTCTACGTCGGCTCGAAGCCGTCACTCGGCTACGCCCGCACGAAGGAGCGGCGCCTCGTGGTCGTCCCCGAAGAGGCGGCGCTCGTGGTCGAGGTCTTCGAGCGCTGCGTCGACGGGGAGAGCCTCGTGGAACTGGCGGCGACGTTGCCCCCGATCCGCGGCCGCGCGCGCTGGACGGTCAAGTCGGTCTACACGGTGCTGCACTGCCGCTACCTGCTCGGCGAGTCGCGGCGCGGCGACGGCACGTGGCAGCCCGACACGCACCCGGCGATCATCTCCCGTGACCTGTGGGACCGGGCGCACGAGGCGCTGCGGAAGCGCGTGGCCGGCGGTCGCAAATACACCCAGGGCGACAGCGCGCGGCGGCTGCTGCGCGGCATCGCGGCGTGCTCCGCGTGCGGGCGCCTCGTGTCGGTCCGGTTCGGGTCGCCTCGCCAGGGCAACGACGGCGATGGCATCCGGGTCCACTACTACGTCTGCCGCGGCGTGCTCACCGGCGACGGCTGCGCCGAGGGCTGGATCCGCGCTCACCCGATCGACGCGGAGGCCTCCAAGCTCGCGCTCGCCCGGCTCGAGGAACTGCGCGAGGAACTGGCCAGGCCCGCGACAAAGGCCCCCGTGAAACGCAAGCCGTCGGCTGCCGCTGGGCACCTCCCGCGCATCGAGGAGCGGCGCCGCAAAGTGGTCGACCTGCACCTCGACGGCGGCATCGATCGCGCCGAGATGGACCGCCGCGTCGCGCTGCTCGACGAGGAGGCCGCCAAGCACCGCCTTGTGGCTGCTCGCGAGCAGGCCACGGCGGCGGCCGAGGCGAGCGCGGCGGACCCGGAGCGCCGCAAGGCGCTGCTGAAAAATGTCAGAGCCATCCGAGCGGCATGGGCTCGGTTGCCCGTAGAAAAGCGGCAAAATGCGCTTGCAGCGCTCGCGCATCGTGTAGAGATTGGGCGCTCCGGTGTCAGGTTTGAGTGGCGAAGCGCGGTCGAACTGGACGGCGCATGGACGGAGCGGCGCGGCATCACCTAACCATTGCGGTCGACAAGCGTGCCGATACGGTTGGGTGATACGGTGCTCGTTTCGTCGGAAAGACGAGCGAGTACGTGGGCGTAGAAGACGAAGAGCAGGGCGATCCAGGGGTGCGCGCGTGACCCGCCCCGACCGGTGGGAGAAGGCCGCCGAGCGAGAGACCGCCCGCCGCGAGAAGGCCGCGGGCCCCCTGTTCGCTTCCCTCGTGGCGCCGGCCGACCCCGAGACCGTTCGGGCGCGCGCCGAGGCACAGGTCGCGGCGTTCACGCGCTCCGTCGCCGAGGGCCACGCCGCTGCCGAGATCAAGGGTCGCGTCGCTCGCGCCACGCTGGCCGAGCACGTCACCCCCGAGGAGCTTGCGCGCCTCGACCTGATGCGCACGTGGTACCCCAAGACCGGCGAGTACACCGCCGACCACTGGTGCGGCGAGTGCCGCAAGCGGGGGCTGCCGTGGCCAGGGGAGGCCGAGCACGCGGCGCTCTGGAGCAAGGTGCGCGCGGGCCTCGCCGAGGAGTGGGCGCGCCAGGATGCGGCGGCGGCAGCGGCCGGCGAGCAACTCGACCTTCCGACCGGCTACCGCCTCGCGATCGATCGCCAGCGCATCGGCGAGGTGGTCGACGACGGAGTCGCCGAGGAAGAGGCGGCAGAGGTCGAGAGCGTGGCGATGGAAGGACGGGCAGCGTGAACGACGCGACCCTCGCCGCCATCGATCACGAGCCCTGGAACCAGCGGCCCGACCCAGCGCCGATCGCGCCCACCGTCGCGCCGTACGGCAACGGCAAGGCGGAGCGCATGCCCGACAGTGGCGGCCCTCCGTCCTCGCGCCGGCCGGGAGACTGCTCGTGAGCAAGGCGAAGCTGGAACACCAGCAGTGGGTCAACGTGATGTCGATGCTCCTCGGCAAGACGCCCGAGGATGTCGAGGCGGCCTACCAGAAGGTGAAGGCGATCAATCCGGCAGCGGCGGCCGACCTCACGGCGCCGCTGATGAAGCTGTCCGACCCGGACTACCGCGCGGCCTTCAACCGCACGATCCCAGAGGACGGTGCGGGCCCCTTGGAGACCTTCGATCGGGCGTTCGCGGCGGCCGACAAGGCCACGGCGATCACGGTCGAAGGTGTCGAGGTGAAGCCGTGACGGCCCCGACACGTGCGGAGAAGAAGCGCTGGCGCCGCCGCTGCTACAGGGCCTCGTACTCGCTGAACGCGCGACGGTGGGCAGGGCAGATCCCGGGACAGCCCCCGGTGGTCGTGAGCAACGCGCACGGCTCCACGCCGATCACGATCGATGCGCCGTGGCTGCGAGGAGCGACCTCGTGAGGGAGATGATCTTCGCCGTCTGCGTCGCGCTCGCGGTCATCCTCGCCGCACTCGTGATCGTCTTCGCTCTCCGGCCCTCGCCAGAGGAGCGCGCGGCCATCACCGCCAACGCCGCCCTCGGCGCGCGCCGGTGGGCGGACCGCCTCGCGATGCCCATCACCGGCGTCGACTGCGACCGCGTCACCTGCACCATCGCGCCCGTGGGGGCGACCCCGTTCCGGGCGTTCTGCAACGCCGACGGCTGCACCTTGGAGACCTGCAAATGACCACCGAACACGCCACGGACTCCCCCATGCTCCCGGACTGTGGGGCGTGCGACGACACCGGTACGGATATCGAGGAGGGCACGCGCTGCCGGTGCGCGGAAGGACAAGCGCTCAAGACCTCTGGATGGAATGTACGCGGAGGTGGAGAGTGGTTGGTATTGGCCTCATGACCGCCCCCGAACACGCCGCCCTCGCAGCCGAGATCGCCGCTCGCTTCGGGGAGACTGGCGAGCGGCCGCGGGCGCAGATCGCCAGGATGATCGACCTCATGGGGGCGGAGTGGGTCGACTTCGTCGCCGAGGAGGCCGAGATGTACCTGGGCTACGAGACACTCGGGCAGAACTTCACGGAGCAGGGCATGTCGCGCACGGCCGGCGGCTCGTTCTTCGCGACCGCGAAGTACTTTGGAAACGCGGCGCTCGCCTCCGGTCGCATCACCCGCCGCGACTTCTTCCGCTGCTTCACCGACCGGGCGCCGACCCCGAAAGCGCCGCCCGTCAAGGCGCCGAAGCTCCCGCGGATGCCGGCCGGAGCGCACGTCACGGCGGGCAACGTGCGGCGGCAGCCGGCGAGGGCGGCGGTGCCGGAGGTCTACGTGGTGCGGGGGAGAGCAGGAGCAGGACGATGAGCGACGAGAAGACGCAGGCGCGCGAGCGGCCGGCCGGATCGATCCAGGCCCCGACCCGAAGCGACACGGGAGAGGGGTATGGGCAGGCGTCGCCGGCGGCGGCGCGCATCGCCCACCTCGAAGGCCTGCTGCGCGCGGGCGACGCGGCGCTCGAAGCGCTGGGGGTGCCGAACCACGGCGAGCCGATCGCGGAGAGGATCCGGGCGCTCCGGGCGTCCGACCTCGCCGCCGTCGATCACGTGGCGGAGCTGGAGATGCGGCCCGCCGGCATTCCGGTCGCCGTCCGCGGCGCGGAGGAGCCGGACTGGCATTTGACGGCCGAGGACCTGCGCGACGTCGCCGATCCTGCTGCGCCCATCTCGACGCGCCCCGGGCGCTGCGACGGCCGCACGTGCGTCTCGGGCACGCGCATCTACGTCGCCGCGATCCAGTCGTTCGGCACCGTCGAGGCGGCGCACGCGGCGTACCCTCACCTGCGGCGCGAGCAGATCGAGGCGGCGCTGCGGTACGAGCTGCCCGTCGAGGAGGAAGACCCCGCGGCGGAGCACAGCTACCACGTCGAGAACATCCGCGCCGCGCACGCCTTCTTCTCCGAGTGGGCCGAGTCGCCCGAGTACGGCAACTTCCCGGGCGGCGATCCGCGGCTCTTCTTGCCCGACGACCCGAGCCCGGCGGAGCGCGCCGCGCACCGAGCGGCCTGCGAGGCGTGGGCGGCCGGCGACCGCACGGAGCACGCGCTGCCGACGGTGAACGCGGAGCCGATGCTGGTGAAGGGGGTCACAATCGAGGCGGGCACAGCCTTCTGCGACGGCTCGCCGTTCGGGCCGGGGTCGTTCGTGCGTCGGGACGAGGAGGCGATCCGGCTGCGCGATGGGTGCGCGGCGGCGCTGGGGCTGGACAGCGAGCCGCTCTCCGACGCCGAGATGGCGGCGCACATGGGCCTGGACGCGAAGGGGCTGGCCGACGACGAGCCCGACCCGGAGACCGGCTGGACGCGCGCCGAGATGCGGGCCGCGTGCTCGCCGGCCACGCGCGACTTCTTGGCGGCCATGGACAAGCTGCGGGGCGGCGGCAGCGAGGCCGATGGTCTGGAGGCGTTCAAGACCTACCTGCGGGCGGAGCACGCGAAGCCCGTCACGCCGGCCCGGTAGGGGCCGCGGCGCGCGGCGGGCTGTCAGGAGGCGGGCTTCTCCGGCGCCGGCCTCGGGACCAGCGCCACGTCGTAACCGATCGCCGCCGCCAGCTTCTCGGCCGTGGGCAGTTCCAAGCGGTAGCCGGGCTTCCTGGCGTTCTCCAGGAACTGCTCGAGGTGTTGCCGGCTCTTCAGGCCGGCGCGCGCCGCGAAGGCCTCGTGCGACATGGCGTGCGCGGCAATGTAGGCCTCGACGGCGTCGCGGAGCTTCTGGGCCAGCACCTCGTCAGGGTGCCCGGTGTTCGGGCGCGGCTCAACCAGCATGGCCTGGCTCCTTCGCGAGCAGCTTGCGCACGCGCTCGATCTCGCTGGCGGCGTGCGGCGTCCCGCCCGCGTTCATGTCCAGGTAGTAGCGGAGCACGTCGGCCCTCGTGGGCAGCTCGAAGATGCGCCACTTGAACCCAGCGTAGTAGCGGAGCCGGCCCTCGTACTCGGTCACGAGGCGACCGAACGCGCGCAGCTCGCCGCGCATGAACATCATCGCGCTTGTGAGCCGCTGGAGCCCGTCGAGAATCTCGTAGGGACCGTCGGCGCCCGCGCGCCCGCTCCAGCCGTAGCGGTTGAAGCACAGCTCTTTCCCGCCCTCGCCACCGCGCAGGATGTACTCGACGTACGCGATGCGCTGCTCCTCGGTCCAGACGTGACCGCGCTGGAAGTCCGGCTCGAGGATGAGCCCCTCCTCTCGCACGTGGCGACCGATCCAGCGCAGAAGGTCGTGCCACTCGACGTCGACTTGATAGCCGCTCTTCGGAAACTGCGGGATGTCGTTGAAGTTCACGAGGTCCTCCGGTGCGTCTGCGCGCTTCGCATGCCAACTATCTAGCAACTGTTTCGCATAGCGCAATTGCAATATGCGAAACCGTCGCTACCTTCTCCCTCATGGCGGCGAGCAAGAAAACGGTCCGGGTGTACGAGGTTCTCTTCGACGGCGCGGAGGGCGGGCCGGCCGGCGACGGCACCCGCATCAAGCGCTTCGGCCCGAAGCACGAGCAGGCGGCCAACGAGTTCGCGGCGAGCAACACCGCCTACGGCAAGCCGGCGCACGTGACTGTCGCAGACGTGCGGCGCGAGCTGGCGCAGCGCTGGGGTGTCGCATGAGCGTCGAGATCCCCTACAAGAAGGGCCGCGTCGAGGGGACGTTCACGGTTCATGCTCAGACCGACGGCCGCGCTCGGGCGGAGTTCAAGGGCACCGTGGGCGGCAAAGACCACCACGGATCGATCCACTTCCGCGCTCGGGGCAAGACGGAGGACGGCGTCTACCTCTATGCACATCGTCTCGACAACCCGACGCGGGCCGCGAGCGCGGCCATTGTCGAGGCGGCGCAACGCGTGGTCCTCGCGTGGGCCCCGGCCAATGACGATACCTTCGCCGAGATCGATCGCGACTATGCCGGCAGCCAATACCGTGCCCGTCAGGAGGACGTCGCGGAGCTCCGCGAGAAACTCGCCGCTGCTGAGCGCGCCGTCGAGGCCGCCCGCGTCCACTTCCTTTCGCTTGGAGGCCCCCTGTGAGCGTTCGTCTCGTCGTTGAAACCGAGGGCAAAGGCCGGAGCTTCTCCGCCCTCGTGGTCTCTCGCGTGTACGCCGGGGCCGCGTGGCCGGACGGTCTCACCGGGCACGGCGGCGCGCACCGGCCGGTCATGGCGGTGCTCGCGACGACGCCGGGCGAAGCGTCGCCGCTGGCGGCCAATCTGCGGGAGGGCCGGAAGCTGCGACTCTTCGGCGACGGGATGACGAGCAAGGGCGAGAAGTGCGAGTTTATGAAGAGCGCCGGATACTCGATCTCGACCCAGCGCTGCGACGCGGGGGAGGTGCTGCTCGTTCGGCTCGGCGACGTGTTCGCCTTCTCGCCGGGGCTGCTCGAGGAGTCCGTCTCGTTCGTGTGTTTGCCGCCCCGCGCGCGGCTCGTCGAGGAGGCCCGGCGCTTCGATAACGCCTACGCCGTCCAGATCGCCACGGCCATGGGGCGCCTTCCGGTCAAGTACGAGTCGGAGCCGCACACCAAGATCACCACCGCCGATCGGCCCGTGCTCGGCGCGCTCGCCGCCCTGGTGGTTGCGCAGCTTGCCCAGCGCGTGCGCTTCCCGATCGTGGGCGAGCCGGCTTTCTGGACGCGGCTGTTCTGCGCGATGCTGCGTGACGGGATGGCCCGACGGTCGACCCCAACCGGGACCGGGCAGACTGCCAACTACCACGAGATCGGCGTGGCCGAGATTGGCTTTCACCCGGGCGTCTGCGTCTCGACCTCGCAGGCGGCCATTGGAGAGCTTCTGGAGCGTGAGACCCGCGCCTTTCTCTCGCGTCATTGACTGGCACTTTGACGTGCGCGATGCGCGTGCGTGGTTATTGTCACTCGACCGTTGCCGCTACTGCGCGAACGGCAGAAGAAAGAGGAATACCTTGGCTCGCCCCGCTTCAGTCGCCGTCGCCGGTTTCTACAAGACTCCCACCGAGCTACTCCCGCGCATCGCCAAGCTCGTGCGCTGCGACGACGGCGAGCACGCCTTCTTCGACCCCTGCGCCGGTGAGGGCGAGGCGGTGTTCGCGATCGCGTCCCTCTGCTGCGGCACCGAGGAGCGCCCAGAGGTCTACGCGTGCGAGATGGAGGCGACCCGCCACGACGCGCTCGTGCGCTCCGGCAAGGCGTTCGGCTACGGCGCCAAGATCGCCCACGGCGACGCCTTCACGCTGCGCCTGACGACGCGCGACCGCGGCCCGACGGTGGCTTTCCTGAATCCGCCATACGACACGGACCGCGAGATGGGCCGGCTCGAGGAGCGCTGGCTGCGCCGGTTCTCCGAGCCGCTTGCCATCGGGGGCGCGCTCCTCCTCCTGGTGCCGTTCTACGCGCTCGCCGCCAGCGCCGCGACCCTGGCCGCGCTCTTCGAAGGGCTCGTCTGCTACCGCTTCCCCGGGGCCTTCTTCGACGCCTTCAAGCAGGTGGTGCTCGTCGGGCGCCGCCGCTCCGCGCTGCTCGCCCCGGACCCGGCCGTCGAGGCGCAGGTGCGGGCGTGGTCCGCCGACGCAGCCGCGATCCCCGAGCTGCCGGAGGAGCCACAGGCGGTCGTCGAGGTGACCGGCGCGCGCCAGAGCCACTCGATCGGCTTCGATCACCAGGGCTGGACCTGCGAGACCCTCGACGTGCGGCGCGTCTGCGAGGCCTTCCGCCCATGGGCCTCGACGGACCGCGGCGGGCGGCTCGTCCAGATCCCCAACGTGATCCCGGCCGACCCCTTCGACGCCTTGCTCGCGCCGCGCTTCCCGCTCGGGACCGTGCCCCGGCCGGCTCACCTTGCCGCCGGTCTCGCAGCGGGCGTCCTCTCCGGCGTGCGGCTCGCGCCGACGGCGCGGGGCTCCGGGCTGCCGGAGATCCTCGTGCGCGGCACCTTCTCGCGGCGCTTCGTGGCGATCCAGGACAAGCTCAACAAGGAGGGCGAGAAGGTCGGGGAGCTCCAAGCGCAAGTTCCCGAGCTCGAGATCGTCGCGCTCGACCTCGAGGCCGGCAGCTACCACACGCTGCGCAGCTCGACGGACACGACCGGGGCGCGCTCCGTGGGCGCCATGACGGCCGGCGACCTGCTCGCCTCGTACGGGCGCGACCTGCTCACGGCGCTGCGCGACCGCTGCCCGGCGCTCTACGACCACACCGCGCCCGGGGCGGCCGACGCGCTGCCGAAGATCCCCGGCGCGCGCTCGCTCTTCAAGGCGCAGGAACACGCGGCGCGCGGCCTGGTGCGGGTGCTGCGCCGGCCCGATCGGACGGCGATCCTGCTCGGGGAAATCGGGGTGGGCAAAACGACGGTGGCGCTCCGGGCCGCGCACGCGATCGGCGCGCCCGGGGCGATCGTGATGGCGCCGCCCCACGTGATCTCCGGCTTCGCGGCGCAGGTCCCGGCGATCCTCCCCGGCGCGCGCGTCGTGGTGCTCGAGGACGTCTCCGACGTGGACGCCTGGATGGCGGACGAAGACGTGCGCTTCACGGTGGTTCTCGTCTCCCGCGAGGCGGCCAAACTTGGGCACGCGTGGGCGGGCGTCTCCGGCGGCCGCTGCCCCACCTGCGGCGCGAAGATCTCCGAGGAGGCGGACGAGCTGGCGCGGCGCCGCCTCACCTGCGGCGGCCAGCGCTGGACCACCACGGGCCCGCTCGGGCGGCTCGCCGCTACGATCGCGGAGGTGTCGCACCTGGCCATCCCGGGCGACATGAACGCGCAGGCCTTCGTGCCCGGCCGGATCGCGCGGGCGATGCGCAGGAAGCACACCGGCGACAGCGTCGCGGCAGCGTGGGCCGGCGCTCGCGATCGGCTGCGCCCGCTGGTCGGCGCCCTCGTGGCCTTGCTCGGCTCAAGCGACCGCGTCCAGTCCGCCCTCGCGTGGCTGCTCTGCGCGATCGGCGACCGCGCCCTCATCGCCGAGACGGCGCGCACCATCTTCGTCGGCTCGCTCTTCGACGCGAGCAACTACGGCGCCGGCAGCAACCTGCGGAGCTTCGCGCGGGCGCTGCTCCTGCTTGCGGGTGCCGCGGGCGCGCCGGTGGCCGCGGAGCTTCGGGTGAGCCAGCTCGCGCGGCCCTACTACGAGTCTGACCTCTGGCGCACCTTCGACACCAACGTGGACGAGATCGCCAACGGCAAGGGCGTCTGGACGCACGGGGCCCGCACGATCTCCGCCCGGACCATGAAGACCGACACGCACGAAGAGGCGGAGATCGGCAGTGTCCTCGCGGTGCGCCATGCCCTCGACGTGCTCGTCGGGGCTGGGGAGCAGCGGCGGACGCCGGAGTGCGGAGAGCCGCTGTTCCAGGCGGTGCCAGAGCCGCGCCGCGTGCCGCTCGCCCACTACGTCGCGAAGCGCTACGGCAAGGCGCTGCGGGCGCGCCGGTGGGCGCTGATCATCGATGAGGCCCACGAATACGCCGCGGAGGGGAGCGCGCAGTCGCTCGCGGCGCAGCAGCTTCTTGGCCTGCGACTGGCGACGATCGTGATGACGGGCTCCGTGATGAACGGCTACGCCGAGAGCCTCTTCAATCTCCTGTGGTGGACGTCGGCCGCCTTCCGGGCGGAGTTCGACCGGAAGGATCGTGGCGAGTTCGTGCGGCGGTTCGGCTACATCAAACAGGTCGTCGAGCAGCGCGACATGGAGGGCAAAAAGGTCGTCTTCGGCACGCACACCGATCGCGTCGAGACCGTCACCAGGGAGAGCGGGCAGGCGCCGGGCGTGCTGCCGACGTTGCTCCTGCGGCACCTTCTGCCGGGCGCGGTCACCCTCCAGATGGCGGACATCGAGAGCGAGCTTCCCGCGGTGCGCGAGATCCTCGTGCCCGTGCGGGCGGAGGGCGACCTGCTCTCCAGCTACCGGACGCTCGAGCGCGGGCTTCTCGACCAGATCAAGCGCGACCGCTTCAAGCCGGACCTGGCCGGGCGGCTGTTTGGGCAGCTCGCGGAGCTGCCTGCGGCGCTCGACAGGCTCACGGCGGACGTGATCGGCCCGGAGTACGCGGTGCGCTACCCCGACGGCGCCGGGGCGTCCGCCGGCAAGGCGGTCGTCGCGGTCGCCTCGCTGCCCGCCGACACCGTCACGCCGAAAGAGCAGGCTTTGCTCGACACGGCGCGCGCAGAGCTCGCCGAGGGCCGGAACATGGTCGTCTTCACCTGGCATCTCGACGTGATCCCGCGGCTCGCGCGGCTGCTCGGGGCGCTCGGCCGCGTGGCGGTGCTCGACTGCAACAAGGTCGCTCCCACGAAGCGCGACGCGTGGATCGCCGCGGAGGTGAAGAAGAAGACGCGCATCGTGCTGGTCAATCCGGTCGGCGTCTCGACTGGCATCAACAGCATGGTCCCGTACTTCTCGACCGATTGGTGGCACGAGAACCCGGCCTGCAACCCGCAGATCCTCCGACAAGCGAAGGGCCGCACGCGCCGCATTGGCCAGACGCAGGAGAAGCGCAGCTACTTCCCGGTCTACGAGGAGACGGCGCAGGCGGTCGCGCACCGGCTGCTGCTGCACAAGGTCGGCATCGGCGAGGCGGCGGACGGGCTCGACGCGACTGCCGCTCTTCAGGCTGCCGGCGTCGGCGCGGTCGACCTCACCGCGGCGCAAGACCTCGGGCGGGCGCTGTTCGAGGCGCTCACGGTGGGCGAGATGAGGATGGCCGCATGACCACCTGCCCCAACTGCGGCGCCGCCGTCACCCCCGAGAGCGCCCACGGTCCGGCCCCGTGCGGCGCCCCCGTCCTCGACTCGTTCACCGTCGAGCCGCCCGCCACCC
>ERZ724509.394-NODE-394-length-19597-cov-4.487361_pt1 | contig 19597 bp, 20 predicted proteins | sample MGYA00376042_ERZ724509 | MGnify/ENA primary metagenome ERZ724509 (study PRJEB28724, sample SAMN07190887) | wastewater metagenome | isolation source: effluent of sewage treatment plant in Hong Hong | place: USA: Christiansburg, Virginia | collected 2016-03-01 ...
GGCGCCCAGCAGATTTAAAACAATAGGCAGCACGATAATGATACTCAGCGTGAACAAAATCGGTAGCAACACATCATTAGTACGAATTTTTTGGTGGTGATAATACGAATCGTATGCCTTGTGCAAAATAAATCCAATACACAGCACTGTTAGCGCTACCCGTGGGAAAATGACGCTCTCAATCCCTAGCGGACGATACGCAACCGTCCAGTGATACGCCAACCAACCCAGTTCCGCGAGAGTTAACCCCCATACCAGGCTAAGAAATAATATATGCGTCTCGTCATACGTCGCCAATACGTGGCGGGCGGTTGCATACCCAATCAACCACATAATAATAACTGTGACCGATGCTGGCAGCGCATATGAGAGCATAAACAAAGCGGCAACACCGGCAAACAACGCCACTCCTGCCTGTGCGACGATGTAAGCGCGTTTGGCGCGTGGTTTCAAAAACAGCAGCCAGCCAATATATAACAGGGTTAAACCAATCAGTATCGCCAGCTTCTGCGCAGGCTCAGCCGCACTGATATATGTGGTATATAAAAACACAACCAGGCTGATGCTGACGATAAAATCGACTAGGTTTGCCTGAATGTTTACAAACCAATAACGCGGTCGCACTGCCAAAACACGCCACTTACTCAGCAGCACCAACCCAACCGCGGGCCATGGTGATTCAGTTGCACGGATGACCAACACAACGGCAATCGCTAGCGCGATGTTTAGTCCCATGTAGATGACCTCACTCAAAAACGAGCGTCGTCGAACAATTTTCAAAAATTCCATTGTCTTTACAGTATACCATGCCGTGCGGGGGTGGCTACTCCTGGGCAGCGCCAATAATAATCACAAAATCGGCCTCTGCGCTGCCAAGAACCGGTGGTGCAGTCGTTTTAACCGTCACACCAAAACGCTCAGCAAGTTTTGCAGCTGTTACTGTGTTGCCCTCACCTATCTTATATATCTCGACACTGGCATATGTTCCCGCAGGTGCGTTATCAACCAGCCCAACAGTAAAGCCGGCATCTGTTAACTTATCCGCCTCAGTCTGACCAACACCAGCGACACCACTTCCGTTAAGCACAACAATGTTCGCACTTTCACGCGTCACAGGATCGCTCGTAAGATTCTTTTGAACATAGGCTTGAATTGCAGTAAAGTCGTCAATGCCGGCAACTGGCCGGACGATACTCTGACCGTTATAACTGCCCGTCGTCACCAGCGGCGAATCTTCGTCAACCAGTGTCAGCGATATGATATCGGCCGAATTAATATCACTGCCCAGCGACATCAACGTGCGAATTTCTTTGGTTTCAACATTGGTACGCAGGTTGTTGCCCAGCGCATCAATAAGGCCGGTCACCGCACCAAGATTCGATAACGTTCCGGCACTCAGTGCCTTTTCGCGCAGTGCCTGAATAATCTTTTGTTGGTTTTTCTCGCGGTCAAAGTTACCACCAGGCAGCCCATATCCACCAGCAGCATTACGTGCGCGGGCCAATGCTAGGGCATGCTCGCCGTCCAAATGTGCAACTTCACCCTTATCGTATTTCACGTAGTAACATTTAAAGTTACATTTCCAGTCAAAGTTCCGATCCAAGATACCATTAGGATCAGGCGTTTCAATGGTGACATCAACACCGCCAACCGCATCGACTGCCTCAATAACGGCAGTGAAGTTAAGGTGTATATAGTACTGCGTATCAACGCCAAGGATATTCTTTACCTGTGCCTGCAAGGCCGCAGCACCAGCTGCTTCATCTGCTCCGTCGTCTGATGCGCACGAATATGCTGCGTTCAATTTGCCTTGGTTGCCGACCCAACAGGTGTCTTGATACGTCACCCACAAATCACGAGGCAAGCTTAGCATATAGGCATTTTTATTAACCTGGTCAACACTCAACAACATGATCGAATCAGTCAGGTTAGCGCCACCATGCGTTCCGCCGGCATCATCTTCGGCAGTCCCAAAGATCACGAAGTTGCTGCGGCCGTTGGCGTCTGTTTTAAGTGGCTGGTTTTGTACAATATCGAAAATACTACCCTTTAAGATGTTCTGACTCGCGCCCAAAAACTTAACGCCAAGATATGCGCCAACGCCAAGCGCCGCGATAAGCAGCAAAATAAAGAACCACTTAACAATCCGCTTTGCTTTACTGCGTGGTTTGGCCTGTTTCTCTAAGCGGCGACGCTGTCGTTTCGATAGTTTAGGTGCGTCATCACCGTTATCAATTTCGCGTAGCGAATCATCAATATCAGAACGGCCAATGCCCATCCCAGGGCGTGGACGACCAACCGTTTCGCGAACGGCATCATCTTCGGTGTGAAGCGAGCGGTCAATCGGCTCTACCTCAAGTCCCGATCGCTTCATATCATGAAGCTCACCCAATTGGCTACCAGTACGGCGAGGCACAAAGCCGTCGATTGAAGGTCGTTTATCTTTCATAAATACTCGTACTATTATACCTAATTTTGACACTATTTTGAACACTAAAAATCATAAGCTCGTTACTATCCCCCTGTCCTTAAACCGTGTATAGTAAGTGTACATGGAAGCCTCATTTCTGCAGCGCCACCCTTTTGTTAAAGATGCACTCAACATTGCCATCTTTATTTTTTGTGTACTGATTGGCACACTGCTGATTAATACGTTCATTTTTCGCAGTTTTAGCGTGATCGGCCCCAGCATGGAATCAACCATGTATACCAATGACCGCCTAATCGTTAACCGCCTGCCTGTCACCTGGGCACAGCTACAAAACAAATCATATATCCCTGAACGTGGGCAAATTATCGTTTTCAAAAACCCCCACTACAGTACGGGCATGTCAGACGAATACATCGTCAAACGCGTGATTGCTTTTCCTGGCGAACGGGTTACAATCCAGGACGGCCGCTACGTCGTCTACAATGATGAATTCCCTGATGGTTTTAACCCCGATGATGCCAATCACGGCGAACCAGGCGTCCCAACCAGTGGTACAGCCGATGAAATCGTTCCGGTCGGCGAGCTATTCGTTAGCGGCGACCACCGCCAGGGTAACTATTCACTCGATTCACGTAATGGTAGCAGCGGCCTGGGGACTATCCCCTTCTACGACGTTGTCGGCCCCGTCAGCATGCGCATCTTCCCATTCGATAAAGTCCGCGGCTTCTAACCCTTTGCAGAGGACGGACCTCGGCAGAATGCTTTACGCCAATTCTAGTAACTCAAGCATATTTCCCATGCCCTGAATATACTTACCGGGATTGTACCCGATATCTTTTTGAAGATCGTCCTTAGCAAACCATGCAATGGCTTCCAGCTCATCTTCCTGGTACATAAAGCTCTCGACAGGTACATCGACCTTTGCCTTATACCACTGCACGAAATATGTAGCATCTCCCTTTACTAGCTGCTTTGGACCATCGTGCAGCTCCACGTCTAACAGCCCAAGCTCCTCGGCTGCTTCACGGCGCGCGGTTTCCTTATATGAATCATCCCCTTCAACCGTACCGCCAACTGCCTCTCCCCATTTCCCTGGATCAACTTTTTTATCAAATGAACGCTGTGCCAATAGTATGTCGCCTTGAGAGTTTGTTACCCAGACAGATGCCGTACGAAAGATATCGACAGCGTAATCTATATCTCCCCGCTCTTTGTAAGTGATAATCTCGTCTTGGTCGGACACAATAGGTACGAGTGACATATTATTTTTCTAACAGTGACTGAATTCGCTTAAAATCTTCATCGCTTTTGAACTTGATGATAATCTCGCCTGCACCGCGGGTGTTGGTGCGAACGATAACTGGCGTCGTAAAACGCTTTGTAAATTGCTGAACTTCAGACTGATATGGTGATACAAAGGTTTCCGTCTTTGGGGCTTCACCTTTAACGTCGGCTTGTTTTATGCGGCCAATATAATTCTCGGCATCACGGGCTGTCCAGCGTTCGCGAATCATACGCGGTAACAGCGATTCAATCAAATCATCGTCCAGGCCGATAAGCGGACGGACCTGGCCTTCAATCACCTTGCCTTCAGCAAGCGCAGTACGCACAGATGCGGGCAGTTTCAATAAGCGCATCGTGTTGCTGATGGCACTGACCGATTTTTTACCGACGCGCTGGCTAATTTCCTCAAGGTTCAGGTTAAACTGGTTTTGTAATTTCAAATACGCAGTTGCTGTTTCGATAATGTTCAAATCGCGGCGTTGCAGGTTCTCAATCAACGATAGCTCAAGGCGATGTTGGTTAGTTAGTGTCCGAACAAGTGCCGGAATCTTGTCTAAATGTGCCATTTTAGCTGCGCGATACCGACGTTCACCAGCAACAATCTGATATCCACCCTCGAACGGCGTCACCACAATTGGCTGCAAAATACCGTGTTCGCGGATTGATGCGGCTAATTCTTCAAGAGATGCTTCGTCAAACTGGCGACGTGGCTGATCAGGGTCGGCAACAACCTGATCGATCTTGATCTGACGTAATTCACTAATTTGATCATCCTGACTGGCGGTTGGATCAAACGACTCGTCCAATAAATCGGTTGGGATCAGTGATTCAAATCCTCGGCCTAATCCTTTTTTGACACTCACGAGATACGCTCCATCACCTCTTTTGCAAGAGATTTATAGGCGCGCGATCCTTTACTAAACTTGTCGTACACGCCGACAGGCAAACCGTGGCTTGGTGCTTCGGCCAAGCGAATATTACGTGGAATGGTCGTCGAAAAAACCTTGCCAGGGAAATGCTTTTTAATTTCAGAATGCACCTGTCCACTCAGCGTTGTGCGTGCATCAATCATAGTTGGCAATACGCCCAGCAGTTCAAGGGTTGGGTTCATTCCCTTACGCACCAACTTCATTGTCTCAAGTAGTTGGCCTAATCCCTCTAGCGCGTAAAACTCAGCCTGAACTGGCAGCAGCACATATTTAGCAGCAATCAGCCCATTCACTGTAAGCAAACTAAGGCTTGGCGGACTATCAATAATCACAATGTCATACCCTGCCTGGCTGGCTTCGATGGCAGTTTTTAAGCGCGAGAATCGCTTGTCGGCCTGAGCCAACTGTACTTCAGTATTGGCAAGAAGCGGCGTTGTCGGTGCTAAAAATAAGTTTTTATACGCCGTCGGAACGACGACGTTATCCAAAGTTGTTGTTTCCAAAACAACGTCTGCCATCGTGCCAGTTAACGCCTGTTTATCGATGCCAAGCCCGCTGGTCGCGTTGCCTTGTGGATCAAAGTCAACAAGTAGCGTCTTCTTCCCCATTTTTGATAGGAAATATGCCAGGTTAACCGCTGTCGTGGTTTTGCCAACTCCACCCTTCTGATTTGTCACTGAAATTACCGTCGCCACGTGTCTGTTTCCCTCTTCTCTTTTGATATAGTATACCACGAGCCTAAACAAAAATCCTCGCCAGAAGCGAGGATCATTTGTCTTTTTTGGAGCTATTTGATTGAAGTAATTTCAATCTTTGAGTACTTTTGGCGGTGACCGTTTTCTTTGTGAACACGCTTCTTTGATTTGTAGCGAATCACACGGATTTTTTCACCTTTTACCAAATCGTCGACTACCTTAGCGGTAACGACAACACCTTTGACAGTTGGCGTTCCGACCGAGATTTTCTCTCCGTCAATTACCAACAATGCGTCTAAAGTGAGCTCTTTAGTTCCTTCCTGGAGGAGGTCCACCAGTAGGGTCTCTTTCTCGGTGACAATAAATTGTTTTCCACCGATCTTCACGACTGCTTTTGTCATATTGTTCCTTTAACGTTTAACTAATCAATTGCCCATTGTAACAGATATGACGACTCGTGTAAAGATGCCTGGTCGGCTATATTTGTCCGCCACCCGTCGATACGACGATCAGCATAAATACACATACGATAATCGTCAGTGTATATGCAGCGTGGTGTCGCTTCCAACTATTACGAAATGATTTCGGTAACTTGTTTCGATAGTGATGCGTCACTAGTGCCACGATACCGATGACCACCAGAAGCGCCAACACGCCAAGTGTGACAGGGCTCAGCGATTGTAATGCACTGCCCACATAGGCAACGGGGTTTGAAATACCTTGAATTGCCGGTGCATTTTCTATCTTTTTTTGGTCAGTTGCGGCAGATACCATCCCCTCAACTGCACGGCCATAATACGCAACGACCACCGTTGTCTCGCGCCCATTCAGTACGTCTTCGACTACTGCAAAACCGACATCTTTATAGCGTTCGTCCAGTATGTTGGCCCGATGCGTTTCGGACGCCATCCAGGCAGCCACGGTTGACGATGCATCGGTATAATTCTTGGCCAGGTTCTCGCCAGCGACATCATAATCATACTCCGCATCACCCAGCCACTTCCACGGTGTCACGCCAGTTGGCGATTCGTGTGCCCAATAATTATACGCAAACATGTCTTTGGCTTTCATGAACGCCGCATCGTTAAGTTTAGCGTTGATCGTTAGTGACGGCAGCCCTTCTAGCATGCGCTCGGCATTCGTTTTGTCTAACAACTCAGTGCTACTAATTGTCGAAGTGCGGCCAAGGACGGCCACCTTTCCAGATGACAGCGTACTGTACCCAATCTGGACACATAGCGCCAACACGGCAACGATCGCCAGCCCCTGCCACCTGATCAAATGAGGACGATATTGGTTGGCGGCATGCGGCACTAATAAATGCTTAATACGTCGCTTTAGCGACTTTGGTGCCTTTGTTCTAATCTGCTTAAGCGTTACCACGATATACGCAGTATAGCATTTCTAGCGTGGGTGTTCCAATCTGTGGATGTCTGCATGGTTCAGGCCATAATAGTGGGCAATTTCATGCCATAATGTCCGTTTTATTTGTTCAAACAACTCATCTGACGTCCGCGACACGGCCAAAATAGGGTTTTTAAACAAAGTAATTTTATCTGGCAAGACAAACGTATAGCCCGCGCCCCGTTTAATCAGTGGAATGCCTTCGTACAGTCCGAACAACAGACTATTCGATTGCAAATTCGTCTTGGTACGCTGGTGTTCGTCAGGATCATCGGCATACACGATAGCAACATTGTCCAAACCCTTTATGTACTTTTGTGGCAGCTCGTCCATGGCACGGCTAATCAGTGCATCAAACTCGGCATCGGTAATATTCATATACTAAGTATAGCAATCTTCAGACTTATTCGTCGGAAAAAGTAAACCATTCAGGGTCATCGTGAATGTCCTGTTCGACTTGTTGCCAGAACGCTTCCAGCTTACCTTCATCGATCTGTTCATTCAGATCAATTTCTTGGCGTTCCTGATGTGCGTCATCAATTTCGTCTTGGTCGGACGATGGATCAATGGGCTGAAATTGGAGGTGTGTCAGAAGTGTCATGTGTTTATTTTGGGTGCCTAATACATTAATATTAGCATAAACACGTTAAAATGTCAACCTACACGACCCTTTGGGCTGGCCTTACGCTGACTTTTTTAGTGACACCGTCAGCTCGGCGCCTTCGACAGTTATCGTCGTTTTGTAATCATATTCATCATGCGTCATATCGACTGCTAGCGTCTCGTCGGCAATGGTTGCCTTATGTTCATCGATTGCCCTCAGTACATCGTCATCGTTTGTCGCCAGACTCAGCACAATACGATCATCGACATTTAGTCCTGCATCCTTACGGGCATTCTGAACGTGACGAATCACTTCGCGCATCAAACCTTCGCGCGCAAGTTCAGGCGTCACATACAGATCAAGTGATACGTCGCCACCATCAAATACGTCTTTAACGTTCAGCTCGTCTTTCAAAATATCCTTGAAATCGATGGTCGTGCCGAATGTTGGCACTGTCACACTAGCCAGTGGCTGCCGCACTTTTTGATGCTCTTTCGCACGGATGCTAAGCCCTGCATTGACGTATTCACGTACCAGTTCCATGTCCGACACGACCAGTTCGTTAATATGCCCGACGGCTGGCCAATCCAACAAATGCACGCTCTCGCCGCCGGTGAGTTTTTGATACAGTTCTTCGGCCAAAAACGGCGCAAACGGTGCAAGTACCATCGATAACTGAACCAGCACGTAATGAAGCGTCCGATAGGCGTTATCCTTATCGGTATCATCACCCGATTTCCAAAAACGACGCCGTGAACGACGAACATACCAGTTACTGGCATCTTCGATAAACGGCAGGATCGGTTTCAAAGCATTCGGTATGTCATAAGCGTCCATATGTTTTTCAACCTCGGCCGTCAGCTGATGAACGCGGCTAACTACCCACTGATCAAGCGGATTTGTGAGCTGCTCGGTGGGGTCCGACAAGTCACCGGTAAATTCCCATTTGTCGACTTCGGCATACATCGTAAAGAAATCATACATGTTCCAAACCATACTGAGTTTTCGCGCCACGTCACTGACATCCTTGTCCTGCAGAGCAAAATCCTCGCCATTGAGCACCGGTGATTGTAGCAATAAAAAGCGCAGACTATCGGCCGAATACTGATCCATCAGCTCATTCGGATCAGTGTAATTGCCATAACTCTTGCTCATTTTACGGCCGTCACTACCGGCGATTGTGCCGGTCACAATCACGTTTTTAAACACGTTCTGTCCGAATAAACCGACGCTAATTGCGTGCAAGTAATAAAACCAGGCACGGACCTGTCCGACATACTCAACAATAAAATCACCTGGGAAATTTTGTTCAAACTTTTCAACATTTTCAAATGGATAGTGAAACTGCGCAAACGGCATGCTGCCGCTTTCAAACCAACTGTCCATCACTTTATCTATACGACCATACTGCACGCCGTCGATCTCGAACGTAATGTCATCGACCCACGGACGATGATAATCATCCAACTCGATGCCACTCAGCTCTTTCAGCTCGGCATAACTACCGATAACTTTGACATGTTCTTCGCCACTACTGTCGATGCCCTTCCATACCGGCATCGCCGTCGCCCAAAAACGATCGCGTGATAAGTTCCAATCTGGCGCCGTTTCGATTGTTTTTTCAAATCGACCATGTTTTATATGATCAGGAAACCAATTAATGTGTTCAGTATTTTGCGCCAACATCTCTGTACGCTGGCCATCAATATCCATAAACCAACTGGGGTGCGCGCGGTACATAAGGCGATTGCCCGTCCGTGGGTTGTGCGGGTATTCATGTTGAATATAATCAATCTTCCACACTACACCGCGCTCTAATAAGGTCTTTGCAATCGTCTTATTAATTGCCCACACGTCTTCACCCGCCCAGTCACCTTCGGTGTACAACCCGTATTCGTCCAGCACGTGCACAACAGGGATATCATTCGCACGTGCCAGCGCAAAGTCCTCTTCACCATACGCAGGCGCCAAATGGACAATGCCGGTGCCAGATTCAGTTGTCACATAATCCGCAGCATACACTTCGTGTGCGTGTTCTCCGCGGTCGACGCCAAGTAATGGCTCATAGGTTTTGCCGACAAGTTTTGAGCCCTTAAACTCATGAAGAACTTCGTATGGAACTGGTTGATGTTTTTCGTCTGTAAATACTTTAGGGGCAAGGTCTTTTGCAAGGATAAATATCTCGTCTGCAACCTTCGCCTCGACATATTCTGTCTCGGAATTAACGGCTAAAGCCGTATTAGCAGGAAGAGTCCATGGCGTCGTTGTCCACGCCAAAAAGTATACCGGTAAGTTAAGCGTTTTAGTCGACTCGCCTACTGATTCTGGAGTAAGTTCAAACTTCGTATAAACACTTGGGTCAGTAACGACCTGGTACGCGCCCGCGTCCATCGTCACCTCGGCCTTAGAAAGTGGCGTCGCCCACTTGGTGTCATACATCAGTACTCGTTCACCCTCATAAATCTTGCCCTTTTCGTATAGCTGTTTAAACGCCCACCACACAGACTCCATGTAATCTTTGTCCATGGTTTTATAGGCACCTTGAAAATCAACCCAGCGGCCAATCCGATCAATTGTTTCTTCCCACAGATTACCTGTTTGGATCATGCTCTCACGCGCCGTCGTAATATATTCCTCCAGGCTGACGCGAGTACCAATTTCGTGACGGTCAGTAATACCCAGCTTATTCTCGATAAAGTTTTCAGCGGGCAGCCCATGCGTATCCCAGCCCCAGACGCGTTCAACATGTTTGCCTTTCATCGTCTGATACCGTGGCACCGCATCTTTTACAATTGAACTCAGCAGCGTGCCATGATGTGGCACGCCTGTAATAAACGGCGGGCCGTCATAAAAAACAAACGAGTTATCTGTCGGGCGGGCTGCAACCGACTTTTCAAACGTCTTGTTTGTCTTCCACTTCAGCACCAAATCTTTTTCGTATTCAAGTGCGCGGCGACGGCTGTTTGCTTTGAATTTCATTTGTTTCCTTTCATAAAACAAAAAATCACCTCTTTCGAATGCCAGAGTCCTTACGGACGTTACCATCTGGCTTCCAAAAGAGATGACTCTTTTAGCACTTAGTTGTTCGATCTCACGTGTCGATTACCGTTTGAACTTCGTGGTTGATAGTCACTCATCAAACATATGCTTGAATGTTCTACCCTTTATTTTACTCTTTCGGATCGATCTATGCAAACAGTGCCGAACCAAATTTCAGGAACACCAATACTACCAGAAGAACCAGCCAGCTAGCGACGATCAACTTATGAAAGTCCTTCTGCAAAAACGTCTGAATCATCTTATTACGTTTTTTATTAAAGCCAAATATGTTATCGCGAAGATTATAATGTGTCATTGTCGCAAGAATCATCGTGGTACTGAATGTCACAACCAAGCACCAAGGGCATAGAACTTGAATGACGTACACACTGTTAAAGAATAGCCAGTAGGCAAAGATGGCACCTAGCAAGTACCCGATATTACCTGCAATCAAAAACCAACGAGGAAATTTTGTACCACCAAGTCCCAGAACGGCAATCGTTACGACAACTGCAAACGCCATTAAACCAATGAACATGTTTGGAAAACCAAACACGCTGGCCTGCCATGTCTGCATTACTTTCGAGCAATCAAGCACTATGTTAAACGAACACGACAATACAGCCTCGGGGTTCTTAATAACATGAATTTCCTCAACGGACAGTACGAATGCTGCACTTAGTGCAATCAAACCGAACGCCAGCATTGTCCCAAATGTCCACCGATTCGAACGTGTCATTTTATCATTCGATTTTTTGAAAAGTTTAAACATAATAACTTACCTCGCTTATAGTTGGCAGTGGCAATCCCCTCCACAAGTTTTGCATATGACTGTCATCCGACAATGCAATGACAGTGGGATATTCAACAATGTCATATGCCCGACAAAATTGTTCGCCTGCAGGCTGCTCTGGGTCAAGCGTTTCGATGTCATGGCCTGTCTGACGCTTAAAATCGCGCAGATAATCCAGTACGTCGCGCGCGTGATCGCTTTCGTTTTTGTATACCACCACCACGCGCATCGGGCTATGACTCTCGACGCGTTTGACGACGCAGTTCCAAAATTTTCACAAAATCGTCAAGCGTTTTAAATTCATGATACACACTGGCAAAACGCACATACGCTACTTCGTTACGAGTCGCAAGCGCATCAAGCACTTTGTCGCCAATTTGTTTCGATGTGATCTCATTTTCGCCGATTGCATACAGTGCATCTTCGATGTCGGTAATCATCTCTTCAACTTCTACCTCTGATGCGAAGAACTTTCCGACAGATTTTTTGATGGCATTTGATAATTTATCTCGATCAAATAACTCACGCGTATCGTCCTTTTTAACAACTGTCAGATTTGGTTTTTCAACCCGCTCATATGTCGTAAAGCGTTTGCCATCTGGTGCTTCGCGGCGGCGGCGAATCGTAACGCCGTCGCTGACTTCGCGTGATTCGATGACTCGGCTGTCGCCGATATTATATTTTGCCATATCGCCCTATGCTTCCTTGTCGTGTGATTTCTTGTTTTTCTTGCGGCGTCGCAGGAAAGCAGGCGTGTCAGATTCATCTTCGTTTTCAGTTGGTTGATTCCAAATATCATGCGTGTTCTCTTCAGAGAATGCCGCCGCTGCCTCGCTGTGATCAAGGTTCATGTCGATGCCGCTTACGGCGTCATCTGATACGGTGGTGGTCGCTTCGTCAGACGTGTCGTCGCTCACTACTGGCTTTTGGTGAAAATAAGCAGAATCAAATCCAGTGGCGATGACCGTAATGATCAATTCGTCTTCCAGGTCAGGCTTCAATGTTGCACCAAAGATAATGTTTGCATCTGGTGAAACGGCACTGGTGATGATCTCGGCAGCTTCTTGAATCTCACTCATACTCATGTCGTACCCGCCCGTCACATTGAACAGCACGCCCTTGGCACCATCGATCGATACTTCAATTAGCGGTGATTCAATTGCCTGTTGTGCAGCCTGAAGCGCACGATTGTCGCCACTTGCACGACCAATACCCATCAGGGCTGATCCAGCGTTGCTCATAATGGCCTTCACGTCGGCGAAGTCCAAGTTGATCAGCCCGTGTTCAGTAATCAGTTCTGAAATACCTTGCACACCTTGACGCAGTACATCATCGGCGATCTTAAAGGTTTCAAGGAGTGGTGTACGGCGGTCAATCGTTTGCAGTAAACGATCGTTAGGAATAGTGATCAGCGTGTCGACCTGGCGACCCAGCTGTGCAATTGCCCATTCGGCATTTTGACGACGCTTTTCACCTTCGAAACTAAATGGTTTTGTTGCAACACCAACCACCAAAATACCCAAATCACGAGCAATCTCGGCAACAACGTGTCCCGCACCGCTTCCGGTACCACCACCAGCACCGATGGTCACAAACACCATGTCGGCACCAGCTAACGTCTCACGGATCTCATCACGTGATTCATTAGCGGCCGCTTCACCCGTCGAAGGGTCAGCACCAGCGCCCAGGCCACCCGTTGTGGTGTGTCCAAGGTGCAATTTTACATCTGCTTTAGAGTTATGAAGTGCTTGCGCATCAGTGTTCATTGCAATAAACTGCACACCGGTCAGACCAGCGTCTTTCATTCGGTTGACGGCACTACCGCCTGCACCACCAACACCAACTACTTTGATGCTTGCAAACGTCTGGATATCGCTTGGTTTTACTTCAGGCATGAATCTGTATCTCCCTAGTCTTCGTATTCTGTTATCAGTATAACATTTTTATGCAAGAAAAATACTAGGCCTTGAAGCGAGCAAAGAATTTACTGACCATACCACCAGCGTCAGAAAACGATGCTGATTTCTTTTTGCTCGTCGTGCGCTGGCCGTCGGCTTCGCTATCGATTAACATCAGCCCAACTGCCGTTGCAAATTGCGGCTTTTCAATATCGTCAGCCACGCCGCCGTACCCTGATGTTTTACCGACACGAGCTGCGAGCCCTAGGTACTCTTTGGCATATTCTGCCAAGTTCTTTATTTGTGCCGTTCCACCGGTCAGGACAACACCACTTGGCAGTTTGCCGGCACGTCCAGCACGTTTTAATTCATGCTGAATCGCCTCAAACAACTCTTCCAAACGGGCTTCGACGATCTCATCAATGTCGCGGGTATCAAAATTGTGTATTTCACCACCATGCTTCAGGCTAATCCCAGCATTTTCGTGACGCGGTACGGCTGATGCGTGCTCTAATTTCACCTTTTCGGCAATTTCAGGATCAGTTTTCAGACCAATCGCCAGATCATTCGTAATATTAATGCCGCCGACTGGCAACACTGCAGAATACTGCAGGTCGCCTTCTTCATAAATCGCGATATTTGTGGTTGCACCGCCAATATCAATCACTGCTACGCCGTTTTCCAGTTGTTGTTCGCTCAGCACCGCACGTGCGGCAGCAACGCCCGCCACAATAATCGATCGCGGCACTACTTTGGCAGCATCGGCTGATTTTTGCAGGTTAATCAGGTGCGGCGCCAGTGCTGATACCACGTGGGCATCGATTTCCAGGCGCGTACCCGTCATACCCAGCGGGTCTTTAATGTTATCTTGGCCATCCAGTTTGTACGAATGCGGAACAACGTCCAATATCTCGCGATTAGCTGGTACCTTGCCGAGTGTTGCGACTTCTTCGATGCGTATCAAATCGTCGTGAGTAATTTCGTGATCCGCCGCGCCGACTGCGATCATGCCATCAGCATGGGTACTTAAAATATGTGTTCCGTTGATACTGATCGTTGCTGAATCAACCTGGTACCCACTCATGCGTTCGGCTTCACCAAGCGCATCGTCAATGGCCTGCGCAGGGCCGCTTAGGTTAACGACCGTCCCCTTACGCATACCGCTGTTGGGCGCACTGCCAACGCCGACGATAGTCGGCGCACCCGTTGTGCCATCAATATGAGCGACAACACACCGGACTGTCGATGTGCCAACATCAATACCGACAGCATATTTAGAATTCTCTTGCATAGCACCAGTATATCGCTTATGTAGACCGTTTCACAAGACCTTAAGAATGAGGGTCTAGTTCTCGGTATGGTTGTCCATGTCGTTGCCGGCTGATTGCTTATTAACATACCCGGCTTTAAATGCCTCAAGCTTTTGCTCTACTTCTTGCATCTCTTTACCAAGATCACCTGCAATACTCTCAATAAACTTCGTTATCTCTTCGATATTCTGACGTGGAGTTCGATCGATCTTATTTGCCTCCATCGTTTTGACTGTATCGCTAAACCGCTCAGCTACCTCGCTTAGCTTGTCAGAGCTCACTACCTCAAAAAGTTCTCGTGTCGTACCCAAAGCCGGCAACAACTCTTGCGCCAAAAACTCACGTGCGGCCCTCGGGTTCTCAATGACGACCCCAACCGATCGAGATCTGTGGTTAAATACCGTCCCAGTCGTCGCAAGTTCGTATATAGCCTCTGCTGCCTGCTGTTTTTGATCAGACGTCCGAAGCTCATTTTCAGTGCCAACATCCGGTGCGTGTTTTGCGGCATCCAGTACTGCCGTTGCCCATTCAACTCCTTCGCCAAGGTCCTTATGCCTATTATAAAGTCTGCTGTACTCCCGGGCTAACTCCATAAATTCTCTGGTTGGCATGATGGCAAAATGTTCTGGATCAAGGTCATATAAGCCCTCGTATTGGTCAGACATAAAGTTCAGACCATCTTGTATATGTTCGCGGTCATTCGCCACCTTTTCTCTCGTTGCCTGCGCAAAGTTTGCAACTAATTCATCCAGCCCTTGCTTTGCCTCTTCCAAAGCAAGCTCCCCTTCTTGCTTTTCAAGTTGCAAACTTTCGAACCTTTGCTCTACAGTCTTGCGATAGGCTTCCGTGTCTTCCTCGAGAGATCCCTCGCTATATTTTGCGGCTTCCATCTTAATGGGGTCGTCAAGAATTTCTCTAACCCTAGCGAGCCACTCATCTGTCTTCCTTAGGCTTTCTTTGAACCCATCGATCGCAGCCAGTTTAGCCTCTCGCTCGGTTTCAATTGGACGCGTCCACACATCTTGGTGTAACGGATCTTTCTCTAGTGATGCAAGAGAATCACCTCTGGAAGCGCTACTTGCAAGGTTCTCGTTGATGAGCCTGGCATAGCCATGCAAATTATTGACGCTTTCTGAATCAACAAGGACCTGCTGCACGGCATGACCGACCGTTTCGGCCTTTTTAAAATCAAATCTTGTGTCTGTGTCGTCCTGCTGTTGGGCAGACCTCTCTCCGACCAGTTGTTCAGGTTGCGTGACGCCTTCACTTTCATGTTGCGTTGCTGCTGTATCTAAAGCCTCAGGTTGTGCGCCGTACGATGCCTGCTCGCCACTGTCTTGCTGATCCATAATTAATCCTTTGCCTGTTTATAATGCGTATGCTTATACAATACAGGACCGTACTGACATGGTCAATCTGCGCAAAGGGGCTACAGCTGTGTCAGAATTTCAGCACCATCTTTGGTGATTAACACGGTGTGCTCAAACTGCGCAGCCATGCTGCCATCGCGCGTCACTAACGTCCAACCATCGTCAGCGGTACGGATTCCCTCGCCCCCAAGCGTGGTCAGCGGTTCAATCGCAATCGTATCACCTGGCGTTAGTAGTACTCCGGTACCAGCGCGGCCATAATTCGGTATCTCGGGCGCTTCGTGCATCTCGTGCCCCACGCCGTGACCAACTAAATCGCGAATAATCCCTATCTTGCCCTGGGTCAGCACCTTTTCAATCGCGGCACTAATATCGCCCACCCGCGTCGGTCCTTTAATGGCATCAATTCCTGCGTACAAACTGCGTTCAGTCACCGATAGTAAATGTTTAACCGCACCGCTAGCGGGCTCACCGACCACCATCGTAAAGGCACTGTCGGTTTTCATGCCTTTATACGTAATAACAAAATCAAATCCAACCACGTCGCCCTTTTCCAGTACATAATCGGTAGGGATACTGTGCGTGATTGCTTCGTTTACCGATATACAAATCACGCCTGGAAACTTCACCTCATCAGTCAAATAGGTTGCAGTTGCGCCGTGACGCGTAATCTCGCCTGCTACCCAAGCATCCAGCTCGCGCTCACTGACGCCGGGCACAACGCGCGGTTTCAAATCTCTAAAAATGGTCGCTAAAATCTTGCCGCCATCGCGCATTGCCTGAATTTCTGCTTCTGTTTTCGGTCGCTGTACCATTATGCGCTCAGGGTATTCTGCGTCACCGCTTCCATAACGCGGTCATGCACCTGCCCAACCGTGCCCTGGCCATCAACATGAGTAATCGCGATGTTCTGCTGCCCAAGATATGCCAAAATTGGATTTATTTCTTCCTCGTAAATCGCTAAGCGTTCGTCAATCGCCTCGGCGTTATCATCTGCACGCCCTCGTATCTGCATACGCTGCAGCAGTTCGTCGCGTGGCACTTCCAACACAATAACAAGGCTGATCGAACGGCCGTGCTCAGGCTGGCTATCAACCAGCCACTGTGCCTGCGAAAGTTCACGAGGGAAGCCATCAATAATCACCCGGTCAATGCCGTCGGCGCGCTTCAAAGCATCTGCCATAATTGCATTCACCTTATCATTGTCGGCTAGCTGGCCTTCGGCCATCTGCTGCAATAACTGTGGGTCACGACTGTCACGCAGCAACTGTCCGGCACTCAGCCAACGCCAGCCCTGGCGGGCAGCCAATATCTGTGCCTGTACGCTCTTACCCGATCCAGCTGGGCCAAAGAATATAATCATCTCACATGCTCCTTTTTGTTTTATTGTAGCGCGTTTTTGACCAGTTGTGCGACCAAGGCACCGTCGGCGCTATTTCCAAGCTCTTTTTTAACAGCACCAATCACTTGTCCCATCTGTGCCATGCCTGTCGCGCCCGTCTCGGCAATGACGCGAGTAACAACTGCCTGAATATCGGCTTCGCTCGCTTGCGCCGGTAAATATAATTCCAAAATTGCAGATTCTTTTAATTCCGTCTCGCTCAGTTCGGGACGACCAGCTGCCGTGTATTGGCTGGCACTGTCTTTGCGCTTTTTGATTTCACGGGCAATCAATTGTTCGATTGCCTCATCCGCCAAGCCTTCATCACGGACTTTTTGAGCGACTTCTTCGTTCAAGATTGCAGCTTTAAGACCGCGCAGTACCTCGCCTTTAAAACGATCGCCGCCTAATAAGGCGGCTTTAAGATCGATATCGATTTGCTCTTTTAGAGCCACGTTTAACGTAGTCCTAGTCGGGCTTTATCTAGCTTGTCAGCTTTGCGCTCTTTACGAATAATCGCTTTTTTGCGACGCTCTGTTTTGCTGATTGGTTTTGCAAAACGCATAGCAGTCTTGGCTTCAGCCAAAACACCGCTTTGCAATACTTTGCGGTTGAAACGACGAATTAAATTCTCGTTTGCTTCTCGTTCATCTTTTCGGGTTACTTGTACCATATGAACTGTATTGTAACAGAGAACGGACGCTGTTGCAACTACAGAATCTCTACGCCCAGCAAACGACCCTCAACACTCCGACTGCCCTGCCATTCATTTATCGACGGCTGAAACAGAACGGTGACGACTTCACCTGGCTGCACAAAATAATGGTCTGGCGCATTAAACGCTACCACCTGCATGCGTCTGCCGGTGCGGTCTTTGATATCCAGTTTAACGTGCTGGTTGTCGGCACCCATTTTGCGTACATCGGCCACAATCACTTCTTCGATTTTTAATATCGGTTCTGGATTGCCACTACCAAACGGCTCCAGTTGGTCTAATTGATCGATGAGGTCTTCGTTCACTTCACTCAGATCGCCAATCACCACGTCGGCCTTGGCATTCAGCAGCGCTGTTTGATCACGTAGCTTTAAAGTTCGATAAAAATCGTTAACGCGCTGACGAAAGACAGCAATGTTTTCGGTCGGTAACGTCACTCCTGCCGCTAACCTGTGCCCGCCACCTTTGGTGATAATGTCGTCACTGGCACGAATAGCCGCCACGGCGCTAAAATCACCGTAGCTGCGGGCCGATCCTTTGGCACTGTCACCCATTTCCTGCAGCACATATGTCGGTTTTTTATATCGTTCTAATAACTTCGCGGCAACAATGCCAACAATACCGTGGTTCCAATCGCTGGCGCTCACCACCAACACCGGATCATCGGCGTATTGTTCTGCCTGAATGATTGCTGCTTTAAAAATCGCATCTTGATCGGATCGCCGAGCGATATTAAGTGCATCCAATTGCTGCGCCTTATCAAGCGCCGTTTCATTATCCGTCGCCAGCAACATATCCAAACTATGTCTGGCTGTCTCTAGTCGCCCTGCCGCGTTCATACGAGGTCCCAGCGCAAAGCCAAGCGACCGACTGTTCAGTGTGATTGGTTCAACACGCGCAACTGCCATCAGCGCCTTTAGGCCTGGCCGACGGGTTTTTGCCAGTACCTTCAGCCCAAAATACACATTGGTACGGTTTTCATCGACTAACGTCACGACGTCACACACTGTGCCCAGCGCAACCAAATCCAGCAGCCACTTTTCGTTACCCGCAGGTAGCCCATCCAGACGAGTCTGTAATGCCTGCACCAGCTTAAACGCCACACCAACACCCGCCAAATCAATGAATGGATATGGGTGGTCAGCGCGCTTCGGGTTAACAGTCGCAATGGCCGGTGGCGGTGTATCACTGACCATATGGTGATCGGTCACAATAACATCGACACCCAGTTCATTGGCACGCGCGATTTCTTTGTGGCTTAAGCTACCACAGTCCACCGTCACAATCAGCTGCGCCCCGGCCTTAGCAATCGTCTCGACCGCATCAATCGTCAGTCCATACCCTTCGACAAATCGATTGGGAATAAATGCCTCGACGTGCTTGAACCCAAACGATGAGAAGGCGTCAATCAGCACTGTCGTCGCTGTTAAACCGTCGATGTCATAATCTCCATAAATCATGATCTTTTCTTGTTTTTCGCGCGCAATCACCAGCCGTTCGACGGCCTTGTCCATGTCGGGCAGCAAAAACGGATCGTGGCGAATATCGTAATTTGGTGACAAAAAATCGGCGATATGATCGCCGGTTAACCCGCGAGCGGCCAGGATTTCTTGAAATAATGACATGTTAGATATCAGACGATGAACGCTTTGGGCGTCCGGCGTGCTGCTGTGACTTGATGACAATGCTTTGCAGTTCTTTAAAGATCGGGAACTGTTTATTGGTAGCGTAAATCTTGGTATTT
>ERZ724509.395-NODE-395-length-19534-cov-29.318446_pt1 | contig 19534 bp, 19 predicted proteins | sample MGYA00376042_ERZ724509 | MGnify/ENA primary metagenome ERZ724509 (study PRJEB28724, sample SAMN07190887) | wastewater metagenome | isolation source: effluent of sewage treatment plant in Hong Hong | place: USA: Christiansburg, Virginia | collected 2016-03-01 ...
CCACCAGCGCGCAGCGGATGCAGTCGGCGCTTTGCAGCCAGGCGAGGAAGGCGGCGTCGGTCATGCGAGGGCGGCCCGCTGTTGCAGGTGCTGGGTGTGCCGGGCCTTGCTGGCAGCTTCCACCGTGGCGCGGGTGATCTGCTGGGTGTTTTCGTGCGTGGCCATCGCGCCGAGCTGGTGGCCGGCGTTGTTTTGCTCACGCAGGCGGCTGACTTCGGCGCGCAGGGCCTTGATCTCCGCGATCAGCGCCTCACCGCCCTGCCCGGCCGGGTTGTAGCGCGCGGGGATGATGGCCTCGCCCCGGTGGATCTGCGCCACCATGTCGCGCGGCACGTAGTTGGTGCCCTGCTCGAAGGCGGGCAGGTTGTGCGAGACGGCCCAGGCCAGCGACGAGCCGGGGGCAAAGCCCATGGCGGCGTCCAGCTCGGCGCTGCCCACGCCGTTGGCCACGGCGGCGTCGTACAGCATACGGGCGCCCGTGTCGTCCTGCGGGAGCGTGGCTGCGTAGTCGCGGATGATCTGCGCGCGGGCGGCCGTGGTGGCGGCGGCGGCGGCGGCGGTGCTGGCCGGGTTGGCATTGAGCAGCGGGGCCAGCGCGGCGGCGATGCCCTCGGGCAGGCTGCGCAGGATGTCGGGCACGGGGTCGGCCACGGCCACGTCGGCCAGCGTGGCCATGTAGGCGGTGGCGGCCTGCTGCGCCGTGACCACGGCCTGCTGCTGGGCGGCCAGGTTTTGCTGGGCGGCCAGTTGCGCGGCGCTCAGGGCCTGCAGGTTGGCCTGCGCGCTGCTGACCTGCGCGTTGGCGATGGCGCTTTGCGCGCCGGCCTGGGCGTACAGGTCCTGCACCACGGTCTGCAGGGTTTGCAGGCGGGCGATCTGCTCGGCGCTGAGCGCGTTGGCGCTGCTGCTGGCGGCCTTGGACGCGTCGAGCTGGGCCTGCAGCAGGGTGACCTGCGGGCTGTTCTGGCTGACCAGGCCGGCGCCCAGGCTGTCGAGCGCGTCGGTGACGCTGGTGAACACGCTGGTGGTGTAGCTGGCGGGGTCGAACTCGCGGGCCAGGCGCAGGTAGGTGTCGGCCACGCCCTGCAGGTTGCCCAGCGCCGTCTGGTCGCCGCCCCGGGCCGCGGCCAGCGTGGTCTGGTACTGCGCCAGGGCCTCGGCCACTTTCTGCGCCGGGGTCAGGGTGCTGAGGTCGCCGGTCTTGAGGCCTTGCACGTAGTCGCGCAGGCGCTGGCCGTACTCCAGCAGGGCCTTGGCGTTGGCCAGGGCGTTGTCTTGCGCGGCCTGCTCGGTGGCTGCGGTCTGGGTGATGACGCTGTACAGCTCTTGCGCGGCGCTCAGGCGCGCGTCGATATCGCCCGCGCCGTTGACGGTGGCCCACAGCGCGGCTTCGCGGTTGCCGCCGGCGCCGCCCAGCGCGCCGCTGATCTGGTCGAGCAGGCTGGTGGCGGTGTTCATGGTGCCGATCCAGCGCTGCGCGGCGCTTTGCAGGCTGCTGATGGCGGACTCCTGCGCCTGGTAGGCGCTGGTGGCGTCGCTCACGGCCTGCTGGGCGTCCTGGATGGCTTGCTGCGCGTCCTGGATGGCGTAGATGTGCTGCTGCAGGCCCCGGTTGCTGGCGTCCAGCGCGGCGAGTTCCCGGGCGCGGATCGCGGCGGTGTTGCCGGTGAGGTTGAGCAGGGTGGACTCCAACCCGGCGCGCTGCTGCATCACGGCGGCAGCGTTGCTGGCGGTGGCCGCCACGGTCTGGAAGCCGCTGCTGACCTGCGACAGCGCGTCGACCACGCTGAGAATGGCACGGGCTGCGTCCAGGTTGCCGGCGGCCATCATCTCGCCCAGGCCCGCCAGCACCTGCTCGCGGGTGGCACCCATGATGTCGGCGGCGGTGACCTTGATGCCGACCGAGCCCAGCGTGGCCTGGATCTGCGCCACCTGGTAGGCGGTGTACTGCACGTCGTTGAGCAGGGTGCGCGCGGCGCTGCCGAACAGCGTCTGCACGTCGGCCAGGGTGGTGACGACCTGCTGGATGGCCACGGCCGCGCTGGTGCTCTCGGCGGTGACGCCCTGGAAGCCGGCGGACACCTCGGTGAGCGCGTCCACCACGTTGAGGATGGCCCCTGCGGCGGCGATATTGCCGGCGGCCAGGGCCTGCTGGTAGCCGGCCAGCACCTGCTCGCGGGTGAGACTGGCAATCTGCTGCGCGCTTAAGTCCATGCCGGCGGCGCCCAGTGTGGCCTGGATCTGCTGGATGCGGTAGGCGCTGTATTGCGCGGCGTTCAGGAGGGTCTTGGCGCTGCTGTCGAACAGCTTTTGCACGTCGGCCAGCGTCAGGGCGGCGGTGCCCAGGGTCTGCACGGCCTCGGCCGCCTGCTCGGCCACGGGGGTGAGCTCGGCCACCACGCCGGACAGGCCCAGCAGGGCGGCATAGGTGCTCTGGCCGCTGGCGGTGGTGAGGTCTTGCGCCTCGATGAGCTTGCGGAAGTTCTCGCGCGTGGGCTCGGTGATGGCGCGGAAGAATTCGTCGCTGGAGTCGGCAAAGGCGCCGCCGGCCGCGAGGTCTTGCAGGCGGGTGTTGAGCGACTGCAGCTTGGCGTCGAACTTCTCCTGCTCGGAGTAGAAGTTCTCGTAGTAGGCGCCCAGGCTGGCGCCGAAGGCCTGCAGGCCGCCCGAGGCGTTGATGATGTTGAGCACGGCGTCGCCGCTCAGGCCGGCGAACACCTTGACGCTGGCGCCCAGCGATTGCAGGACGACCTGGGTGGCGTTGATCTCGGACACCACGCTGGCCAGCTGGTCCAGGCCCGGCGCATCGCCCAGCTTGGCCAGCATGGTGCCGGCCCAGGCGGGCAGGTCGATACCGTCCAGCGCCTTGCGCACGTCCTGCGAGACGGCGGCCAAAAACTCGTTGTTGCCCGCCGTGCCGTCGCTGAAGGTGCGGAAGGACTGGCCGCCGTCCTGCCAGTCGGTCAGCACCTGCTCCATGTTGCGGATGAACAGGCTGCCCCAGGCGCCGTCTTTGGACGAGTCGTCGGCAAAGCTGGCGGCAGCCTGGTAGCCGGCCGTCTTGCCGAAGGTGGTGGCGGTGGTGTCCAGGATCTGCACCACGCTCTTGACGATGCCGGTGGTGAACTCCTCGGTGCTGGCGCTGTAGTCGATGCCGGTGAAGCCGCTGTTGAAGATGGCCCCGCTGCTGGCCTGCTGCAAGCCGCCTGCCGCGCTGTAGCTGGTGCCGCCGCCGGTATGCGGGGTGCCGCTGTGGTCGAGGTTTTTGGCCAGCATGTAGACGCCGGCCAGCGCCACCAGGTAGGGCGCGGCCGTGATCAGCGGGCTGAGTGAGCCGATCAGCGAGCCGGTCTGCGCGGCCACGCCCATGGTGGCGGCGTAGGACGCTTGCGCTGCGGTGGCGGTGAGGCCCAGCGCGGTCTGGGTGGAGGCCAGCAGGCCGGTGCCGATCTCGCCCATGAAGGTGCCGAAACTGGCCAGCGTGGAGCCGGCACTGAGCAGGCTGGAGCCGCCCGAGAGCAGGTTGGCGCCGGTGCCCGCCGCCTGGGCCGCGCCGCTGAAGCCCAGTGCCCCGGTGAGAGCGCCGGCCACGGGGGAGACTATTGCCGAGATCACCGGGCGCAGCACCATGCTGTTGAACATGCTCTTGATGCTGTTCACAAACGTCTTGCCAAACCCTTTGCCGGCCATGAAGGCGTTCATCAGGGCGTCGGACAGGCTTTGGTTGATCTGGTCGGCGGCCTTTTGCCATTCGGCGGCGGCGTCGCGGGCGGACTTCTCGGCTTCCTCGCGGGCGGTCTTTTGCGCCTCGGCGGCGGCGGTGGCGGTCTGGCCGGCGGCGGTGAGGTCGCGGCGCTGTTTGAGAAGGCTGATCTCGCGCTCAAGCTGGATGATGCGGGCCTCGTTGCCTTCGATGTTCCGGGCCTCGATCAGCGTCAGCTCGGCCTGCGCGATGGCCGCGTCCTGGCGGCTGAGGGTGAGCGCGTCCAGCGCCTCCTTGCTCAAGCCGATGGCTTCGTTTTGCTCGCGCAGCGTCTGGTTGCCGGCGATCAGGCCATCGATCGTTTTGTCGTGCTGGTCGAGCCACTTGGCATAGGCGCCCTGGTTGGCGGTGAGGGTCTTGCCGAGGTCTTCCCAGTGCTTTTGTTCGGCGCGGGCCAGCCTCTCAAGCTCGGCGGCGGCGTCGCGGGCGGCCTTGTTGGTGGCGTTGGCGCCGTCCTTGGCGCCGCCGAGGGCGGCCATGAGGGCCTTGTAATCGGCGGTCCACCTGGCGGTATCGAAAGTCTTGGCCACCGCAGCGACGGGCGCTGCGTTCTGGCTGGTGATAGCCAGAATCTCCTTGTTGCGACGCGCGACCGCAGCATAGAGCTTGTCGGCCTCGCCGGCCTGGCGGAAGAACAGCATCAGGCGGGCGTTGGCCTCGTCAATGGTGTTGTTGATGCCCAGGAATATGACCTTGAAGGGCTTGGCAATGAACTCGTCCATGGCGCCGCCCAGGCCCACCCAGGCGGCCATGAGTAGCCCGGACTCCTGCGCGGCCAGCGACATGGCTTGCGCGATGCTGATCATGGCCGGCATGGCGTCGTTGACGATGGCCAGGCTGGCGACTTTGGTGTGCAGGCCCAGCTCGACCATCTGGTCGTTGAATTTGTCGGCCTGCGGCGCAAGCAGCTCAAGCGTGGCGGCGTAGCGGGCGGACTTTTCAGCGGACTCCTGCAAGCCGGCGCTGCCCAGGTTGAGGGTGGGGATCAGATCCATACCAGCCTTGCCGAACACCTTGGTGGCCAGGGCGGTTTTTTCGATGCTGTCGGGCATGGCGGCAAACTTGTCGGCGAGCTGCCGAAAGGCGCCGTCTGCCGTGGTGGCCGTGATGCCGGCGGCGCGCAGCTCGTCGCCATGCTCGGCCAGGTTGACGGCCAGGGCCTTGATGCCCTTGGCCATGGCTTCCATGGTGGTGCCGCTTTGCGCGGTGGCAAGCTGGTATTTGCCCAGCTCGCCCACGGTGATGCCGATGCGCTGCGACAGGTCGTTCATGCTGTCGGCGGCGTCGACGATGCCCTTGACCTGCGCCGCAATGGCGCCCACACTCAAGACTCCAGCCAGGCCGGCAAAAGCGCCTTGTAGACCCAACAGGCTGGCCCCGAAGTTTTTGGCCTGTCCTTCCATGCCGTGCAGGCTGGCGGTGATCTTGTTCAGGTCGGTGACGGCCGCGGCGGCGCCATCGACGGCCAGCTTGATTCTTGCTTCGTTATTGGCCATGGTGGCTATGCCCCGTTGATTCCGTCCTTGTCGCGCCACTCGGCCAGCGTGACTTCTTCCATGGCTTGCACGAGCCAGAACACCGTTTTGCGCTCGCGCCGCCGAAAGCGCTGGCCGATGACGGTCCACACGCCCGCATAGTCCAGCCCACTGGGGGCGCCCATTTCGCCCTTGCGCCACTGGGTCTCGCAGTCGCGCCACAGGCACCACACGGGCCAGTTCTCGCGCCAGAGGTGCAGGGGGATGTCGTGATCCGGCTCTGCGGGCGCATCGTCGGGTGATTCAGCCTGCAGGCCAAAGGCGGCCAGGGCTTCGTCGGTGGTGTCGGCTCGAGCTTCGGCATCTTGTTGTTCGGGGTCGGTGGGGAAGCGTCCGGGCGCCTTGAGCTGGCCACGCGCCATCTGGCGCGCAGCCGTTACGAGTTTTTTGCGCGCCCCGCGGTGCCTCCCGAGGTGACGATGGCGTCCATGTAGGCGCCGTGGATGACGCCCACCGCGCCGGTGAGGCTGAGCAGGCAGTCCAGCGCTTCATGGCTGAAGGCGGCCGGCTGGCCGTCATCACCCACCACCAGGCGCTGGTCGGACCAGCCGGTGAGGTTGTCGCGGCAGACTTTGGCGTGGAAGTCCATGACTTTCATGTCGCCGTTCTCGTCGAGGTCGGCCTTGAGGTGGTCCATGTCGAGGCGCTTGCCCTCCAGCCAGAGGCTGAATTCTTTCTTGACGCCGGCGTCGTTGACGCTGAGCTTGACCTGGAACTTGACGGTGTCCGAGATGACCAGTTTGTACATGGGGTGCCCGATCTGTAGCATTGGCCCGATGGATGAAGGATGCGCGCGGCGGCCACTCGGGCGGAGATGGCAGGCCGACTGAGGGCAGCCCTGCCGCGCGCAAAACCGTTTACAGGCTGACGATGCGCAGCTCGTCGTTGCCGTCCACCGGCAGCGCGCGCAGGTCGAACCCGATCAGGCGCATGCCGTTGAACTCTTCCTTCTTGGGGTTGATGAGCTGCACGCTGGGCAGGTGCAGCATGATCTTGTTGCCGGTGGCGGTGCCGATCACGAAGCCCAGGCCCTGCAGGGTGTTGGCCTTGACGGCCGCCATTTGCGTGACCTCTTGCGCGGCGCTCAGCTCGATGCTGACGGTGCCGGTCATCTTGCGGTCGGTCAGCACGACCTGCTCGGTGGTGAGCAGGGGCGCGAAGTTGACGGCGTTGCCCCAATCCAGCGTGAGGCCGGAGCTGTTGTACGACGTGCCGCCCGAGAGCGCGCCGGTGGCGTAGGTGCAACCGAGCTGGATGTCGGTGACGTTGGCCTTGGTGATGCCCACGGGCATTTTCCAGCCGCTGAGCACGGCGGTGGCGTTGGCGGTGGCGCTGACGCCGCCGTCGATGCCGACGAAGTCGAAGGTGAGCTTGGGCGCCTCGCCGCTCTTGGCGGAGAGCTTGACGTTGCCGAAGGCGCCGAGCAGCTTGTGCAGCAGGCCGTCGTCGTACCAGTAGATCGTGACCGTCTTGAGGCTGTCGGTGGCGGGCAGGTATTCCACCCGGTTGGGGGTGGTCAGGCCGGTGGTCTCGGCGTTGCCGCAGCCCAGCAGCAGCGCGCCCCAGGCGGGGGGCGTGGCGGCGGTGCCGGCGCCGGCCAGCAGCACGCTGAACGAGCACTTGACGGACGCGGTGCCCACCAGGCTGGGACTGTTGCCGAACCAGGGGTTGATGATGTTGGTGTCGATGTTGGCGGCGTCCAGCGGGGTGATCTGCAGGTCCATCGCCTGGATGGCGTTGGCCGCGCCGGTGGGCACGGAATCGGTGCCGGCGGTGACTTCGGGCTTGACGAGGATGACGGTTTTCTTGATGAGGCGGGACATGGCTTACTCCAGTTCTTCCGGTTGCGCGGGGGTGGGTTGCGGGGCTTCGGTCACTTCCAGCCAGCGGTCGCCGGCCCAGCGCCAGCGGCCTCCGCCGGGCACGGGGGTGTTTTCCGGGGTGGGTGCTGCTGGCTTGACGGGTTTGTCGGTGGTGCTCATGGGGTTCAGCTCCAGGGGGTCAGGGTGCTCGAGGCGGTGCGGTGGGCGGCGCTGAGGCGGATGACGGCGCAGACCATGGGGGTTTCGCCGTCGTCGAACTGCCAGTCGATGCGGGGGTCGACGATGAGGTCGGCTCCCAGCGCCTGGAAGCTCAGGCCCGCCAGGCGGGCCCAGGTGTCGGCCAGCAGGGTGTCGACCGCGGCGACCAGGTCGGCGGCGGATGTGGCGCCGCGCGCGTAGCACTCCACCGTGAAGGCGGTCTGCCAGTCCACGCAGCCCAGCACCCTCTCGGTGCCTTCGCTGGCGTCCAGCCGCAGCACGAGGGCGGTGCTTTGCCCGGTGGGGATGGGGCGCAGCCGGTTGGTGCCGATGTTGCCGCCGGCCAGCGCGGGGGCGCTGGACAGGGCCGCCAGCAGCGCGGCCTGCAGGCTGGCGAAGGCGGTGGTCATGCGGCGCGCTCCAGCAGCAGGCGGCTCACGCCGGTGCCGTCGGGTTCGTGCGCGGCCACCACGTAGCTGGTGGCGCCGATGACCAGCGCCAGCCCGACCGGGTTGGCCGGCACGCTAACGCTGGGCAGGGTGTAGGCCGGCTGGGTGCTGGCCATGCCGTATTCACCGACGCCGCCCAGCGCGAGCGGCGCGTCGAAGATGCCGGACACCGCCACGCCGTTGAGCGTGGCGGCCGTGGCAAATTCAGCCGTGCTGAAGAATGCGCTGAGGTCTTCGGTGAACATGGCCAGGGCCCTGGGCTGCCTTACGCGACCGCGCCGGTAATGAGGTAGCCGGCGGAGGCGGATGCCAGCACCGGCGCCTCGGCGCGCGTGACCGGGTAGACCCAGCTCTTGGTGTTGCGGTCGTAGTAGGGCTCTTCAGCCAGGGGGTAGCCGTCCAGCGTGTAGGTGTAGCCGTAGCTGGGCGCGCCCATGTCGGCCAGGCTGGCGGTCTCGGTGTAGGCCACCACGACGTCTTTGCCCCACACGTCAGTGAGGGCGGTGCCGGCATCGTTGGCGTAGATGGCCTGGCCGACGACGACGCGCTGCACGCCGAACAGTGCAGCCAGCAGCTCAGGCGTGGGCACGTCGCGGCCGGTGTACTTGATGCGGTCGATGATCTTGCTGTGCTGGCGCAGCGCCGTCATGACCTTGGGGCCCATCACGATGGTGTTGGGGAACTTGCCGGTGGCGGCGCGGATGGCGTCTTTGGCGGTCTCGATGTTGCCGATCGGGTCGCTGGCGCTCAGATCGCTCCACAGCGTGGTGCTGGCCAGGGAGGTGTTTTTGTTGGCTGCCGCGTAGCTGCCGGCCGTGCGCGCGATATCGGCGGCCTGCTTTTCCAGGCGCAGGGCCATGATGGCGCTGACCTTGCGGATGGCCATGGCGGCGTGGTCGATACCAGGGCCGGCCATGCCTTCCTGCAGCACTTCGATGGGGACCTGGCCTTCGAGGCCGTAGTCGACCAGCGCGTAGTTGCCCGAGCCGTAGCCGAACTGGATGCGCTTGGTGTTTTCACCGGGCGCGCGCTGGCTGCCGTAGAGCATGAAGTCTTCTTTGCCGAAGGTGATGATCTTGCCGCCGCGCACGGGCACGCGCACGGACGGGAACAGGGCCGAGGCGACCATCTCGGCGTTGCTGTAGCCCTGGGCGATGGTGGAGAGGACGGGGTCGATGACGCGCGCGCCGTTGGGGGTCATTTGTGCCATGGTGTGGGTGTCCTGAAATGGGGTTGCGGGGTGGGCCGGATCAGTTGGGAATGATCAGGACTTCGATCAGGTCGCCGTCGGCGCCTGCAGCGGTGAGCGCGCGGCCCACGGCGACGCCGGAGGTCTTGGTGACGACCTTGCCGACCGCGCCGACCACTTCGACCGCGGCGCCGGCTGCGATGGCCGCGCCAGCGGTGGCGATGGCGGTGCCGCCTGCCGTGACGGGCACGCGGGCGCCAGAGTCGGCAGCGGTCTGGGTGAAGCCGACAGCGTTGCCGGCGGCGGTGGCGATGGCGCCGGCCGCGGTGACGGCCTGGTGTTGCGCCAGGGCGGCGGCGGCGGTGATGCCGAGCGTGAGGGTGGGGATTGCGGATGCGGCCATGGTGCGGGCTCCTTACAGGGTTTGAACGGCTTTGACGGCGGCGACGTAGTCGGTGCCAGGGTGGGCGGCCTGGTAGGCCTTGGCTTTGGCGTCGAGGTCGGCCCGGGTGTCGGCCTTGGGCTCGACGGTGGCGGCGGGCACCAGCGGCAGCGGCGCGGGGGCGTCGCCAGCCAGCTTGGCGGCCTGCTTGGTGCGGGCCTGCTTTTCAGCGGCGAGCACGGCCATGGCGGCATCGCCAGCGGTGGATTTGCCGTCGAACTTGAGCGAGGCGATCAGCGCTTCGTGGCCGGGGATGGCCTGGGCTTCAACGTCCTGGATGCGCTGGCGCTCGGCGCTGGCGCCCTCGGCCTGGATGGCGGCGAGCACGTCGGGTGCTTCGGCCGCGAGTTGCTCACGGGTGATGGGCATTGCTGCTCCTTTGGGTTGGGGGTGGGGTTGCGCGACACCGGCGCGACCTGGGCGGACGCCCTGGGGGTTGCCGCCCATGCGGCTGTGATTGAGCTGCTGCACCAGCGCGCCGAGGGTGGAAACACCGTCCACCAGCCCGGCATCGATGGCTTGCTGCCCGATGAAAATGCGGCCATCGGCCATGTCCTGAAGCACCACGTCGGTGCTGACGCCGCGATGTTTGGCGACGGCGCCGACGAACAGGCTGTAGGTGTAGTCCACCTGGTCCTGCATGGTCTGGCGGCCTTCCTTGGAAAGCGGCGCGTAGTTGCTGGCGATGCGCTTGTACTGGCCGGCAAAGATTTCGGTGGTCTTGACGCCGGCGGCGGCCTGCGCCTTGCTGATGTCGGTGTGGGTGGCGACGACGCCGATGGAGCCGACGATGGTGGTGCTGTCGGTGATGTACGCGGCATTGGCGGCGCTGCCGATCCAGTAGGCGGCGCTGGCCATGGTGCCGCTGGCCAGGGTGACGATGGGCTTGCTGGAGGCGGCCACGAGGTTGGCCAGGGTTTCGGTGCCGTCGATGGTGCCGCCCGGGCTGTCGATCGATAGGATGATGCTGTGCACGCTGGGGTCGTCCAGCGCGGCGCGCAGGTCGCGGGCGACCAGCTCGGTGCTGACGCCGCCGCTGATCTGCGAAAACAGGTTGGCGCGCTTGGCGATGACGCCCTCGATGGGCAGCACGGCGACGCCGTCGATGATGTCAAAGGCCTTGGGCTCGTTGGCCAGGGGGCGGCCCAGGCGCTTTTCGACGGCTTCGATGTCGATCTTGTCGCCGCGCAGGTGCGTGGCGTAGATGGCCTGGATCTCCAGCAGCTTGGCCGGCTCGATGGCCCAGGGCGCGGTGAGGACGTCGAGTAACTTCATGAAGCCCGATTTTTCGCAAATCGGGCTGTGTCAAATAGGGCGAAATGGCACGACTTTTTCAGTCGGGCGCGCACAGCAGCAGGATTTCTTCTTCGCGGCGTTGGCGGCGGGCGCGCCGGGTGCGCGTCGTTTGCAAGATTTGCTGGACCGACACCGGGGCCACCGGCAGGCCACGGCCGAATTGCCGGAGGTAGTCGGACAGGTTGATGTGGGTGCCGGGGCCGCCGCTGCCGGTAACAGCAGCCCGGATGGTAGGCGCCGGTGCATCCGGCTGCATCAGGGAGCCCGCGGCCACGATGGCAAAGCTGGCTGACCCCGTCATGTCGTGCGTGGGCAGGCCGCCATTGCTCAGAGTGCCCGCGCCCGTGATGCGCAGCGCGGCGCTGCCAGCCAGGGCGTTGGGGTCGGTGACCTGCGCGCCCCAGCTGTCCCCCCAGGCACCGCCCCAGCCTTTGAAGGTGGTGGCCATTTACGGCCCCCACTCGTCCCCGGTGGCGCCGGTGCCCTGCACAGTGGTGTCGTTGACTTTGCGCACGTTGGCGGCAATCGGCGCGGTCAGCGCGGCAGCCAGCACACCGGCGGCAATGGCATCTACCGTCAGGACGCTGGCGTCCACCGTGCTGCCGACCATGGACCCGATCGCGTAGGGCACCAGGCTGCCGGTGATGGCGAAGCTGGCCGCCGCGGTGCGCGCGGGCGAGGCGTCATTGGTCGGCAGGATGGTCGCCGCCATCGAAAACGCCATGGCCGCAGACCCTACGGCGCTGGCCTCGGCCCCCAGTTCGGCTCCGGCCGACAAGGTGAACGTGGCGGCGCCAACGGCCGCCAGCGAAGCGGTCAGCAGCGGCGTGTTCGTGGAGAACGTCATGGACGCCGAGCCGACCCCACTGGAAATCAACTGGCCTGCTGCGTCCGCCACGGTGAAGGTGATGGACGCGCTGCCGGCGCCGACCTGGACAGAATCGTCCAGCGGCCAGGCGGTGGCGGCGGGCGTGAAGGTGAAATCGGCCGTGGCGTCCGATGTGACGCCGCCGACGATGGCGCCGATAGGCGCAAGCGTCAGGCCGGAGACGTTGCGCGAGGCCATGCCACCATTCGCGCGGGCCATGATCCATGCGGCCGGGTGGCGCGCGCCGTTGGGCACAGAAGCCAGGTCGTCGGCAATACCCTCGCCGGAGAACTGGTTGCGCATCCGCCCGGTCAGGTGGCCCCGGTACTCATGCACGGACGGGTTCGCGCCATCGAGGTTGGTGCCCCCGAACAGCTTGCCTATGGCGTTGTGACGAAACCCGTTCTGCAAGAGGCCCATTTATCCACCCCAAGCGTAGTCCAGGGACATGAAGAACGTGCCGCCAGAGGTCGTGGCGCCCGTGTTGTAGACCAGCGCCGTCAGGTTGGCGCCGTTGCGCAGGCGCGGCAGCGATGGCAGGGTGTTCACGTAGTCGAACACATTGAACAGGCCGGTGGCCGGGACCGGGATTGGTTGGCCCAGCGGCTTGCACAGCAGGATCGCCACGGATCCAGAGGCGTGCGCGGTGCCGCCCCAAGTCAGAGTCTCGATGTCCTTCACGCCGGTATCACCGGCCGCCAGCGGCAGGAACGGGCCGTACTTGTTGGCCGCGTTGCCACTGTTCAGGATGGCGCCGTTGGCGGCGGATGCGGTGGACACACACCCGGCAAGGGTCGTCTTGCCCGTCGTGCCGGCCGGGTTGGTGTACGCGATCTGCATCGTCGGCGCGTTGGCGCCCATGGCCGCGATGGCAGCGACGGCGAGGCGCAGGCCATCCCCGTTGGGGTAGCGGTCCACGTTGGCCGCGCTCGATCCGATCGGGGTCATGGTGATCGTCTTGGCGCCGGTGGTGCTGACGTTGGTGGTGGTCAGCTTGGCGTAGCCCACCAGGTCGATCAGTTGGACGAACCACGGGGCTCCGGCAGCAGCGATCATTGAGGCCCCCGCAGCGGTCAGGTGCTTGGTGGCCGGCGATGTCTGGTCGCCAATCGGGATTGCGCCCTCCGACCAGGTGTTGTCGGTCGATACGAACGTGGCTTCAGCGCCGCCGAAGGTAGCAGCGGGGATGTTGCCTGCACTGGTCAGAAGGTGCTGCCAGTGCCCGGCGATGCCGGCGGCAACCAGCGTCTTTTGCAGGATCTGGCTATCGGCCTTGCCGTTGGTGGTGATCTGGTTGATCAGGTCGTCGGACGAGTTGAATCCCATGGTTAGCTCCAGATGGTTTGAATGGTCCCGACCAGAATCGATGATGCGAGACTGCCCGCGTTGCCAAGGCCGACGATGCCGAGCACCGCGCCGTTCTTGATTTCGACCGGCTGGCGCATCAGCACAGTCTCGAAGTAGGTGGCCGCGCCGTAGCTCTCAATGTTGCCGGTGGTGGTGGTGCGGCATTCCTGCGTGGTGTAGAAGTTGAACAGCGGCTGCACGATCACCAGCGCCATCAGCCCGCCGCCTGCGGCTGTGAAGGTGACGGACTCAATGGACCGCACCCCGGAGTCGCCCGCCTGCAACCCGACCAGCGGAAGGCTTTGCGCGACGGACGCGCCCGCACTGGACAGCAGCGTTCCACCGCCGGCCACGACCTTAGTAAAGGTGTTCTGGCTGACGCGGCCCGGCACACCATCCTGGTTGGTGTAGGTCATCGTGAACTGGCCAACAGCCGACGAGGCCGACTGCGACACGCAAATCACTTGCCCGGCGCTGTACCTGGGAAGCGCCACGACAGGAACAGTCTCCTGCAACTCGCCCACGGCATCGGTGTCGATGAATGGGTAGTACAGCAGGTAATCCGCCAGCATATGGCGCTGGTTCTGGTTGCTGGTGCCCGTGGCGCTGGCCGCAGCCGACATGGCGGTGATGGACTTCAGGAACTGCCGGTCGCTGCCGGCCATCTGCGGCACATGGATGCCCCGGATGCTCTCGACATACGCAGCCTCAAGCGGTGAAGATGCGTAGAAGTTCGCCGGCGGGTTCCCGGCGAAGTAGGTGTAGTCGATGAAGTCGTTGGCCACCGTAGCGGCGCTGGCGACGGTCTTGCGGAACGTGCTGACGTGGGTTTTCCCGGCATCGATAGCCGCTGCCCATGCCGCCGCGTTCGCAAAACCGGCCACGATCAGTCCGCCGACACGCTCAGGGCGCCCGCTGCGAACTGCGGCTGGATGCCAGCCGACACATTCAGCGTGCTCGAAAGAGCGCCGGAAATCATCATGTTGACGGCGCCAGATGCGGTATCGACCACGGCGAAGTGGGTGATTGCGTTGGAGCCAGCGGTACAGGCGCCAAACTGGATCAGGGCTGCATTGGTGAACGGATTTCCGCCTCCAGTCCAGGCGCTGGCCTTGGTCAGTGCCACGCGGGCATAGCCGGTGTAGTTCGCTTCAGCCGCCAGCGAGGCGGATTCTGTCGGGTCCGCCGTGAACAGGGCCAGGTATTGCGTGGCGCCCGCACGGTAGGCGGGATCGGTGCCTTGCAGGAACATGGCCAGGGCGGCGACTTCGGTGGTGTTGGAGAGGGACATGGGGGGTTACTCCAGGGGGGTGGTGAGGGTTTCGATGAGGTTGCCGTCGGCGTCGCGCTTGTGGATCTGCCGCAGGGCCTGGCGTGCAGGCGGCTGCACGACGATCTGGGCGGCGGGCAGGTCGACTTGCACGTTGGGCGCCTGCACGGTGGCCTCCAGCGTGACCAGGCCTTCGGGCAGGTTGACGTTGATCTCGTGGCCCTCGACCGTGGGGCCGGCGATGTGGTGGTGCGTGTCGCCCTGGTGGATGGTGACGGCGGGCGGGGTGTTGGTGATGTGGATGGCCGGCGGCGTGGCGGCGAGATCGTCCACGCGCTGGGCCAGGCGGGCCACGGCCTGGGCGTTTTCGTCGGGGGCGCCGGGTGCCGCGGGCGGCGGGCCGTCTTCAGCGCCGGCCTTGCCGGGCTGTTGCGCGGGGGTGCCGGCGGGCGGGAAGTAGATGCCGTCGGCTTTTTCGGCGTTGATTTCCTTGACGCGCTGCTCGTGTTTCTGCGCCCAGTCGATGCCGTCGAAGGCGATGGACTCGGCCTGCTTGGTGCTGATGCCCAGGTCAACGCGGGCCTGCGCGGCGGCCACTTCTTTCTGCGGGTCGATGGAGCCGGGGCCGTCGCCCGTCCAGATGGCGGCGCACCAGGCGGCGCGCACGACGTCGTCGGAAAAGTAGCCGGGGGCGCTGATGCGGCCTTCGGCCACTTCGTCGGCGAGCCAGAGCTCGAAGACGGGCTGGCACAGCAGCTTGGCGAGCAGGTCGCGCTTGGAGCGGAAGGCTTTCCAGGCCATGAGCAGGGCGGCGCGGGCGGCGCTGTAGCTGCTCTGGAAGTGCATGACGAGCACTTCGTAGGGCATCTCCAGTGCCATGCCGATCTGGCGCACCATGGCAACCCAGAAGGGGTCGAAGGCGGGGTTGGGACGCCCTGGTGTGGGGCTTTCGACGCTTTCGCCGGGGAGCAGGTTGACGGCTTTGCCGCTTTCCATCTCGCCCGACCATTTGCTGGCGTTGTCGATGATGGCGCCCTGGGCATCTTCGTCGTACAGGGTGTCGAAGGCGTTGGCGTCCATCGTGATGAAGGTGGCCATGAGGCCGGAGACGACGGCGGCGTTGAGTTCGGCGTCGGACCAGCGGCCAAGCTGCTTCAGCGGCTCCAGGATGGGGGCGATCCAGGGCACTCCGCGCACCTGGCCGGGGCGCAGGGGTTTGAAGATGTGCAGGACGTTGCGCCGCCCAGTGGCGCTGCCGCGCACGGCGACGCGGTCCCAGGTGTTGGGCTGCGCGGGCGCGGCGCCGGGGTGCTGGCGGGCGACGTGGATGGCGATTTTTTCGCCGGTGGCGGGGACGATTTCGATGCCGTCGATGAGGGTGGCGCTGTCTTGCGCGCGGCTGGGGTTGCAGATGCGGTCGGCTTCGATGACTTGCAGGGCCAGGCGGGCGGCGCGCCCGGCGCGGGCGATGCGCGGGGTGAGCACGGCGCAGTCGCCGGATTCCAGGAAGGAGCGGAAGACGAGCTCTTGCAGGCCGTAGAAGTCGAGCTCACGGGCGGCGTCGCAATCCGCTGAGCGGGCCCAGGCCTCGAAGCGGCGCTTGGTGTCGGCGCTCCATTCTTCGGCCTGTTCGTCGTCGAGGCCCAGAAAGTCGGCGTCGATGGCGGGGGTGTAGGTGAGGCCGGTGCCGACGACGTGGCTGACGGTGGTGTTGAGCGCGCCCAGGGCGACGGGGGCGTTGCGCATCTGGTCCCTGGAGCGGGCGCGCAGCATGGGCAGGTCGCGGATGGTGTCGGCGTTGGCGCTGCCGGCGCTGGGCATCCAGCGCGAGAGCTGGGCGCGGTCGATGCGGGCGCCGGTGTAGCCGCCGGACAGCGCGAGCTGGGAGCGTGCGGCCAGGCGACCGGCGGCCATGCCGGGGGCGACGACGGCGATGGCTTTGTCGAGCCAGTTCTGGCCGCCGATGGGCGGGCTGGGGCGCTTGGTGGGGGGGGTCATGTCAGCCTGTGATGACGGTACGGGCGCGGCTGCGGCCGTTGGACTGGCGGGTCAGGGTGGCGACGCGCTGGCTCCAGGTTTCGATGCCGGCCTGGATCTCCGCGAGGTTGGCACGCTGCAGCGTGCGCCCGGCGATTTCGTACCGCTGGCCCGACAGCACGGCGGTTTCGGCGGCGAGGTAGGCGGTGAGTTGCGCCTGGGCTTGGGCAAGGGTGAGTCCGGCCATGGGTGCGTCCAGTGTTTGGGGTGGAATTTACGGGGGGCGGGGCGTGTCAAATAGGGCGAAATGGCACGACTTAGCCGCTGAATCGACCGCCGCCGTCTTTCATGACCCGGTATAGGGTGCGGCGACTGATCTTGTGTTTTTGAACAATTTCTTCGTTTTCCATGCCGGTCAATCCGTCCCGGTAGACCGCCAGGCGCTTCTCGGGCGTCATGCGCGGGCCGCGCTTAAGCACCTGAAAGGTTTCGCCGGCGTGTTTGGCCCGAAAGTCGGCCTCGATCTGGCGGGCCAGCGCGGCGTCGAAGTCCGGTGCCATGTCGAGGATCTGCCGGAACAGCGCGGCGAGCAGGTCGGGCCGGGTTTCCTTGGGGTCGTCTTTGAACATGGCGAGGACGTTGCTCATGGGAGGTGGGCCCGGCGCAGGCCGGAGAGGGAGATTTTTCCGTCGATGACGCGGCGCGGGGGCGGCAGGAGAGCGGGTGCAGGCGTCTGCACGGCCTGGGCTTGGGCTTCGGCGGGCTCGGCAGCCGCCAGGCCAGCCGACGCGGCGGTTTCTGCGGGGGGGGCGGCGGGTTCGGGTTCGGGCAGGCTGAGCAGGTCGCCCTGGGTGGGCAGCAGGCGGTCGCGCAGCACGGCCCAGCCGTGTTCGCTTTTTTTGTGCAGGCCCAGGAAGTAGGCGGCGCCGAGGTTGTAGACCATGAGGTCGAGCGGCTCGTTGGGCTCGCCTTTTTTTTGCTCCCACCAGCTGACCTTGCGCCCGCGTTTGAAGCCGTAGGTGCGGTATTCGGCGGTGAGGCCTTTGTAGTAGGTCTCGGGCAGTTCGTCGCTGAAGTGCACGGCGCCGGGGCCAGAGGCTTTTTTCCAGCGGGCCTGCAGGTGGTCTTTGGCGGTGTCGGGGCCGATCATCCAGAGCTGGGCGCCTTTTTTCTCGGTCTGGCCGCGCCAGGTGACGTCGACCTGGCTGGGCTTGGCGCTGACGATGGGGCGGTTGGGGCGGCTGTGGCCTTTGACGGCGTAGATGTTGCGGCGCTTGCGGCGGTAGGTGAAGTTGTAGACGTCCTGGGTGGCGGAGCCGCCGGAGTCGACGAAGGCAGCCGAGATGGTGAGCATCTGGCCGCTGGCGTGGCGGTAGCGGCCTTTGAGCAGCTCGTCGGCTTTGTCCCAGGTTTCGGTCTCTGAAGGGGATCCGTTGATGACCTGGTAGTCGACGACCCAGCTTTCCATGCCTTCGCCCCAGGCGACGACCTTGAATTCGAGCCGGTAGGCCTGGGTGTCGATGGCGGCGGTGAGCACCAGGCCGCCGGCCGGGACGGTGCGCAGCTTGTAGGGCTCGGCGCGCGCCATGAGCTCGTCGTAGCGGGTGGTTTCCTTGGTGCGGGCCCAGCACCGCGCCCAGCGCGTGTTGTAGAACACGATCATGGCTTCCTCGCTGCCTTCGTCGAGCTTGGCCTTGGCCAGGTCGTACTGGCGCATGAGCGAAATCCACGGGATCCAGCCGTAGGGCAGGAACATGGCACTGATCGCGAAGGATTCAGTCTCGCCGTCTCCGGCAACACCGTCGGACCAGAGGCCAGCGGCGAACATGCGGGTCTTGTCGCCTTCTTCGTGCAGACCACCGCATTCGATGCAGTGGTACACGGCGCGCTTGCCGTCTTCGCTGCGGATGAGGCGCATGAAGTCGAGCGCCTGGGCGTGACCGCAGTGGATGCATTCGGCCAGGGCTTCGCGCTGGGTGCCGCGCCGGTACAGCGCATCGATGACGGATTCGCCTTCAATCGTCGGGCTGCTCGGGTAGTAGGTCTTGCGGTTGCGCTCGAAGGTGGTCTGGCGGGCTTCGGCCAGCTCGGACGGGTCGCCCTCGCCGCCGACGTTTTCCTTTGCGCGATCGATTTCGTCGAACAGCACGCGGCGCACGGACAGCTCGGACAAGTTGGCTGCGGCGCCGGCGGTGGCCAGGTAGAGGGCGCCGCCGATGTATTCCTTGATGTCGTTGTTGTTGTTGCTGTCGCGGCTGTGCGGCTTGGCGACGCGATCGCGGATCTGCGGCACGGCGGCGATCGTCTTGTCGATGCGGCTGGCGGCGCGCTTCTGCAGTTTTCCGGTGGGCACCAGCCAGAGGAAGTTGCTGGGCGACTGGTGCACGCTGGCCATGAACCAGTTCAGACCGACCTGCGTCTTGAGCATCTGCGAGGCGCCCATGACGACGACGCGCTTGCACGGGTGGTCGTCGGACAAGGCGCGCATGACGTCGCGGGCGTGTGGCGTGCGGGCGGTGCGGTAGGGTCCGGCTTCGTTGCTTCCGGTGGATTTTGGGATGACCATGTAGCGGTCGGCCCACTGATCGACGGTGAGGTTGGGGTCGGGCTCCAGGGCGCGGGCGGCGGCATCCATGACCTGCTGATACCCGTCAAAGACGTTGCTCATGGCGCGACCTTTGGCGGGGCGCCGACTTTTTCACGGAAGGATGTGACCATCAGCTCCAGGACGATGCGATGCTCGCGGTCGATGATGGATTCGCACGTCTCGGCGACGGTCTCGGAGGCGACCTCGGAGGCAATACGCCGGGCGCAGCTGGTGAGGCGGTCGCGCGATTCGCGCAGGATCTCGAACATGGCCCGGTCCACGTCTTCGCGCATGACCATGGTGCCGCGAATCCGGGCGGTGCGCATTTCGGCTTCTTCGGCCTCGGCTCGCTCGCGTCGGGTGCGGGCTTCGGTGTAGCCGGTGTCGGCGGGTGTGATGGTCTGAGCAGGCGGCGGCTTGTCAGCGCCAGGCGCGGTGCCAGCGTCAGTGGCGCTGGACGGATCGGCCTGGCCATCCGACAACAGATCGCCGGTCTGCGCCGATCGGCCCGGTGCGCGCGTCGGCTGCCTGGCGCGCGTGTTGGCGGCCCACTGGATGTCGGCGACAGCCGGGTCTATCTTGTCGCCAATCAGACTGATGCGCCCGGCCTTCACCGCCTTGTGCACAGCAACCGCCGAGCAACCGCGATGCCTCGCGTACTCAGACTGGGTCAAAAGATTAACTTTGGCCATGCTTTTATACGGTCGATTAACTAATTGCCCAGCCACTCTCTAGCGTTTTGACGTGGTTCGAATTACCAATCGAAGAGCGTCGTGTAGGAAAGAGTGTA
>ERZ724509.398-NODE-398-length-19514-cov-7.862788_pt1 | contig 19514 bp, 34 predicted proteins | sample MGYA00376042_ERZ724509 | MGnify/ENA primary metagenome ERZ724509 (study PRJEB28724, sample SAMN07190887) | wastewater metagenome | isolation source: effluent of sewage treatment plant in Hong Hong | place: USA: Christiansburg, Virginia | collected 2016-03-01 ...
TAGATCGCGGCGGGCGCGGCAGCCACACACGCCCAAGCCAGGGCGCGTGCGCTTCCAAAGATGGGCGCAGCGGCCGCAGTTCACGGAGATGGTGGCGGGTTCGCTCATTCTTTGATCACGGTGGGTTCCGTGTAGAGGATCGGAACAATGCGTCCCTTGATGCCGTTGGCGCGCAGCTCGCGTTTGAAGGCCGTGGCGAACCGGCGATTTTGCATGGACCATACTGCCGGACTGTGGCCAGGGTGTGATAGTGCAAGGAAAGTGCTGCCGTCCTTTCGCAGGATCTCAATGGCGAGCATCTTTCGCGGCGTAACTGCGGAACGATTCGCGGCCAACCAGGACAAGTAGGCGGAAACCTTTTCTTCCGCGGATGTCCCACTCGCCACCTTGAATCGTCCAAACCTGCGGACGTGACCGCAATAGGTTTTGCGCGTGCGCGGACGAAGCCTCTGCTGCTTCATCCAAACCTCAAATATTCCTAGAGCTTCATCTGTCTTCATGGTCGATTGGAAATATTTTCAACTTAAGTTGGGTGAATAACACTGTTCCATGCCTGACGGCGCGGCTTGTTCATCATCGTTTTCATCATCGTTTCAAAAGCTTCCATGCGAGCGCAACCACTGCCGGAACCTGTCCGTTGCCGAGAGCGCGGAGTCGGTCCACCCGAGCGGCCACCCCATGAGCCACTCGACCCACGTCGGGTTCAGACTCCCACCAGGTTCCGTCCTCGCCACATGCTGGCCCAGCGTGTCCTTGCCCGGATCGGCCACCCGAGACGGCGGCACTGTCCCCGTGTCCTTCCAGTCGCGCGCCTTGGGCGTCGGGAACGCCTTCACGGCTCCCGCCAGCAGCAGCTCGCCCTTGCGCTTCCCGCTCCGGCTGGTCTGTCCGCCGTTCGCGCATGCCGCCGTTGGTGTCGGCCACTGTTTCGCGTCCTGATAGCTCGGGCGCTTCCCGCCGTTTCCGGCATACTTCGCTTGCTCCATGTCCGCCATCGTCATCATGGAGGCGGTCGGCGTGGGGATCGATCGGTTGACCGCCCGCCCCAGCTCGTTCCCGCTCGGGCCGTTGGTCCGCCCGTCCGGGCTGAATCCGTGAGGCGTCGGCCATGTCCTTGGCTGCTCTTTGACCCACACGCCGAGGCTGACGTAGTTGTCCCGTGAGTTCCGCTGATGGTTCGTGCAGCGCGGGGTCGGCACTCCCGACAATCCAGATTCGCTCTCGCTTGTGAGGAGCGCCGGCGTGGACAGCTCCCAGCACTCCCCATCGCGCATCATACCCCATCGCGGCCAAGTCCCCGAGAACGGTTCCAAGTCCCCGAGAAGTGAGAACTGGTGAGTTTTCCACGAGGACGTATCGCGGTCCCACCTCGCCAATGATCCGAGACATTTCAGACCAGAGGCCGCTTCGCTCTCCGCTGAGTCCAGCACCCTTTCCGGCGGCGCTGATGTCCTGGCACGGGAAGCCGCCAGAGACGACATCCACCAGGCCACGCCATGGCTTTCCATCGAAGGTTCGCACGTCGTCCCAGATGGGGAAGGGGTCGAGGCATCCGTCGTCTTGTCGGGCGGCGAGCATGCGCCGGGCGGCGGGCTCGACTTCGACGGCGCAGACGCATTTCCACCCGAGCAGCTTGCCGCCGAGTATGCCTCCACCAGCGCCCGCGAATAGAGCCAGCTCATGAAGATGATGGTTGGATGATGGCATGGAACAAGACGCTGGTGGACGACATGGCTAAGGCTTTTCTTTGGCTGGGCTTGGCTCATCAGTGACGCCATGCGCCACAGCAGAGGCGTTCTGCCCATATTGCTCCGGCTCGTATTTTTCGAGCAGCTCGCAGACGTAGCGCGATTTCTCTTCGAGCTTCTTGATCCAGACTCCGGTGTGCGTGATGCCGTCGAGGATTTCCCGTTCCTGGGATTTCACTTTCTCGCGGAGGTCGCGGTTTTCGCGCAAGAGGCGCTCTTCCATTTCGGTGTATCGTGGTATGTCCATGGTTGTTTTTGTTGTCGGAGATTTTTCAGAGGCAGAACAAGACGCCGCATTCGACGGCCAAAAGCCCCTCAATTTCATTTCAGATTCGTTCCATTCTCGCCGCGCATGGGCTCATCGTTCCCCGGAAAAGGTGGCGGCGCTGGCTTCGGGATCGGTCCTGCCCACCATCCACCCATTTCTTGGCAGTCCACCGCCTCGCCGTCCCATCTTTGGGCGCATGCGAAGTGTTCACCGGCGGCAACGCCATAGATGATTGCCTTCGATCTCACATGCGGCGTGTACCAGTAATAGCCGGATTCGGTTGGCTTCGTCCGCGTCCATACCAACGGGGAACAAGCCGCCGCATCCGATGGACCTAGCGCAATTCTTTCGCCGCAGTTCCAGCAGTCGCCGTATCCTCGTAGTCCAACATCCTTGTGACATTTCGAGCAGTTCATGGTTGCGTTCCTTTCGCGTCCACGGATGGACTTGTTTCGTTCTCCGGAATGAAGAGTTTCGCATTCCGCTCGATAGTCGGGTGCGGGCGCGGAAGGCTCCGGCGGGCGGCTTCGATGATTTCGCTACCGGCTTTTTCAAGTCGCTTGATTTTCTCGTGCTGGAGCGTACTCCATCCTTGAGCGCGGTTCCTTTCGGCCATCAGCTTTTCCACCATCGGCGCACGGTCTTTTAGATCCGGCCTTGCGGCGATGATCCGTTTCAGGGCGACTTGATTATCATTGTTTGCCTTCCATTCGTTGCGCTCGCGTTCGAGCTTTTCGCAGAGATTCCGCCATTCCGTGACGGTTCGGCGCATACTGCCCATTTCATCCGTCTCAGGCGTATCCGAAGACGGAGAACAAGTCGCCGCATCTAACGGGCTATTACTTTTCAATTTCTTTTTCATGGTCGTTTCAGTTGCGCCCGCAGATGGGCTAGTCGTTCGCGTCACGGATTGCTTGCCATGCTTTGGAGTCATCGTCGTCCCAAGTTCCGCAGCCCTTTCCACAAGTCCGAATTCCATCGAAGCCCGGACCGCCACCAATGGAATGAGCGACGGGAGGGCGAGCGCCACATCTTGGGCAGTCGATAAGAACGCGAACAAGCCGTCGCTCGGAACCGCTCGAAGGCTGTTCTTTCACGGTGGCCGGAGCGGCGATCCATTTCATGAGGTCGTCTGGTGTGCTGGCGGTGGTTTCCATTGGCTTTTTCATTTTCGCGGTCCGAGGACTCAATCGTTATGCCCGGAATGATCCACCTCGACGCGCCCCGTGATGAATCCACGTCGCGGCATCCTCGCGGAGTGCATCACGGAGAGAATGTCAATACAGGTGTCCACGTAGTCGCCGCGTTTCAGCGGACCTATGGTGAAGTCCGCGAAGTCGTCCCATCCGGCTTCCCCGAGCAAGCCAGAGGCTAGCACTCGGTAGTTTCCAACGTCTCCACCGCCGCGCATGTCGCCAGCGGTTCCATCGTTCTCGATCTCGACTTGGGCGAGCTTACGTTTGCGGGATTCGTCCCCCCGTGGGATCAGTTCAATGGTAATTCGAAGAGGCATAACAAGCGGGTCATGGCAACCGGGATCAGCGGTCTAGTTTTGTTTTGTATCCCGAGTCTGGCACCGCTGATCCCGGTGCCATACCCTTGGCGTTGTGCGAACAAATGATTTCACTCACCCCAAACCAAACGCTTGTAGCTTCATGGCCGCCGTCGATGTCGCGCGTCCTCTTCGATTTCGCCTTGGTCAGCAGTTCAATAAGCCGCTCCAATTCATCATTGCGGCTAGCTCCAATCCCCGTCTTCGGGAACTGAATTTCGATGCTGATGGAATCCAGAAGATCAGAGTGACAATCGGTTTTGATGTGTAGTTTCATGGTGGTTGGAGTATCGTTGATTCAAGGCGCACAACAAGCCCGCTGGTGGCAACCGCGGGAACGTCTCTATTTCAATCGGAGTCGGAGGGCGCGGTTGCCACAGCGGAATCGTTCGGCTGAATATCCCAGCCGCAGACCGCGCAGAATTTTCCGCCCGCTCCGGGCTTCATGTGTGGCCCCGGATTCTCACACTCGCAGACCATGCTGGCGGGCGTTCGATCCGGCGGATTAATGACCACCGTTGGCGTGCCTTCACACTCGTATTCATCGCCGCCAGACCATCTGGACCGGCAGCAGAGTGCTTTCCATACTTCGCATGTTGAGCGATGCGGGCGGATTGTCCGCGTGCGCCCCTCGAAGCCGCAGGGACAGGTCGGCTTGCCGCGCTGCATTTTAACGGACTCCCAAGCGATGATTTTAGCCCGAATCTCCGAAGACGGAGAACAAGCCGCCGCATCCGATGGACCTAACGCTTTTCTTTCGCATTGGCATCTGGGGTGTATCGACCCCGCACGGTATTCAGTATCTCCATCACATTTCGGGCATCTCATGGCATTGGCTTTCCTTTGGCGTCCACGGATGGACTTGTTTCGTTACACCCATGGAATAGATCGCCTTGCGCGAGTTCGCGCTTGATCCGTTCCACGGCGTTTTTGAAGTGTTCCGGGTCTTTTTCGATGCCGATAGCTTTCCGCCCGGTGCGGATCGCGGCGATGATCGTTGATCCGCTGCCCATGTATGGATCGAGCACGGTTGCGCCTTCCGGCACTTTCGCTTTGTCCATGCACCACGCCATCAGAGGGATTGGCTTTTGCGACGGATGGATTCTCTCGCATGGGCGGCTTGGGCTTCCATCTCCATTCAGTGCTAGATGGCTAGTATCCCGCTTGCAATAGACCCCATGGCCTCCTTTCATCCACGCCACTTCCGCGTCGCTCAAGAAGCTCCCGAATTGGTGTTCATGCTTTTTCTGCCAGACCAGAGTTGTCCCCACTGGCAGCAATGCGGAATAGTGATTCGAACCGAAGAGGACAACTTTGTCGTAAGTCAGCCAGGGACGCGGATCGAATGGCATTTCATCGCCATGAATCGGGGCATAGTCATCAACGCCTTGCCCCCGAAGGGATGAGCGCCGCCCGCCCGAGAATCGGGTGCTATCAGTGTTCCAGTTCATTCCGTATGGCGGATCGCTGATGATCGCTTCGACGCCTTCCAGTGTCGGAAGCAGCTCCAAGCAATCCCCGAGATACAACGCCACCCGTCCATCGGAAGAGGTGTAACAAGACGCAGATCCCAATGCCAGCCCGTCGGGCTGCATTGGTGAAGGCGGTGATTTAGGGCGGGCTTGCATGGGATTGCTTAGATCGTTCAGCGGAGATGAAGAATCGCCACCGGGAGCAGAGGGCGAGCTACATTGCGCCTCGCTCATCCGTTCCGCCCCCAGCAGCAAAGTTTTCGAGATTTCAGCCCTCCACGGCAGCGCGTGCTTTTCCGTCGATGGCGGGATTTTCGGCAAGTGATCCTGATGCGATGGTGTTGACGGTTCAGCGGCTGGCGGTGATCTGGCTGCCGTTACCGAACTTGATGGACATGGCGGAGTTGCGCTTTTCGGCTTCGCGGTTGAGTGCGAGCTGGATGCCTGGGCCGGTGCCGGAGCTGACGCGCATGCCGGTTTGCGGCGCGCGGAGTTCGTATTCGACGGGCATGCCACAAAGCGCCGGCGGCAGGGTGACGACGTGGTAGCGGTTTGGATGGATGGATTGGCTCATGATGGGATGCGGGGGTGTTAGAGGTGGATCACTTGAGTTCCTTTGGCAGGTTGGCGACGAGTGCCTTCCATGCGGCTTTGGCTTTGTGGCGCGCGGTTTCGTCGAGATCGTTCCAGCGGGAGAAGGTGTTGTTGAGGGTGATGAGGGCCTTGGGGAAGAGGCCTTTGCACTCGCCGGATTCGCCATCCAGATCGAGATAGACGGGATCGTGGCGCTCCTTGCCTTTGGTGGCGGATGCGCCGGCTTTGGCGCGGATGGCCTGGACGAGGGTGAGCTCGCCGGCGGCGATCTTTTCGAGGATGTCGTCGGCAATGGTGTCGCCTTGTTCGGAGGCATCGATGAGTGAGTCCATGCGGGATTCCTCGCCGGTGGCGGTGCTGCCTAACATGAGGCGGCGCAGGGAGGTGGTGGCGGCATAGGTGCCGATGGCTTTCTCGACGGCGGAGAACTCCTTGGTGCCTGGCGCGGGGATCTTGAGATCGTCTTGCTCGAAGCCGCCGTGTTCGTCCGCGATGCCCTGGTGGCGTGCAAGGAAGCGGCCGGTGGCGTTGATCCAGCGGTAGGCGGTGGAGCGTGCGATCTTGTGGCCTTCGATGCGCTCCATGGCGGCCTTGAATCCGCCGTCCTGACCGCCGCTCTGGCGATAGATGCTGATGAGGTGCAGGCCGATGCGCAGGGCGCGATCGACGGCGGTGGTCATGCCGTCCTTGAGTTCGGTGATGAGGAGATCGAGTTCGCGGAGTGCTGGCGAGTCTGGCGCGGCGGCTTCGCGGGACTTGGATGATTTGTCGGGTTTTTGAATCGCAGTGGTCACAGGGTGTGTGTTTGGTTGAGAGTTGATGGATGAGAGTTGAGAGTCAGAGGGATTCCATGGCGGCGCGGATCTGGTGTTTGGTGATGCGGCGTTCTTCGCGGTGGATGGCGCGCTTGGCTTTTTTACCGGTGCCGGCGGCTCCGCGGACTTTGAGCCAGTGGGTGCTTTTGCGGTGTTGGGTGTTGTTGAGCAGGCGATCGAGGATGGAAGGCATGGCGGTGATCACTTGGTGGTTTTGTGGTGGGTCTTGGGATAGGCGGCAGCGATCTTGATGGGGACGGCGCGGAACGAGCGGCGGAATTGGTCGAAGGTTCCAAGCCAGGCACACATGCGGATTTCGTGGACGCGTGCGGCGAGTTCGCAGTTGTGGAGGATGATGGTTTCTTCTGAGATGATGACCCGCATGATGCGGGCGGTCTTGCGATGGAGCCAGACGGTGCCGGGTGAAGGGAGAGCGGCATTCATGGGGGAGGGTGCGGTTAGGGTTTTGCAGAGCGTGGTTTTTTGAGTTCGAGGGCGCGGGCGATTGAGAGCTCCGCGACTCTGCGAAGCTCGACGACGAGTTGCTGGGGGAACTCGATCTTGCAGGCGGCGTCATAGATCCGCGTGACCAGGGATTGATTGATGATTGGCAGATCGGCGATGACGCGGCGGATAAGAGCGTTCCGAAAGACGAGATCTTCGGGAGCGGTGGTGACGACCTTGAGGTTTGCTTCGAGGATGCGGACGAGGCGGGTTTGTTCCTGAAGGGCGGGGTCTTTTTCGACGGCGGGTTTTGCGGACATGGTGGTGGTTCGGTTAGAGTGCTTCGGGTGAGAGGACGATGGCGTTTTCCGGCCATGATTCTTTGGCGGGATCTCCGTCTTCGAGTTCTTCCAGGCGAATGAGGGTGGCGGGGATGACGGTGGATGAGAAATCGTCGATGAGGTGGATCTCGGTGTTCTCGTCGAGGGTGTCTGTGAGCTGGCGGAATTCGCGGAGTGTCATGACGGGATGGGGATCAGGGTTTGGATGTTTGGTTGCGGATGGATGCGAACCAATCGGGCTCTGGTTGATAGATGATGATGGCGGTGGTCATGATGCGGATGACGGGTGGATGGTTAGATGAAGATGAGGGCGAGGAAGGTGATGCCGGCGATGGCGACGGCGGCGCTGATGGCGTAGGGGATGAGGTTTCTCCAGTGGAGGCGCGGGCGCTGTTTGGGGGCTGGCTTGGCGGAGCGGCGATAGTTGCGGCTGAAGGGTCCGGTGATGGTGAGGCCGAGTTGTTGGCGGCGGATGATTTGGTGGGGCATGGTTTCAGGCGGTTTGGGTTTGGGCGGAGAGGAGGAGGGCTTTGGCGTGGATGGCGGAGATGATTTTGACGAAGCGGAGATCGACGGTGGAGAGGAGGCGGGCATTGCGGGCCATGCTTTCCTTGTTGGTGGTGGGTGAGAGGTGGAAGGCGGCGAGGATCTCTGCTTGATCGGTGCCTTGGGCGACGGCGATGAAGAGGGCGGCGGAGCGGTAATCGCGGATGATGGCTGATGGTTTGTTAGGCCGTGCGACCTGGCGGGTGGAGAGGCCTCCGATGATGGCGGCGGCGGTGATGAGTTCCGGAAGTGGAACGGGTGTGGGATCGGCGGTGATGGCTCCGGGAATTTCCGCGGCGATTTTGTGGTGGACGCGGCAATCGGGATGGAGGGTGCGCATGAGCTGGCCGATGCGGTGGCACTGGAAGAATTCGACCTGGCCGAGGTTGAGTGCCTGCATGATGAGGGAATCCGGGAGGCCGATGTGGCTGAGCTGGACGGCGGCGCAGCGGCGTGCGACGCAGATCTGATAGGTATCGATGGCGGCGGCGTTGGATTGCACGGCCTTGGGTGAGATGGCGCAGGCGCGGGCTGCTGCGGTGATGATGGCGGCGATTTGTTGCGGGCTCATGACGGGGTGTGGTTGGTGACGGGCGAGGCGGAGCCTTGCGGTCCTTTGGTTAGATGGGGATGCGGTAGAAGCTGAGGCGGCGGCGGGGCTTTGCGGGATTCGGGGTTTGCTTGTTCTCGATGTGGAGGCCGCGATCGCGCAGTTCGTTGATGCGGGAGTGGACGTTCATGGATTCTCCGGCTTGCCCAAGCTGGGGCATGGGAACCCATTCGCCTTTTGCGGCTTGGAGGGCTTGGAGGATGAGATCGGCTTGGCTCGGTTCTTTGATCATGGGAGTTTTCGTTTGAGTTCGAGGCGGCGGATGAGGGCGATGAGAAGGACGGCGAGGATCAGGGGGGGGATGGACATGGCTCGACGAAGAGGGTGAGGACTGATGGATCCCGGATCTCGAAGAAGCGGATGAGGGCATCCAGGGCGGAGGTGGCGGCTTGTTGATCCGGCCATTCGTGGGCGAGGTGCGGGTTATCGATGAACTCGCCGCAGTGGGCGGCTTCGTCGCAATAGATGCGGCGGCCTGATGGGTATTGGATGCCGGATAGGTAGGGCATGGCGGGGTTTGGTTAGAGAGTGATCAGTGAGCGGAGCGGAAGATCAGGGCGAGCAGCAGCAGGGCGATGAGGCCGATGATGAGCGGCAGGATGTTTGCGGCGGGAGATGCGACGAATTGCAGGAACGTGTTCATGGTGCGGTTTGGTGTGTGGCTTGATCGCGGCCGGCCTGGGTGAGGACGAAGACGGTGAAGGCGGAGCCGACGAGTTCGGAGGTGACGAGGAGATCGAGTTCGAGTTCGTCGCAGGCTTGCTGGACCTCGACGTGTGGGATCTGGAAGCGGATGGCCATGGCGCTGACGGAGGATTTCCCAGCTAGCAGATCACGGAGGATGCGGGGGGTGAGGTGCATGGTTAGAGGTTGACGGGAAGGCTCTGGATCTTGGCTGAAAGCGATCTGCTGATCCGTTGGCCCTGCATGACTTTGTGGAGATGTGTCCAGTGGACGCCGAGGTGTTGAGCAGCGGTTCTCAGGGTCCATCCTTTGGCGGTGAAATCCGCGATGCGGTTCCGTGCGAGGCAGCGACGGAATGAGCGTTCGAGATCGTGAACGGTTTCCATGATCAGGCCGGGACGTTGTTTTCCGGGAGGCGATTGATGGCGGCGAGGAGGCGCTTCGACTCGCGGCGGCCGTTGAGGACGTAGCAAAGGTGGACGGCTGAAACGCCAAGAGCGCGGGCGGCTTCTGCTTGCTTCCAGCCTTTTCTCCGGAGAGTGTTCCGGGCGGCTTGGATGGCGGGTGGGCGTTTTGGGGTTGCAAGGGTCATCGGCTCAAGTTAAGGGCGGGTTCGCGTTAAGTGAGAAAACACTTATCGTTTCCGCCAAGCCTCGCAAGTGAAAAGTTAGCGTTTGTGAAAAGTTTTTCTGATCGGCTTGGGTGGGCGGTTCGCTCATCCGGCAAGAACAAGACAGCGCTCGCCGAATACCTTGGCGTGCCGCAAAGCTCTGTGAGCCGGTGGTTCACGGGGCCGGTTCCGAGGGCTGAGACGCTTGGCGCAATCGCTAAGTTTCTTCGCGTTCCGGTGGACTGGCTGGCAACCGGTGAGATCGAGGCCGCTGAGTGGGCGGCCATGGTAGAGGAGCGGATGAGATTTTTGGATGCGCCGATCGCTGATGCGCTTGCCGAGGTGCAGGCCAAGGCGAATGAGGAATGGAAGCGTAGCCTATCCGCTTCTTCGATGCTGAGGGAGGAGCCGGCGGCTTATGGGGCGACGCCAAAGCGTGAAGCGGAACCGAAGAAGCCGACTTTAGATGACGCCATGGCATTGCTTCGCCAGGCGATGCGAATCATTGAGGAGATCCAACAGAACCAGAGAAAATGAAGACCGTTAGAATGATTGCCGCCGCCTGCCTTGTGGCGCTGTGCGGGTGTGAGTCTAAGGAATCTGACAGGCCGAGTGATTCGTCCAAGAAGATCGATGCTCAAATCCAGCGGATTGAGAGATTGCAGCGAAAGGCCAATCAATACGGGAAAGATCTGGACCGTGCAGGTGAATTGCTCAGAGCGACCACAAAAATGGAGCGGTTGAATGCGGAGGTGAAGGAAGCCAGCAAGAGGATGGAAGCCGCATTCGATGAATGGCAGAACCTCCCTGCCGGATCCGCTGAGCGGGCGGCGGCTAAGGAATTGGTCAATCGTCGCAAGGGCGAATGCCAGGCGAAGCTCGATGAATTGAAAGCGTTTAAAGGTGTTGAACCGGATCGCTGAGGACTGACCGGGTTGACCTGGTTGACGGGGTTGACGGGGTTGACGGGGTTGACCTGGTTGACGGGGTTGATTTTGCGTGTCCACAGTGGACACGGAAGCCAGTAGGGTGGTTTTTTGGGTCGATTCGTTGGAAGCCGTAGGGATTCCGGTGATTTCGACCCTTTTCGTTTTGTGGAAATGGAAAGGGTTAGAGGCGTGTCCACATGTGGACACGGGGGGTAAAGAGGCGAGAAAAGGGTGAATCCTGCCAATCCTGCGAATCGTGGGAGGATGGAAAATGGAAAAGGGTGTTGGGTTGCGGCCTCCCGAGGGAGCGCCGGAGTGTCTGCGATGCGGCTGACCTACTCATGACGGGGGCCGGCGCTCCCCACGGGAATCCAAACCTAACAGACAATCCCGATGAACAAGTCCATTTTCCTTTCGAAGACTTTCTGGGTGCAGGTGTGCGCCGTGCTCTCGATGATGTTTCCGCCGGTGCTGGCGTGGCTGAAGGCGAACCCGGTGGAGTTCGTGATGTTCCTGGCTGCGGTGAACGTGGTGATCCGGTTTGTGACGAGCGGCAAGGTGTCGCTGACGGATGATGATTCTTCTGCCGGCGGCACGAGTGTGTGGCTGGTTTTTGCGTGGATAGCTGGCACGGCGTCAGTCGGGACATTGCTGCCGTCGTGCTCGCTGCCGCAGATCCAGGCGCTGGGCAAGCTGCCGATCAAGGCGACTTTGGTGACGGAGCAGGGCAGGCTGAGTTACTCGGCAAAGAGCGGGCTTGAGGTGGCGGTGGATCAAACCGGCGACAAGTAATTTTCCAAGGGCGGCGAGGTCCGTTAGACCGCAGGTTTTCCGACCACTGACCCGCCCGGAACTCTCAACAAAACAAGAACCGAGATGAAGGAATGGTTGTTAGGCGGTGCAGGCGTGGCGGTGATTGTCACCGCGGCTTGGTGGGCGCTGCGCGCGATCGACCGGCATCTCGGGGACACGGATGACACTGACGACGGATACGACCGGGAGGATAGACCATGAGCGAGCGCAAGAAGATCTGCCTGGATGCCGGGCATGGCGGCAAGGACTCGGGCGCGCTGGGGCCGAACGGTCTGCGCGAGAGTGACGTGGCGCTGAGCGTGGTGATGCTGCTTGGCTCGATGCTGACGCCTTACCTTGACGTGACTTACACGCGGAAGACGGATGTGTTCATCGAGCTTTCCGGCCGGGCATCGATCGCGAACGATCAGCAGGCGGATGCGTTTCTCTCGATCCATTGCAACTCGGGCGGCCCGGGCAGTGGGGATGGTTTTGAGGTGTTCACTTCTCCAGGGGAAACGAACAGCGACCGGCTGGCGACGTGCTTGTTTATTCCCTACGGCGCGAAGTTTCCGATGAAGCGGAAGCGGATGGATCTATCCGACGCGGACGAGGACAAGGAGGCGAGCTTCACGGTGCTGACGCGGACGCGGATGGCGGCGGCTTTGTTCGAACTTGAGTTCATCCACACGAAGGAGGGCGAGGCGTGGCTGAAGGATCCGCGGAACCAGAAGGCATGCGCTGAGGCGCTGATGCCTGGCGTGCTGGATTACTTTGGCATCGCGGCGGAGCCGGTGGTGGAGGCGCCGGTGGTGAATCCGAAGGCGGCGATCCTGGCGAAGATCGCGGAACTCGAAACCCTGGCAAAGGCGCTATGAGATCCACGGGCCGGGACATTTATCTGAAACTCTGCGAGGCGGAGGATCTGAGCGGAGCGGTAACGGCGCTGCCAATCGAGGATCTAACGGCGGTGGCGGAGCACCTTGCGAAGGGCCGCCGGCGCGGAATCTCGGCGCAGGTGTGGGGCGAGGTGCAGCAAGCTCTCACGGAAAGGGGAAAGGCGACGAAATGATTCCGATCTTGATCCATGCGACGATGGTGGACGGCGACTGGGTGCTTAGCCTGGTGAAGGTGATCCTCGGTGGATTACTGGGAAGCGGCGGCGTGTGGGCGGTGATGAACCGCAGGAACAAGGGGAAACAGCGCGTGACTCTGGATGAGCCAACGAAGGTGCAGACGGAGCGGGTTTACACGCCTCCGACCTACTGGCAGCACCGGGCGCTGGAGAGGCGCGTGGGACAGGTGGAGAGCGATCTGCGCGATGTGAAGAAAGAGCGCGCGGAAGATTTCCTGAAGCTGATGAACGCGGGCGAGCAGCGCCAGAACCGGCTGATGGACAAGATGGATGAAATGAAGACGGAGATCAACCAACGCATCGACGCGAAACTAAAATGAACAATCCGATCCGACGCAAGCAAGTGGCGAAGGCCGTGCTGGAAGCTCTCAGCATGGCGGGGGGATACGCGCTCGAAGTGAGCCGCTTGTGGAACTTCGTGAATGACCTGGTGAAACCGGAAGTCTCGCGGGCCGAGCAAGGCGTGGTGATCTGCATGCTGAGGGACGGCGGCCATGTGCGCAAATCCGAGGACGCGCTGGATCCCGGCATGGAGCTGTGGGTGATCACCGAACTGGGCCGGAACTATCTGGCGAGCCTCTAACTGGAAATCTCAAGTGAATGGACAAGGAAGTCAGAGCGGACGCAAAGCTGAAGAATCTCCCTCCGGAGGTTCAGGAGGAACTGTGGCGCTTGCGCAATCCGGCGGACGAGGACGAGAAGAAGTCCACGTTCGTGGAAGTGCTCGCTTGGCTCAAGGGGCGTGGAATCGATTCCTCGCTTGGTGCTTTGTCGGAGTTCTATTCCTGGCAGCGGATGTGCAAGGGCATGGAAGCGGCGAGGAACCGCGCGCAGCAGGCTCGCGAGGAGATGGCGAAGGATCCGCTGGCGACTCCGGAATCCATCGCACGGGTGGGCCAAATGGTCTTCACCGCGGAGATGGTGGACAACGGGAACGTGAAGGCGTTCGTGGAGCTGGAGAAGCTCCGGATGCAGGCGCGGCAGCTCGATCTGGATGTGGACAAGTTCAATCTGATCAAGGCGAAGGCGGACCGGCTGGATGCGCTGGAGGCGAAGGCCAAGGAACTCAAACAGGGTGGCGGGCTCAGCGCGGAAACGCTGGAGATGCTGGAAAACCAACTCAAGATCTTGTGACCCGGATTCTTCCATCACACGCCAAGGACTTCCGTGGGAAGTCAAAGAACATCCCGGATCGGGATTTGTTCATGCTGCCCTATCAGGACCGCTGGATCAAGGACACGGCGATCATGAAGCTGATGGAGAAAAGCCGCCGGGTGGGCATCTCCTACGGATCCAGCTATGAGGACGTGCGCTATCACGCGCAGGCTGAGAGTCGCTTGCAGACGTGGGTTTCATCGCGTGATGAGCTGACGGCTCGGCAATACGTGCGGGACTGCATCGGCTTCGGAAAGATCCTTCACCTGGGCGCGCTGCAATTCGGTGAGACGGTGTTGATGGATGATCGTGGAAACTCCCACACCGCGCAGACGATTCCATTTCCTAACGGCACGGTGTTGAATTCCCTTTCCTCGAATCCGGATGCGTTCGCCGGGCGCGGCGGACGGGTGAAGCTGGATGAGTTCGCGCTGCGCAAGGATCCGGGCATGGTGTATGCCATCGCAGGCCCGACGATCGACTGGGGAGGAAGCCTTGCGATCATTTCCACGCACCGCGGCAGCGGCAACTATTTCAACACGCTGATTCGTGAGATCAAGGAGAAGGGAAACCCCAAAGGCTTCTCCTATCACCGGGTTTCGCTTCAGGACGCGCTTGAGCAGGGATTCCTGTGGAAGCTGCAAACGAAGCTCAAGGAAGGTGATCCACGCCTAGACATGGACGAGGCGGATTACTTCACCTATCAGCGGAAGCGGGCGCGCGACGAGGAAACGTTCCAGCAGGAATACATGTGCGTGCCGGCGGATGACGCGAGCGCGTTCATCGAGTATGCTTTGATCGACGGATGCTGCACAAAGGAAGGCGAAGCGATCGAGTGGACGCTGGAGGAAGCGCGAAAGGCAGTGAATGCCGGGGCGGCGCTGTATGGCGGCATCGACATCGGACGCCATCATGACCTCACTTCGTTGATCGTCGTGGAGAAGACGGCGGGCATTCATATCCTGCGCAAGCGGATCGATTTGGTGAAGACGATGTTCTCTCACCAAGAGGCGGAGATTTATCCATGGCTTGAGATCTGCCGGAGGGCGTGCATCGACTCGACGGGGCTCGGCATGCAGTTCGCTGAGCGGGCCGGGCAGAAGTTCGGCCGCAAGATCGAGGGAGTGAATTTCTCGGCAGCGGTGAAAGAGGATCTGGCCTATCCGGTGCGCAGCGCGTTCGAGGATCTGGCGATCCGCATTTCCTTCGCGGATGACAAGCTGATCTCGGACATCCGGAAGATCCGCAAGGAAACGACGGCATCCGGCAACATCCGCTTTGTGGCGGATAGCGACGACGAAGGCCACGCGGACCGCTTCTGGTCTCTGGCTCTGGCGATCCACGCTGGCAAGACCACGGGCAACGAACCGCAGGTGATCTGCATCACTGACGACGACGACTGGACATGATCGAAGGCCATCACATCACCAACCGGATGGGCGGAACGGACGAGCGCCGCGCTGGGAGGCGCTGTGGCGGCTCTTATCGCCCGGGATGGAACATGAGCGGCGAGGTTCGCCACGCTGCGCCAGAGGGCACCGCGAAACGCCGCGAAGGGCAAGTCCGTGGTGAGCGAGATGATCAAGAACCCCAAACTTCCGATTTTTCGACGAAATGAACCTTTTATCCCGCATTTCCGCCTATTTGCCATGGTCCGCGAAGTCTTCGCAGGACTCTGGCGGAGCCATCGCGAACGAGTCGCGGGATGGTGGCGTGGATGAGGTGCGGACGCCGGCGCAGCTTGCGGCGTATCTGAGCAACTGGAACGGCAGTGATGGCAGCGAGGGATTGAAGGATCCCTATCGTCTCTCGCCGTGGGTGGGACGGGCGATCAAACACATCGCGGGACCGATCGCGGGGGTGAGGCTGGAGTTTCACCAGGACGGGGACCGGAATGCGAAGGTGACGGATCCGGAGATGGAGAGTTTTTGGAACCGGCCGGCGAAGGCTCCGGTGAGGCGGAGTGACAAGATGGGCCGGCTGAGCCGCTTTGATGTGATCGAGGCGACGGTGGGATGGCTTTCTCTAGCAGGTGAATTTTTCTGGATCTTGGATGACACTTGGAAGAATCCGAACACGCGGAACAAGAGCCCGTTCATCGTGGCGCGGCCGGACCGGATGCTGCCATACATGGCGGATGGTGAGCTGATCGGCTGGATCTTTCGGGATGGGGCGAACCGTTCTCACACGCTGGCACCTTGGAATGTGGTGAGCTCGCGGTTCTGGAATCCGTATGATGAGATCCGCGGATGCGCGCCGATGGATAGCGCGGAGATGGCGGCTGCTGCTGACTATGCGAGCGCTCGTTTCTGGAAAAGCCTGGCCGAGTCTAACGGAGACTTGGGAGACACGGTGATCGCGCCGAACGGAGTGAGCGATCCGCAACGGGAGCAGATCAAGCTGGCGATGCTGAAGAAGCGCCGGGCGGCGAAGCGCGGGAAGTTTGAACCGATGTTCCTGATCGGCGATGTGAAGACGGAGGAGGCGAAGATCAAGAGCCCGGACGCGAGCGCTGTGACGCAGCGGTTAGAGAACCGGCATGAGGTTTATGTGGCGCTGGGTGTGCCTCCATCGTTCGCGGATGTGACGGCGAGTTATTCCATCGGATCGGCGAGTGATCGCTATCGCTTGATCGAAGAAACCTGCATGCCGATGGCAGCGAAGATCGCGGAAGCGGTGGAGATGGTGGAGTGGATGCGCAGCGGGCGTGAGTTGAGCGCGGAGTTTGACTTCGACGATCACTCGACGATGCAACAGGTGCGCTCGGAACGGATCGAGGCAGGGCGGAAGCTGCATGAGCGCGGAGTGCCGTGGAAGATGGTGAGCGATCATCTCAATCTGGGGCTGAAGCCTTTCCCGGGCTGGGACAAGGCTTGGTTGCCGATGAATTTGGAGGAGGTGAAAGGTCAGCAGTCAGCGGACAGCGGGGAAGAGAAGCCGGTGGTTAGCGATGCGGCGAAAGTTTTCGAGGAGCTGGAGGAGCTGCTGAAGGGATGCCCGGTGCATGACACGAGAGGCCAGACACCAGAGGCCAGAGGCCAGAAGACGGATGAGAAGCGGATCAAGCGCTGGGAGAAGCTGATGAAGACGCGCGCGCCGTTTGTGAGGAAGGCGCGGACGATTGTGGACCGGGCTTTGTTTGATGCGCGGAAGCAGACGCTGGCGAAGATCGGCGAGGCGGCGAAGGCGGAGACGGCGCTGCGCTCGGGTGCGTTTGATTTCCTGTTTGACCTGCCGGATTTTCTGGAGGCGCTGGTGAGTCCGTTGTTCAAGGTTTCCCTGGACGCGTATGAGACGGCCGGCGCGGAGCTGCTGAAGGATGAGCTTGGCAGCGAGGAGCCGTTCATCGTACCGGATCCGAATGGCATCCGCTGGTTGAAAAGCCGCGAGAGCCAGATCAAGGACGCGGCTACGGGGATGTGGGAGGAGACGCGGGATTCTCTGGAGCAAGGCATACAGGCGGGCGAGAGCTTCGAGAAGCTGGCGGCGCGGGTGCGTGAGACTTTCAACGGCATGAGCAAGGAGCGCTCGATGCGGATCGCGGTGACGGAAACGGGCATCGCGTTCGAAGGCGGCCGTCACGATGCGATGATCCAGGCGGGGCAGGAGTGGAAACAATGGCTCACCTCGCAGGATGATCGCGTGAGGATCACGCACGGCGCGCTCGACGGCAAGATCCTGCCGATGGACGAGCCGTTTCTGGTGGGTGGTGTGCCGATGATGTTCCCGTGTGATCCGGAAGGCACGCCCGCTGAAATCATCAACTGCCGCTGTGTGCATGGGCCGGTGGATTCTCCTGAGAATCCGGACGGCATCAACAATGACCCGACTGTTCCATTCTAACCATTTTTCGATCATGAGCGAACCTTTACAAAACCGCCGAACCCTGAACGTGGAAGCCCGGATTCTATCCGAGGCTGACGGCCTTGTGGAATACGTGGCGAGCGATGCGACGCTGGATTCCTACTATGAGAGCATTCTGGCGACGGGCTGGAGGTTTGATTTCTTCCAGGCAAACGCGCCGTTTGTGGACTCGCACAATTACTACTCGATCGAGGCGATGCTCGGCAAGGTGGTGGGAGCGCGGATCGAGGGCGAGAAGCTGATCGAGAAAGTGCAGTGGGCGAAGGACATCCCGGAGCACAAGCTGGCGACGATCGGCTGGAAGCTGACGCTGGGTGGATTCCTGAAGGCGGTGAGCGTGGGCTTCCGCACGGTGAAAGCGGTGTGGCCTGGCGACGGCGGCTGGAACGCGGCGGTGGCGCAGGCGCAGCTTTCCCCGGAAGACGCGGCGAAGTGCCGGCGGATCTTCGTGGAGCAGCAGCAACTGGAGTTGAGCGCGTGCGTGATCGGAGCGAATCCGAGCGCGGTGGCGAAGGCCTGGAAAGCGGGCTGCGTGAAGGACGCGGATCTGGCGGGCATCGGCTTCACCGATGATGACATGACTTTCCTGAAGACGGCGGGCGAGGCGCTGGAGCGCGCGGACGTGGACCCTCTTCTCTCGATGGTGGTGAAGCGCGAAATGATCCGCATCACGCACCGCAAGTTTTCTTCTCCGACCGAACCCAAGAGCCACTCATCCGACAAGCCTCGCGGTGATGATCTGGCAGCACGCGAGGCGGCCAAGCGGGCGGAGATGATCAGAAGTCTGGAGGCTCTGATCCGTGGCTGAAAATCCTCCTGGTAGACAAACCTCAATTCACAATCACATGAAGATCCACAATCGATTCAAAGGCTTCGGCCTTCTCCTCGCCGCCATCACCGCGGCCACATTCACCCTCACCAGCGGACACGCCAAGGAAGTCGCCACCGGCCTCGCTTGTCTTCCGTTGTTCGGCATTCCCGTGCGCAAGCAAGAGCGCGAGAACGGCGAAGGCGGAGGCGGCGGACTCTCGATGGACGAGTTCCAACGCAAGACCCTGGACGGCATCGGCTCGGTGAAACGCCAAGTCGAAACCATCGAGACCAACTTCCAAACCCTGGACAAGGATTCCAAGAAGCTGGGCGAAGATCTCGCCAAGCACGTCAAGGAATTCGACGGGCTCCCCGGGCAGGTGATGGAAGTGCAGCGCACGATCGGCCAGATCCAACTGAAGATCGCCAACGAACGGCGCAGCAGTTACGGCACCGGCTTGGAACGCATCTCGGGGGATGACGAATGCCGCAATGCCGTGAACGGCGTGATCCGCACGGTGGCCAATCTCAAAGGCTTGAACGTGCCGATCACCGCCGATCAGAAGAAAGGTGCTGAGGATTATTTCCGCGCGCTGAGTGATTCGGCTTCGCCCGGTTCCACCTACATCAACGCGCAGCTTCTGCCTGACATCTACTCGACGATTGCCGAGTACGGCATCTGGCGGAACTTCGACGTGGTTCCCGTTTCCACTTCCAGCGCCAAGCTGATCGTGGACGCCACCGATCCGACGATGTATTGGACGGCGGAAAACACGGCCGCCACCGAAGGCGCGATCACCGGTTCCAATGTGACCGCCACCATCAACAAGGCGATCGGCTGGATCCAAGTGAGCCGCGAGCTGCTTGAGGACGCAACCATCGACGTGGCTTCCCACCTGCTGCGCAAGTTCGCCAATGCGACCGCCTACGCGATCGACTGGGCCTGCTTGCAAGCCGATGGCGGCGCCGATTCCACGGATGGCGGATTCACCGGCTTCTTCGGCGGATCTGGAACGGCCGCTGTGGCAGCTTCCGGCAATGTGAGCGTGGCCACTCTCGACTTCGAGGACTGGCTTGCCGCAATGCTTGCCGTGGACGCCGCGGTGCTGAGCCGCCCGACCGCGCGTTGGTTCATCCACCCGCAG
>ERZ724509.399-NODE-399-length-19499-cov-7.587379_pt1 | contig 19499 bp, 11 predicted proteins | sample MGYA00376042_ERZ724509 | MGnify/ENA primary metagenome ERZ724509 (study PRJEB28724, sample SAMN07190887) | wastewater metagenome | isolation source: effluent of sewage treatment plant in Hong Hong | place: USA: Christiansburg, Virginia | collected 2016-03-01 ...
GTTGTCGTTTTAGCGCTTTTAACAATGCTTGTAAAGCGTTTGTCTCTAAATGCACGCAAAGGTCTTCCCTCAGAGAATGGGGGCTTTAAAATACGCGGTAAGAGAAATTGGGAAAATGAGGAAGAATAATATTCTTTTTAAACCAAATAAATATATTCTATTAAAAATACTCTAGGAATATACCCTTCCTAAACTAGGAATTAAAAATTTGTATCCACGTTCCAATAAACAATACTTTTTTGTTGATTGAAAAAAATAGATTTAAAATCGAGCCAAAACTTTTTTCAACTTTTCAAATCAACCACCCGGCCAACAAACCTGCAATAATAATAAAGGGATGTGGTATGCGCGTAAAAATTAAAATGCCCATCGTTGCTGCAATGATAACATCATTCAGCGCAACTTGATAAATTTCTCCGTGTTGCAAAGGCCAAGCTAAAATAAACGCAGTAGCAAAAATAATTCCTGCATTGCCTGCATTGATGCCTTCAAACGATGCTTTCACAACTCTATATTCTTTGATGTTTTTCCAAATGGGTGCAATGAAAAATATTAAAATGGTTCCTGGTAAAAACACTCCGATAGAACCGATGAAACCACCTGCTATCTCTCCCCAAAAGCCATACGCACGCATGGATAGCGCACCAATATACGATGCAAAACTAAACACCGGACCAGGCAAGGATTGCAATACTGCATAGCCTGTTAAAAATTCAGATGCTGTCAAATATTTTTTAAATTCTACAAATTCATTAAAGAAATAACCTATCAATGCTTGCCCACCACCAAAAATTAAACTTCCATTTCGAAAGAAATTTTCAAAGAGACGGATGGGTAATACATTAGTTATCTTACCAATAACAGCTGCGGCCACAAAAATACCTCCATATATAAATAAATTTAACCACTTTACTTTAAAAGGAGTTTTCTCCACTTTGGGATGTTTGCCAAATCTAAAAGAAGTAACAAAGCCTGCAATCAAAAGTATGATTGGAAATATCCACGGCTGAGTTAAAAAGAAACACAGTATTGCCGTTAAAATAAGAATGATAAAAGATGTTTTGGTGCGCTGAATTATTAATAAGGTTTTATAAGCAGCATAAAATACGAATCCGATTGCAATTGGACCTAAGTACTTAATAATATCTAAACTTATATTTTCTGTTTGTAAATACGATACCGCAATAGCTGCAGCAGTCATTACAATTGTTGCAGGCAACAGCCATATTAATAAAGTAAGTAAGGCTAAACGGGTTCCACCCATTTTATATGCAACAGCAGTAACTGTTTGAGTAGATGCAGGCCCAGGTAAAATTTGACAGAATGAATTTAATTCTAATAATTCTGCTTCCGTTAGATAGGCACGTTTCTGTACTAAAATTTTATAGAACATTGCCAAATGTGCTTGTGCCCCACCAAATGAAGTGAGTGACAAGATGAGCACATCTTTCAGAAAAATAAGATGACGAATATGCTTCATCGATCTAGTTCTATAGGTTTATGGTTAGATAAGTAGCATCTAAAATACTGTTTTTCCATGAATAAACAGCAATTAAACGGTTTCATAATTCAATAGTACGTAAAATTATGTAAATTGATATTAAATAATTTCAATCATGCGAATCGTAGCCGAATACCCAAATCTTGATTTTAAAATAACCGTTTTTTCATGGAACGGTAAGTACCTGTTAAAAATCGAAAAAGGAATGTTTGAACAGACCTATAAAATAAGCGAAATGGATGTAACAGGAGACGATGAAGTAAAAAAAATAGTAGAAGATCCTATTTTTGTTGAAGAGGTAAAAGAGCGTTTCAAAAGTATGAACGGATCACTAAATGATGCTCTAAATAGGATGTATTGATTGTTATCATGTTTATTTATGAATGCTATTTTCTAAGTGTTTTTACTTATATAAATTGAATAGCATTCCATAACAATACTTTTTTACGACTAAAATATCTCCATTAATAAAAATGTGTTACTCTCTGTAACTCCATTTAATCCTATTTGCAACAGGAACATTAATATTAAAAAAGAAAGACCACCTTCGTTTAAAACGAAGATGGTCTAAGACAAGATATTGTGTTAATGCTTTTCAATTTATAACTCGTAACTCTGTCCATAATCAGGCAATTCAATATTTGAAAAGCCATCTTGTTTCAAGGTTTCCGAAAAGTCCTGCATACTTTGATATTCCCCATGCACTAAAAATACTTTTTTGAGTTTACGTTTATCTTGATGGTTCATATATTTCAACAAGCCATGCCTGTCTGTATGCCCACTAAAAATATCTGTATAAATAACACTAGCAGCGACTGGTATGGTATGCTTTTTAAATTGAATATTTTTCTTCCCTATTAATAAATCATGTCCTATTGTACCTTCAACTGCATAGCCTACAAGTAATATAGTACACAAGGGGTTCTGCAAATTTTGACGAATATGATGTTGAATTCTACCGCCAGTGATCATGCCTGAAGAAGATAGAATAATACAAGGCTGTAAATAATTTGAGATGTTCTTACTTTCCTTAAAGGTTTTTACATGGTCTAAATTTTCGAAATCAAATAAAGATTCATCCTGCTCTTTAATGGTCTGCGCCTCTTCATTCATAAGTGCAGGATATTTAGCATACACTCGAGTACCTTCTGCAGCTAAGGCCGAATCCGTAAATACTTTAATTGGAGGCAATTCCTTTTTAAGAGAAAGCTTATTAAGCGTATACAACAATGATTGCGTTCTGCCTAGACTAAAAGCTGGAATAATTAATCTGCCTGGCTTTTTAACACAGGCTTCTGTAACAATTTTTTTAACAATCTCTTCGGCACTTTCCTTTTCTTTATGTTCTCTGTTTCCATAGGTTGTTTCACACAAGACATAATCTGCTTGTGGAGGTACAATTGGATTTGGTAATAATGGATACGCATCTCTACCGATATCTCCAGAAAATAAAATGGTTTTTTTCTCTCCGCCTTCCTTTACAGTAATAAAAACACTTGCAGCCCCAAGTAAATGTCCTACAGGAATCAAGCGTACTGTAATCCATTCATTTATTTCAAAGTCTGTATTAAACGCAATGGGAATAAACCTGTCTACTGGTTTATAGGAATAATCTTTGGGTGCTGAATTTGCAATTTTTTTCTCTGTGCGCTTAATATGCGCTCCGTCTGCAAATAATAATTCAGAGAGTTCGGATGTTGGTGCAGTTGAAAGAATTTGTCCGCGGTACCCACTCCGAATCAAGGCAGGGATATTTCCCGAATGATCTACGTGTGCATGCGTTAAAATAACTAAATCAATTTCAGAAGTTTCAAAGGGGAATAAATCCGCATCATACACTTTATGTCGATCTGAAAAATCTGATCCGCAATCGATTAAAATATTATATCCCAACGATTCTAACACATACATGCTTCCCGTAACTTTTCTTGCCGCACCCCAAAATGTGAGTTTCATCTATTTTCTTTTAATTAAATATTCAAATTCAGTATTTTTTCACCAAAGATTATCACAAGGTACTTAGAATTGTTCTTAATATATAAAACTAATAATGATAAGTATTACATAAAGGTTTGCGGTACCGAAATGAATTAGTAATTTGAGCTATTATTTGAATTATATAATTACATGTCAAGCATTTCAGATTCTAAAAGCAACACGCATTCAAAATTAACTGCTGCAGGCTTATTAATTTCATTGGGTATTATTTACGGCGATATTGGAACATCTCCATTGTATGTAATGAAGGCTATAGCTGGTGATAGGCCCATTTCAGAAGTATTGATACTAGGTGGTTTATCGTGTGTCTTCTGGACCTTAACATTACAAACAACAATAAAGTATGTTGTGATAACCTTACGCGCTGACAACAATGGCGAAGGAGGTATTTTTTCATTATTTGCATTAATTCGTAGAAGAAATCCAAATCTTGTATGGCCAGCAATGATCGGAGGTGCAGCTCTATTGGCAGATGGCATCATAACTCCTCCCATATCTGTTTCATCAGCCATTGAGGGATTAAAAATTTATGATCCAAGTTTAAATACTATTCCAATTGTAATCGTCATAATTTTAGCATTATTTCTAGTACAACGTTTTGGTACCAACATCGTTGGAAAATTATTTGGTCCAATTATGTTCGTTTGGTTTTTTATGCTTGCTGCACTTGGCTTAAACCAATTAGTTGATAACCTAAGCGTATTGCAGGCAATTAATCCAATGTGGGCATATCATTTATTAACAGAATACCCAGAAGGGTTTTGGTTATTAGGCGCGGTGTTTTTATGTACAACAGGTGCAGAAGCCCTTTATTCAGACTTGGGACATTGTGGAAGACCCAACATTCGAATCAGTTGGATTTTTGTTAAACTTGCGCTTATTTTAAATTATTTCGGTCAAGGTGCATGGATATTAAAACACAGCGGTTATCAAATAACTGGAAATCCGTTTTTTGGTATGATGCCAGATGCATTTTTACCTTATGGAATTGTAATAGCTACTATGGCTGCAATCATCGCCTCTCAGGCATTAATCAGTGGTTCTTATACCTTAATCAGTGAGGCCTTAAGACTAAATCTTTGGCCAAAAGTACTTATTAAATACCCTACCATTAAAAAAGGCCAATTGTTTATCCCTAGCACAAACATCATGATGATGTTGGGTTGTATATTCGTGGTTTTGGTTTTTAAAGAATCTTCGAATATGGAGGCAGCGTATGGTTTAGCTATTAGTATTACCATGATGATGACTTCTTTATTATTATCGTATTACCTACTTGTAATAAAAAGAATTTCAATTATATGGGTCGGTATTTTCTTTAGTATTTATTTGGTCATAGAATTTTCTTTCTTAGTTGCCAATTTAGAAAAATTCATGCACGGAGGCTACTTTACACTCATTGCTGGTGGCATGTTGATGTTCATCATGACTATTTGGTATACAGCATATCGCATTAAACGTAGGCTTACTGAATACGTCAACATGGAAGACTACCTTCCTATGTTAAAAGAATTAAGCCAAGACACTTCCATACAAAAATATTCTACACATTTGGTGTATCTAACAGGTGCTGAAAATCATAGAAAAATAGAATCTAAAATCATGTATTCTATTTTCCAAAAGCAACCCAAGCGTGCCGATATTTATTGGTTTATACATATTGATGTAGTGGATGAACCATATACATTAGAATATAAAGTACGTACCATGTTGGATGATGATGTGATTCGTATTGATTTTAAGTTAGGATTTAGAGTCGAGCATCGCATCAATCTTTTCTTTCGCAAAGTAGTAGAAGATTTAGTCAACGGCGGAGAAGTAGATTTCACCTCTAGATATACTTCCTTAAACAAACGTAATGTTATTGGTGATTTCAGATTTGTTGTATTGGAAAAACATTTAAGTAATGATAATGATCTCAGCGCACTTGAGCAATTTACTATGGATTGGTATTTCTTATTGAAACAAGTATCTCTTTCTGAATCCAGTGCATTTGGTCTTGACACAAGTTCTATCACCGTTGAAAAAGTACCGATGGTGATTAGCCCATTGGAAGCATTCCAATTAAAACGGATGTATTAATGGCAAGTAATAAAACCATATTAGGAATTTCTTTCGTTGCATTCTTAGTAATAATCATTGGATTTATGGTTGACTTTATGTCTCGAACAACAGCACCCTGGGATCGTAAAAAAGACTCTACATATGTAAACAAATATAAAATTCATTACAATAAAGAGTTGGGTTTGAAAAATATTGATTCCTTGATTGAAGCAAGAGAAAAGAAAAAAGAAAAATAGATATATATAAAAAAAGGATCTTGTTGTTACAAGATCCTTTTTTTATGCCTTAGCAATCGAATTATTTTTTACCTTTTAATTTATGTATCTCTGATTTCAGTGAATCAATTTCGTTTCTCAAGCTGCTGTGCGTTATAGAATCGCCTCTTTTTATTTCACCAATCAATTCGTTTTTAATCGCTGTAATTTGCTCCAATTCTTTGTCATTAAGGCCATAATCGTCTTGCATCGCACCAGCATTGCCTTCCAATTTATTTTCTAAGCGATCAGATACTTCTTCTTCTTTGGCACAAGAAAAGACCAGAGGAAGAACTAATAATGCCATAATTGCTAATTTTTTCATATGTGTTAGTGGGTTCATGTTAAAAGATATACTTTTTTATAATCTACTTAAATTATGAATAAATCAAAACTTTAGGAGTATTTACTTTTTTACGCCAATGCATCAAATAATATTTCAACTGTATGCTTCGCTTCTCTACCTGTACCATCTTTAATTTGATGGCGACAGCTAGTACCAGGTGCGGCAATTAACGTTTCAACTTCTGCTTTACGCACAGCAGGAAATAATACTAACTCCCCTACTTGCATGGATAAATCATAATGTTCTTTCTCATATCCAAAAGAGCCTGCCATACCACAGCAGCCTGAAGGAATTACTTCAACTTTATAATTTGTCGGTATAGATAATATTTTTTGAGAGAAATTAACAGAAGACAATGCTTTTTGATGACAATGCCCATGAAGTTTTACTTTACGATTCGCACGTGTAAATAAATCTTTACTGATTTTCCCTGCATCAAATTGATTAGCTATAAACTCGTCTATCATAAACGAATTTTTAGCTAAGTGATTTGCAGCATCCAATTCTTCCGCCGGTACCAAGTTGGGGTATTCATCTCTAAAACTTAAAATGGCAGAAGGTTCAATACCAATTAATGGAGATTCAGAAGTTACAATGTCTTTCAACATAGCAATATTTTTACGGATAATCTTTTGTGCATCGCGAACTAACCCTTTAGATAAATACGTTCGTGCACTTTCTAAATGTTGTGGCACAACAACTTCATATCCCAATCGCGTTAATAATTGTATCGCCTTTACACCAATATGCGATTCATTGTAATCCGTATATTCATCACAGAATAAATACACTTTACCAATATAATGTCCCTTTGCAGGTTTCAATTGGTCGGCATGTTTACGTGACCACGTACGCAAGGTTTGCATAGACATCTTTGGTAAAGGACGTTTCTGCGTCATTCCCAAAATTCCTTTTAAAATACTTCCAGTAACAAAATTACCCATTACGAAGTTTGCTAACCAAGGCCAATTTTTATTCAAAGCATTTGCTTTAGCAAAATTTGCTATAAGCCTTGCACGGAAGGGAACTCCGTTGGCATCATAATATTGCTGTAAGAATTCTGCTTTTAGTTTTGTAACATCTACGTTTGATGGACATTCGCTTTTGCAACCTTTACAAGACAAACACAAATCCATTACTTCATAAATTTCTTTATGATCAAATTTATTTGTTTTACCTGAAGTAGTTAAGAACTCACGTAGTATATTGGCACGTGCGCGCGTGGTATCCTTTTCATTTCGGGTTGCTTGATAACTTGGACACATGGTACCACCAATGATGGATGATTTCCTACAATCACCTGCTCCATTGCATTGTTCAGCCATACGCAAAATGCCTAATGACTTATCAAAATTAAATGTCGTTTTAATTTCTGGAGTATGTTGACCAGAAGCATAACGCATAGACTCCAACATAGGCGGAGCATTTACAATTTTATTTGGATTTAGAATATCATTGGGATCCCAAACTTTCTTCAGATTACAAATCATTTTGTAATTCTTTTCTCCAATCATTTTCTTAATGAAAGGAGCGCGTACCCGTCCGTCGCCATGCTCACCACTTAAAGAACCACCATATTTTTTCACGAGATCCGCAACCTCATCTGTAATAGTAAACATCAACTGACGATCCTTCTCTTCTTTCAAATTCAATACAGGTCGTAAGTGCAATTCTCCATCGCCTATATGTGCATAAAACACACATTTCGTATTGTGCTTGTCTAGTATTTTTTGAAAGTCATCAATGAACGCAGGTTGATCGTTTACATCAACTGTAGTATCTTCAATGCATGGAACACCCTTCATATCACCTGGAATGTTACCTAACAATCCAAGGCCTGCTTTACGCAAAGACCAAATTTTATTTATATCCGATCCCCACAATAATGGAAAATAGTATCCGTACCCAGCTGCACGCAATTCTTTTTCCATTTTTTTAGCAAGCTCTTCAATCTCTTCTTTCGTTTCTCGCGCCCACTCCACAATCAACAATGCCCCAGGATCTCCTTGAACAAAGGCTCTGTTTTTAGATTGTTCAATACTACTTTTTGTGCATTGTAATACAATATCATCTAGTAATTCTACAGCACCTGGATTGTGACTTAAGGCAATTAAATTGGCACGTGTCGCTTCTGCAATGGTATTTAAATGAACAGCTACAACGCCTTTTATACTTGGAGGTAAAGGAATTAAATTTAATTTAATATCATTTATGAAAACCAATGTCCCTTCAGATCCCGCAATCAATTTACACATGTTAAATGCTTCTTTGCCTTCGGTAAATGGTGCACTTTCAAGCAACACATCAATTGCAAATCCAGTATTACGTCTGTTTATGGTAGGTTTCGGAAACTCTGCACGAATCTCTGTTTGATTCTCTTTATTCGTTAACGTTTCATTAATAAAACGATATATATTCCCTTCTAAATTATCCAACGATAATTTAGCATTGTATTCTTCTAGATTTAGTGATTTAAATGTCACTTCGCTTCCGTCACTTAAAAACCCATTTATTTCCAACAAGTGATCTCTTGTAGTACCATAAATAACGGAGTGCGATCCACAAGAATTATTCCCTACCATACCGCCAACCATGCATCGATTTGATGTTGAAGTCTCAGGTCCAAAAAATAAATTCAATGGCTCTAATTTTTTATTCAATTCATCCAATACAATACCTGGCTGCAAACGCACCCATTTTTCTTTGGTATTGATTTCATATATTTCAGTGAAGTATTTAGATACATCTACAATAATTCCTTTACCAACAACTTGCCCAGCAAGGGATGTACCTGCTGTACGCGGGATAATTCCGATTTTATATTTGTTTGCAAATGCAATTATCTTTTGAACATCTTGTTTGTGTTTTGGCCTAGCAACAGCAAGCGGAAGTTCTCTATATACAGAAGCATCTGTTGCGTAAAGTGTTCTCATTGTGAGATCAAAATACAAATCACCTTCAATATTCTTTTTTAATTCTTCTAAATGAGCAAGCATATTATTCGAGAGAAATTATTCTGTTAATTGAGAATCAATGTCGTTTTAAACGTTCAGTAATAACCTATATATATTGACACATAAGTAGATTGTAGCCTTATAGGGAAATTCAATTATTATTCGTTTAAACCTAAGGATAGCTTTCAAAGCCGTTTGGCTTTAACTATGGGTTTAGAGTAATAGTAAAATTTTTGTTTACCACATCCTACCGACATTGAATTAAGAATGTAAATATCGCTTATTTTAAATGTATTTTTAAGCAAAAAGTGTTTTTCGTGTACGTCTAAGCTAAATCATTTATAAAAAGTTCAAGGGATTATATTTTATAGACATATTCATAATAAAATCATACATATTCACTTTTTTAACGAACTGATTTATAAATAATTAATTTTAAAATCAGTTTAATTATCACTATTACGGCTATTGACGAATCTGACTCTACCTAAAAATTGATTTATATCAACTATTAAATGCTTTTCCGTAGGCTCAAATGACTCAAACTATTTCAATATTTAGCATTCATTCTAAAAAAAGGCTGTATCTTTGTACTACTAAAATAAAGACGGGGTAGAGATACTATAAATGTCTAATCATCAAAAAATTATAGAATCAAAGTTTATGTTAACAATCTCTGAAAACAAGGTCGTTCGCCTAACATACGAACTAAGCGAAGACAATAACAAAGAAGTAATTATTGAAAAAGTTGAAACAGATCAACCAGCTACTTTCCTATTTGGGGTTGGTGGATTATTGCCAGAATTTGAACAAAATTTATTTGGTTTAAAAGAAGGCGATACCTTCAAATTTTCTATCGCATCGGATAATGCATACGGTCCAAATGATCCAAATGCTTTGGTAGATATTCCTAAAGAAGCGTTTGCTATTGATGGTAAGTTACAAGACGATATGCTTAAAGTAGGTAGTGTTTTACCTATGAGAGACAACGAAGATAATTTCTTGCAAGGAACAATCATGGAATTAAGAGACGATGTAGTAATTATGGATTTTAACCATCCTTTAGCTGGAAAAGATTTATTTTTCAAAGGTACAATCGTTGATGTTCGTGAAGCAACTGCTGAAGAAATCAGCCATGGTCACGTACACGGCGAAGGTGGTCACCAACATTAATTTACTTTAGAGCCTGTATTTCATACAGGCTCTAACTTTTTTAGGCTATTTGCCGTATAGCATACATACATCTATGGAAAATTGCATAAAAAAATATGTGCTGTTGCTTTTTATTTCGTGCAGCACAGTAATCATGGCTCATGCCCAATTCAGTTTTGGACTTGGCTCCACGTTTGGTATCGGTTATTTACGTTCTTCACAACTAAAACAAGGTGGAAGAGCTATTCAGAACCAAGACGCTACAATTGTGCGCAATGATTATAAAGTACGCGCATCTGCCCAAATCGGATTTCAAGGTGTTATTCAATACCGGTTAACACATCAAATATGTCTGCTTGCGTCACCCGGTTTTAATCTGTTTCGTTCAACTTATAACAATATATATATAAGCAACCAAGCATTGAATTCAACCGACTATATTACGCACAAAATATTATCAAATACTACATTTAAAAGTACGCAACTCATCTTGCCAATAGTAGCAAAGTATTATATCATACCAGATAAAAATTATTTTGCAACAGCAGGATTACGTTTTGCCTATAATACCAATATGCGCATGTATTCTGAAGAGGATTCCATCACTTCTTATTACAACTCTTCGGGCTTGGCTTCTAGCAATAAGCAAGATAGAGAATACAAAAATGTAAAAATTGATGGATATAAACCTTTTCAAATGCACTTTCTATTGGGTATAGGAACATCCATCTTAACGGGATATCGTCATAATTTGGATATCGAATTAACCTATGCAATTCCGCTTACATCTTCTAGTTATTATACGACAGATGCAACATATACAGCCAATGCATTAACAAATTCTGTATATACACAAAATGGGAAAGCAAGTTTTGAAAATGCCACGGGTAAAAATTTAGACCATTTCAGAATGCACCAAATTTCTTTAACAGTTCGTTATTTAATTTATTCTATTAATAAATAATTTTTCTACGAACCTTCTTCAGACTTTAACGATATCTTCGTTAAAATCTGAATACTAACCTTGAATCGTATTTGTTATGAATATTGAACAAGAACGCATTACACAATCAAATTCTGCTAAACCCTGGAAAAAATGGGGGCCTTACGTGAGCGACCGTCAATGGGGAACCGTAAGAGAAGACTATAGCTCAGATGGCTCTGCATGGGAATACTTTCCACATGATATGGCTAGAAGCAGGGCATACCGATGGAGTGAAGATGGCATTGCAGGAATATGTGATGATCAACAACATCTCTGTTTCGCATTGGCTTTTTGGAATTATAAAGACCCAATTATTAAAGAGCGTTTCTTCGGCTTAACCGGAAATGAAGGCAATCACGGCGAAGATGTAAAAGAATATTACTACTATCAAGATAGCACGCCTACGCATTCGTACATGAAAATGATGTACCGCTATCCACAAGAAGCTTTTCCTTATGATAATCTAGTTGCTGAAAATAAAAAAAGAACACGTACCGACGAAGAGTACGATTTAATTGATACAGGCATTTTTGATAACAATAAATTTTTTGATATATCTGTTGAATACGCAAAAAATGCCGAAGAAGATATTTTAATACGCATCCATGTTTTAAATAAATACCACGAAAATAAAGAACTTGTAGTACTACCTACTGCTTGGTTTCGAAATACGTGGTCATGGGACAATCATGCTCAAAAACCCTCCGCCTATTTAGTTACAAATAATGAAATACGGTTTTCACATCATGATCATGGCACGTATAATTTATACTTCGACCAACATCCCGAGTTGCTATTTTGTGAAAATGAAACAAATTATAAACGTGTTTTTGGAGAAGATAATGGCAATCATTTTTTTAAGGATGGCATCAATGATTATATCGTTAACAAAAAACATGCTGCAGTTAACGACGCACATATTGGTACCAAAGCTTCAGGAGCCTATCGAATAGAAGTCGCTGGTAATAATAATTATGTTATTCGATTGCGTTTGAGTAAAGACAAAGTGGATCACCCCTTTGATAATTTTGACGGATTGATTGCTCAACGAATAACAGATGCAGATATTTTTTATGATGAATTACAATCACACATACGACAACCAGATTTAAAAAATATTCAGCGCCAAGCCTATGCGGGCATGATGTGGTCGAAGCAATTTTATCATTTCGATGTTTCAAAATGGTTGGATGGCGATGAAATCAATCCGCCAAATATTGATTTTGATGCGCGCCAAAAACAAGGGCGCAATGTTTCTTGGCGACACATGCATTGTTCAGAAATTATTTCCATGCCCGATAAATGGGAATATCCGTGGTTTGCTGCTTGGGATTTAGCATTCCATTGTGTACCCATTGCACGTATTGATTCGGAATTTGCCAAAGATCAACTTCAATTATTGCTTGATGAAAAACATCTACACCCAAGCGGACAGATACCTGCGTATGAATGGGCGTTTAGTGACGTAAATCCACCAGTACATGCTTGGGCAACCCTACGTATCTTTCATATAGACAGAAAAATTCGAAATGATAAAGGCGACTTTGATTTTCTGGAACAATCCTATCATAAACTTCTTTTAAATTTTACGTGGTGGGTAAACCAAAAAGATAAAAACGGAAGCAATATTTTTGAAGGTGGCTTTTTGGGTTTGGATAATATCGGTATTTTTGATCGAAGCAAACCCTTACCAACAGGAGGTTTCATGGAACAAGCGGATGGCACTGCTTGGATGGCAATGTTTTGTCTAAACATGCTAAAAATTTCGTTGGAATTATCCTTACACAATCCTAACTACCAAAGTATGGCGTGTAAATTCTTTGAACATTTTTATTATATAGCCGCGGCCTTAAATAATATTGGCGACGATGACAACTCATTATGGGACGAAGATGAAAAATTCTTTTATGATTTACTGCATTTACCAAATGGTTCAGTAAAGCGATTAAAAATAAATTCAATGGTTGGTTTGATTCCTTTATTTGCGGTTGAAACCATTATTGCAGAGAGTTATGAAAATTTACCCGTATTTAAAAAACAGGTTGATTATTTTATTCGTGAACGAGAAGATTTAACAAAAAATGTTTCTAGATTAGATGAACCAGGTGTAGGAAAGAGAAGATTGCTATCCTTGCTCCGCGGTTTTAGAATGAAACAATTACTTGTGCGTATGTTGGATGAAACGGAGTTTTTATCCGATTATGGTATTCGCGCCTTATCTAAAATACACAAAGATCACCCCTACAAATATCACTTGGAACATCAAGTTTTTCAAATTGAATATGAACCCGGAACATCCTCAACAGGGCTATTTGGAGGGAACTCAAATTGGCGCGGACCTATTTGGTTTCCGGTTAATTATTTGATCATCGAATCTCTTTTAAAATATCATTTATATTATGGAGATGATTTTAAAATTGAATACCCTACACACAGTGGAAAATACTTAACTATCCGCGACGTAGCTGCACAACTCGGGATTCGATTGATGAAGTTGTTTCGAAAAGATGAAAATGGTAAAAGACCCATTTATAACAACGCTCCTAAAATGCAAAATAATCCAGCCTTTAACGATGAGATTTTATTCTATGAATATTTTAATGGCGATGATGGCTCTGGTATAGGTGCCTCGCATCAAACAGGCTGGACAGGTCTTATTGCCGATATGATATTCAAGTTTGGTTATTACGATCAAGATCAATAAAATTATTAAAGTGCATATTAAGACCTTTAACATATATTGACCTTTGTTATTGTGTTACCGATCTAAAGGGCGCTCACTCCCTACTCAAATTATATACAGTACTACATTACACATTATTTATACCCAAAATACTATTGAAATGAAAATTAGATGTGGTGGCGTTCCCGAACATTTTAATTATCCATGGCATGTTGCAATGGAACAAGGCTATTTTAAGGAAGAAGATATTGAACTTGAATGGACAGATTACAAAGGTGGTACAGGAGCGATGTGTCAAGACCTAACAAGTGACATTATAGATGTTGCCACTCTATTAACTGAAGGTGCAATTGCAGCAATCGCACAAGGGAATCCCTCTGTTATCGATCGAGTATATGTGGCATCTCCCTTAATTTGGGGAATTCATACAGGTGCACAATCTGTACATACTAACCCAAATACTTCTGGACCCATTCGGTACGCAGTAAGTAGAATGGGTTCTGGATCTCATCTAATGGCTTTGGTAGACCGTATGCAACGTGGCTTAGATTTAAACGATGCTTCTTGGGAATTGATACAAAATTTAGACGGCGCAAGAATTTCTTTGCAAAAAAACGAATCGGATTATTTTCTTTGGGAAAAGAATCTGACTGCTCCATACGTATACCTTGGAGAACTTAGAAGAATAGGTGAATGTCCCACGCCCTGGCCATCAGTAGTTATTACAATCAGCAATTCTGCGCGTAGTCGAATTGGTAATTTTGACGGCATGTACCGTGCTTTAGAAAAAGCCATTCAATTTATTCAACACTTACCAAAGCCTGCAGAAACTATTGCTGACATCTACCAATTAAAAAAAGAAGATGCTGAAGATTGGTATAGCCGAATAGAATGGGCACATTCCCAACCTTTATTGGAATCTCATTTTGACACCATCAGTGAAGTGTTGGTTGCTGCTAACATTTTAAATGTTACCCCTACTTACGACTCTGTTTGCAAGTAAAAAAATAAATTTATTCTATTAAATGAAAAGAGTTCCGCTAACAATATAGCGGAACTCTTTTCATTTAATTTATTTTTATTTTCTTACTTCACTATCTGTACCCAACCTGTATTTGGCTCTGGATATACTTGACTTTGCAAGTTGATGATGTAGAAGTACGTACCCTCTGGTAACACTTCTGAATTTCTGTAATTCGTACCATCCCAATTCTTAGGATAACCTGCTGTCTTCCATACCAAGTTGCCCCAACGGTTGTAGATTTCTATAATCACATTCGGATACCCTTCGATGTTTTCTATCTTCCAAACATCATTCACACCATCTCCGTTCACCGTAATTACGTTCGGTACTTTAATTGGTTTCACTACATAGATCGTTACATAATCCGGATCCGATGGACAAATACCATCTTTTACAATCAACTCATACGTAATGGTTTGTGTCGCTTTAAACGTTGGGTTACTAACTGTTCCTAAACTTAAATACGTTGTTGGTGTCCATTCATACGTTCCACCTCCACTGCCACTTAATGCACTAATTACTCCCTCTGGTAAGCTTTGGTCGGGGCCTGCATAGGCAATCGGTTTTGCTATTACTTTTAACTCTTTTGCGAGAGAACTAGAACCACAGGCAGCATTCTTTTCTTCAACACTATATAACCCTGATTCTTTTGCCGTAAATGTTGCATTTGTTGCATTATTAATAGCAGTGCCATTTTTATACCATTGATACTTGTTTCCTGTAGTCTCAACTGTTGAAAATGTAAACCCTAATGGTGCACAAATTTCTGTATTCGGCTCTATAACATTCGGAGTTGTCTTTGGTCGAACATCCATAGTGATTTTATTTGATTGTGCTGGATTCGGTGCCAATGCGCAACCCAAACTCGAGGTAACCTCAACATACACTTGATCCCCTAATTGAGTTAACAAGGTCGGTGAAACATACGATGGAGAGTTTGTTCCTACTTGACCTGGTATTCCAGAACTACTCGGTATCAACCACCATTGATACGTTGGAGTGCCTGCATCTTTTGCTACTGCTGTAAACGTAGTTGGGAACTCTTCACAAAGTGGATTACGCGGTGTACTAATCGTAACAGTAGGTGCTACTGCTGTTTTTAAATTTACCGTGAAGCTCGACTCTTTATCTCCTGTATTACATGAATTTGATGTACTCACTACAACTTTAATCACCTTTGTGGTTACGTTGTCATTACCTATTACGGGTGTATATGAATACGTATCACTATTGGTGCCTACTGGATCTCCATTTAAGGTCCATGCATAAGTCAATGTACTCGTTGGTACATCTGAACTCGCAACTGCTGTAAATACTGTTGGCGTTGCGCTTACACACAAATCAACGGGAGCCGTAAAGGGTGTTAACGTAATGATTTCTTTTGGACTGATTGTTTTGGTAACAATGTTTGTTGTTACAGCATCGCACGTTCCTGATTTATCTACTCTTTGGAATTTAGTCGTTACAGATATCGCTGGTGAGGTATACGTCGCATTTGTAGCTAATGCAATATCTGTGAATCCTAAACCTGCATCATACTGCCACTGATATGTATAGCCGGAACCTGCACCACCTGTAGTTGCACCTAAAGCGATTTCTTTCATTTCTTTGGGTGCTGTATTGATACAGATACCTTCATCATCTCCTATCTTCCCTGCAACTAATGCTGGGAGAACAGTAATGTTAATGATATTACTTTCTGATTTATTACATAGTGATGGAACATCTGTAAATGTAACAATCCTTTTGTAAGAAACTGACGTACCCGTTTTTGCTCCACTTGGGGTAAATCCTGTGCCATTTACTGTACCATTTGCTGTAACAAATGCTCCACCATCAATAGATTCTTGCCATGTATATACCGGTGTGGTTCCTCCACTTGCTGGTGTAGTACCTGCGGTAATTGCACCAGGAGTTGTATTGTTACATATTGTTAATTTTGCTGTCGTTATCGTACCGCCTGCAACACCTGCATTCACCGTTACTGTGATCGCTGGTGATAAAGAAGCCGTTGTACTTGCACATTCTGCTGCACTCAACGCTTTTACATAGATACTATATACTTGTGGACTTAAAGCAGCTGTTGTTGTTAAGGAAGTTGTACTAAACGGATTCGTTGTTGTAGCAGCTCCTTGACTTGTTTCACTACCTGCTGCACCTATAAACCATTCATATTTTGGAGCTGGTGTAGAACCAGAACCTGTTGGCGTAGCTGTAAAGTTAACAGTATTGCCTGAGCAAATTGTCGTTTGGTCTGCTACGATAGTTACATTAAGTACGGGCACTGGGATTACTGTAATAGTAATCGGATTCGAAATAGATGGAATCGTTGGTGCACATTTTTCGCTACTTAACATTTCAACAGTATAAATATCTCCATCAACTGCTGTAGTAGTTGTATACGTATTTGAATTTGTTCCAACAGTTACTGCTGGACCAACAAGCGGTTTACGTTTCCAAACATATGCCGGTGGCGTACCGCCTTCTACTGGCGTTGCAGTAAAGATTAATGTTCCGTTCGGGCAAATCGTCTTGTCTGCATCGTCTACTACAATACTTACTGTAGGTACAGGTATTGGATTTACAACGATTGTTGCAGTCGTCGTTGCAGTCTTTGGTACGGCACAACCTAAATCACTCGTTAATTCTACCGTAATAACTTCTCCATTTTTAAAACCTGTACTCGCATACGTATCTGTCGCTGATAATGTACCTGAATGAGTTGGTTCAGAAGATGTCCATTTGTACGCTGGAATCGTTCCTCCACTTGTTGGATTTGCTTTAAGTGATATATTATCTCCATCACAAATTGTTAAACTTGGTGTTGCAACAATAACTACTGTAGGGGCAGCTGTAGCACTAACTGTTACATCGTAATTAAATGCTGGACCTGGACAGCCTCCTGTTGTGGATGTTGGTATGATAACATAACGGACAACCACTGGGCCAGTTGCTGTACTTGTCAATACTTCAGTAATCGGACTGGATGTTCCGCTACCTGCAACATTGCCATTTATTGTGGATATCGCTGCACGTGTCCATGTATAACTTGATGGATTATCGCTCGTAATGATATAATTCTGTGCTACTGCCGTACAGATTGTACCTGTTGTTGCTGAGTTAATCGTAGGTTTTGGAATCACTGTGACATCATAATTAAATGGTGTGCCAGGGCAAGAACCTGCTGTTGATGTAGGTGTAATAATATAGCGAACAACTACAGATGCGGCTGTTGTATTGGTTAGCGTTTCTGTAATTGGATTTGCTGTTTGTGCTGTTGCTATTACATTACTAACACCTGCAACTACTGCACGTGACCATACATAACTTGATGGAACAACACTTGTAATTGCATAACTCTGTGCTGCTCCTGAACAAATTGAGCCTGTTGCTAAAGATGAAATTGTCGGTGTAGGCACTACTGTTACATCATAATTAAAGGCTGCACCAGCACACGTTCCCGTTGTGGATGTTGGGGTAATAATATATCGAACAACTACAGCTGCATTTGTTGTATTGGTTAGCGTTTCTATAATTGGATTTGCTGTTTGTGCACTAACTGTTGCATTACTAACTCCCGTTACGGCTGCACGTGACCATGCATAACTGGATGGAACAACACTTGTAATAGAATAGCTCTGTGCTGCTCCTGAACATACCGAACCTGCTGCTGCTGAACTAATCGTTGGTTTTGGATTAACCGTCACATCATAATTAAATGCTGCACCAGGGCAAGAACCTGCTGTGGATGTTGGGGTAATAATATATCGAACAACTACAGCTGCATTTGTTGTATTGGTTAGCGTTTCTATAATTGGATTTGCTGTTTGTGCTGTTGCTACTGCATTACTGATACCTGTAACTGTTGCACGTGACCATACATAACTGGATGGAACGACACTTGTAATAGAATAGCTCTGTGCTGCACCTGAACAAACGATTCCTGTTGATGCAGATGAAATGGTCGGTGTAGGGACTACTGTTACATCATAATTAAAGGCTGTGCCAGGGCAAGAACCTGCTGTAGATGTGGGCGTGATAATATATCGAACAACTACAGCTGCATTTGTTGTATTGGTCAACATTTCTATAATTGGATTTGCTGTTTGTGCTGTTGCTACTGCATTACTGATACCTGTAACTGTTGCACGTGACCATACATAACTGGATGGAACGACACTTGTAATAGAATAGCTCTGTGCTATCCCTGAACAAACTGAACCTGTTGATGCAGATGAAATTGTCGGTGTAGGCACTACTGTTACATCATAATTAAAGGCTGCACCAGCACACGTTCCCGTTGTGGATGTTGGGGTAATAATATATCGAACAACTACAGCTGCATTTGTTGTATTGGTTAGCGTTTCTATAATTGGATTTGCTGTTTGTGCACTAACTGTTGCATTACTAACTCCCGTTACGGCTGCACGTGACCATGCATAACTGGATGGAACAACACTTGTAATAGAATAGCTCTGTGCTGCTCCTGAACATACCGAACCTGCTGCTGCTGAACTAATCGTTGGTTTTGGATTAAC
>ERZ724509.401-NODE-401-length-19449-cov-4.038156_pt1 | contig 19449 bp, 17 predicted proteins | sample MGYA00376042_ERZ724509 | MGnify/ENA primary metagenome ERZ724509 (study PRJEB28724, sample SAMN07190887) | wastewater metagenome | isolation source: effluent of sewage treatment plant in Hong Hong | place: USA: Christiansburg, Virginia | collected 2016-03-01 ...
AACGATGGATTTGGTCATGCAGGCACCTTGTTTATTTTTGAGTCTGCAGCACGATTGCTCCTAGCAGTTGGTCTGGTTGTTGTAGGGTTGGGTGCTCTTGCGTATTTGTCGATACCCGTGTCGTTTGTAGCTACTGCTTTTTTGATTTTTTGGTTGTTTCAGAAAGAGAAATTACTCATTGAATCATTTATGAAGGGTAGCGAGACAGAATTTCCATATAGATTGTTTCTCTTTTCTGTTTTGCTAGGGCTCTCAACTTTGGTCTATTTAAGTTTCGACATAGTGTTAGCCCGTACTTTGATGAGCGATGTGGATGCTGGTGCATATGCGCTTTTGGCATTGGTCGGCAAGATACTGTTTTTTACCGCTTCACTCTTAGGTGTTGTGTTAATTAGTGGAGTAGGGCAGTCTGTGCGTGAAAATCGAAGTACATTACCAATTTTGTATGGTGTTATGCTGGTTGTAGTTGTGTTGCTACTTTGCGGATTAGTAATCATGTATTGGTTCGGCGAGTTACTATTGTTAACTGTCTTTAGTACGAAAGCTACAGCTATCATTCCATATATAACAACATATCTTCTGGCAATTAGTATTTTTGCCATCACGCACACATTTGCGCTATACCATCACACTCTTGGTCGTTACAGAGTTACTGTTTCCGTCTGTCTTGCGTCACTACTATTTCCTATGTTAGTGTTCCTACAAGATTCAGGCCTTGAAGGACTGATTGATGCTCTTCTAGTAACCGCCCTAGTTAGTCTGACTGTTGTTCTTATAGTTCCACTTTGTAATTCTTCTAAATAAATTACTCTATGAAAAACGTCACAATAGGCATCCCTGCATTTAATGAAGAGGCAAATATAGCTCATGTGGTGCAGGCCATGCTTAATCAAAATGAAGATGGCTTTGTGATAGATAAGATCATTGTTGCTTCTGATGGTAGTTCAGACGCAACTGCGGCCATAGTTCGGAGTATCAAGGACGAACGTTTAGTACTTATTGATGATCCGATACGGCGAGGGAAGAACTTCCGTCAGAATCAATTATTTAGTAAGGCATCTGGTGACATCGTCGTACTTGTAGATGCAGATATTCGTTTTGATGACCCGAAAACAATTGCGAAAATCACCGCTCCTATACGAAGCGGCAATGCAGAACTAACTGGTCAGTGGGCAATTCCAGACGCCCCAAGAACCTTTTTAGAAAAGGTTCTTATTGCTGGTCACAACTTTAAGCAGTTGGTATATCGCTCTTTTCGAAACGGTAACAATATATATACCTGTGTCGGACATATGCGAGCTTTCTCAAAACCTCTGTACCAAAAACTCAAGTTTGATGAGTTTGATTCTAATGGTGAAGACCAGTTCTCATACTTACAATCTATTAGTTTAGGGTTCCGCTACATGTATCCTGAGACTATAATCGCGTATTTCAAACTCCCATCGAATTTAGGTGACTATTTGCGTTACGCAAAACGGATTTTTGCAACACAGAAAAAATTTGCTGATGAGTTTGGTATTGATTTTGTTAATTCTGAGCGCAAAATCCCATCTACACTTATCTTAAAAAGTATCATACTCAGTTTATTTAAGTATCCTATAATACTTCCCGTATACATTTTCCTACATGGCTATGTGAGTGTACTTGGGTTGTTTGTAGGTCAGGAGAAGAATGCTTTCTACGATATTTCGCGCTCTACAAAGTAATGAAATGGAATTTAGTATGAAACCTCGTGTTACTGTAATAATGCCATTCCGTAATTCAGAAAAATTTTTAGATGAATCAATAATAAGTATATTAAATCAAACTTACAGTGATTTTGAATTTATCATTATTAATGACGCTTCCACTGATGCTTCTGACGAATTTGTTAAAAGATATTTAGGTGATAGAAGAATTAGGTACATAAAAAATCGAGAATCTATTGGTATTACAAAAAACCTCAATAATGCTCTGGCTGCAGTCACTACAGAGTTTGTTGTGCGAATGGACGGAGATGACGTTTCAGAGCCAAATCGCATTAAAGAACAAGTTGATTTTATGGATAAAAATCCAGATGTCTCAGTTTTAGGAACATGGGCCACACTTATAAATGAGGAAGGACTTATTATCACTGAACAACGTAAATTGGTTGATACAAAATTGATTCAAAAAAATATCTTTATATACAACCCTGTATTTCATCCAAGTGTCATTTTTCGGACTCGTGATGTATTGGCAGTTGGGGGATATAACGAATCATATTTGAATGGACAAGATATGGATTTATGGATACGTATGATATGTGAAGGATATCAAATTACCAATTTACCAAATAATTTAATCCGATACCGTTATCATAACGATTCGACAGCTCATAAGGCTAGATTAAATGCGATCAGAGACCTTAAAATAAGATTTGGTAACATGCGGCGCTATATTGAATCAGTGAGCCCCATGATACTTATTCAAGTATTCATCTACTTTGTTTTTAGTTATTTTGTTTCCGGTAGGTTTAGGCAAAAAATTGAGAGATTTTATTCTCAGAAATTCTTTATAAACAAGTAGTGTTATGAAAATAACCGTCTTCCTGCAGCGAAGTGATGATTATAGAATTTTTTACTCAAAAAATGTCCAAGCTTGGATATGTTCATGCATAATGCTATAAAATACTATATGGCTAGGTTTTTGGTTGCGACTTTCGGTTTAGTTTTAATGTTATACTTGATTTTTTTTGCTGATAACGACCAGTCTTTATTTTCCATGCCTGCTTCTATAATTATGAGGCAATCAAAAGAGGAGTCGGTGCCTAGACCCGATGTATTTTTAAGTAAGATTTATACCGAATCAATCCAACGCTATGCATCTAGTACTGGCTTAGTGGAATCACGTCCAGGTGGAACTGTGTCAGAGTCCCAAGCATATGGTCTAATCATGGCAGCTGGTATGGATGATAAAGTACAGTTTGACAAAATGTGGGGTTGGGCCAGTTCTTCAATTCAGCGCAGTGACGGAACGTTTTCATGGTTGTGGGAAGACGGGCAAGTTCGTGATCCTAATGCTGCCACTGATGCCGACCAAGATATTGCTTATGCTTTAATTCAAGCTTATGAGCGGTGGGGTGACGAACAATATCGCACAGATGCTCTGCGAGTGCTTGATGGTATGTGGAACGAACTTACCTGGTTGTCTGGTGGTGTGCGTTATGTAACGGGAGGAAATTGGGCAAAAAGCGACCCGTCCGGAATTGTTATTAATCCGTCATATCTAAGTCCATATTTATATACAGTCTTTACAGAATTTGATACCAGACATGACTGGAATAGTTTAGTCAGTTCATCCTATCTAGCGCTAAACAAATGTCGAGGTATAGCTAATCTACCCCAAGATTGGTGTAAAATAAAACCAACTGGAGTGACTTCAACAGAGTATGTGGCAATGCGCAAATCTGGTGATTTTGCTTGGGAGGCCATGCGTGTACCGTTTCGGATTGCACAGCACCATGCTGTGGACCCCAATGAAGAAGCCTTGGTAATACTTCGTCCGATTATGTCCACGCTCGAGCGTGATTGGGAGCGACAAGGCAAGATTTTTGCCACCTATGCCTCAAGTGGGGTGCCAACAGCAAATTACGAACATCGTGCAATGTATGGCTCAGCATTAGCTGCTTTTTGTATTTTACGTCCACATGAAGCGAAAGAAATGTATCAGCAAAAAATCATTACAACTGATCTCACCACCCTAGATTTCTATCAATTAGCGTGGTTGTGGTTTGGTGTTGATTTTTACAATAAATGGTGTTGGGTAAAGTAATCTATTGGCATAATTAGGCTTAGTTAAAACCGAGTATCTGGTATACTTATATATAATGAAAGAACGACTATGGCGGTTGTTTATACCGCATCAAAGTAATGACTTTACGCCGGACATGTTGCAACGAACGGCGCTCTTGGTCATGGGTGGACTCACGATACTCACCTTTACTATGAGTAACGTGTATGCACTCTTGTGGCAACAGTCAACGTGGCTTACCGGAGCGGTTTTGCCAGCGGTGGTGGTAGAAAAAACCAACAAAGAACGAGAGGGACAAAAGCTTGCGCCTTTGGTCCGTAACACCGTTCTTGATAAAGCCGCGCAGCTCAAAGCTGAAGACATGGCCAAAAATAGCTATTTTGCACACTATAGTCCCGCCGGAGTGTCGCCCTGGTACTGGTTTAATGAAGCTGGGTATAGCTATGTGAATGCGGGAGAAAACCTCGCGGTACACTTCACGGACTCCAAAGAAGTGGTCGAAGCGTGGATGCTGTCACCAACTCACCGCGCCAATATTGTGAACCAAAACTATCGCGAAATTGGTGTCGGTACGGCTCGGGGTCAGTACGAAGGCTATGAAACCGTCTTTGTGGTGCAATTATTTGGCACACCTGGACAGGTAGCAACAGCAAACCTGGCTGATACCGCAATTGCGGTGGCGCCCGTAGTAGAGCCGGCTGACGAGCTGACACCCCGGCCAGTGACGCGCGAGGTGCCGGTGGTAGCCGGTATCGAAACCACCACCGAGACGCCAATCGCGACCCCAGCCCCAGTGCCTGTTTCTGAATCAGCCCCAGCTGCAGTACCAACTCCACCACCAGCACCAGCCCCAGCCCCGGTAGAAACACCAGTACCCCTTACGGTAGCAAAGACCACTATGGAAGATCATGGGGTGGTGCTCTACAGTGACACAATTATGTCATCAACTGATTTACTTGAAGTGCCGATTAATACCGCTCTTTCAACCCCGGCCCCCGCTCCGGCCACTGAGATAGCGATGATTGCTACCAGTCCCTCTACTATGATGCAGCGCGTGTACTGGGTCCTTGGTCTTATAGCGATTATGGCTTTGATTGCTTCGGTAGCTATCGAGTGGCGCCAGCAGCGACCACTACAGGTATTTTATGGGGTAGCACTGCTCTATGCGATGGCAGCTCTCTTTTATATCCATACAGTTGTCACCAGTGGCGCAGTGGTAACCTAATATGACCAGTATGTCTGACAGTGTTAGTATTACCGATATCTATCAAGGGGTGGCGACCAAAGCGACGCCTATTCCTCTGTTCTCCTCCTCTCCTCAGGCTGGCTTCCCAGCTCCAGGGGACGATTTGGTCCATGAGGAGCTCAATATCCACGATCTACTCGTCAAACACGCCGAGAGCACCTTTTTTGTACGCGTGGAGGGTGATTCGATGGAAGGGGCGGGGATATTTTCTGGTGACGTGCTCGTAATCGACCGGAGTGTTGAACCACAAAGTGGCAGTATTGTCGTAGCTGTTGTCGATGGTGGACTCGTCGTGAAGCGCCTCCGGGTAGAACGAGAGGGATTATTTTTGATTTCAGAAAACGCTGACTATCAGCCGATTAAGGTAGCGCCAGAAGCGGATTGTTTTGTGTGGGGTGTTGTTACTGGTAGTGTTAGAACTTTTTAATCTATTGATTATGAAAAATATTGCGTATATAGATGGGCAAAATCTACATATGGGCACAACTCGAAAAGATCCAGAGTGGAGAGTTGACTTGAGACGTTTCCGAATCTATCTTCAGGAAAAATACAATGTCGAAAGAGCTTATTATTATCTTGGTTATGTGCAGAATGGCAACCAGTATCAACAGTTGTATGAAGAAATTCAAGCAACCGGTTTTATATTAGTATTTCGTGAGCATAATGCGGCTATGCTTGGGACAAAGAAAGGTAATGTCGATTCTGATATCATTTTCTCAGTGATGAAACGTTTATACAAAAAAGAAGATTTTGATAAAGTGTTACTTGTGTCAGGAGATGGTGATTATAAGATGTTGGTAGATTTTTTAATTGAGGAGAAGAAGCTAAAAAAATTGCTTCTCCCAAAACAACGCTATGCATCATCTTTGTATAAGGTTTTAGGCGCTGAATACTTCGCTGATCTTTCCAGTCCAGACGTGCGCAGAAAAATTGAGAAATGAAAAGGGCTCCTTAGGCAATTAACCGTTCGGAACCCTTTTCGTCGTGATAGTACTAGTGTACTAAATTAAAAAAAAATGTCAATAAACAGTGCCCGAATCAAGATGATTCGGGCGAAAGGTAGGGGTGTGATTCCGCACGGGTGCGGAATCACATGGGATCGTAGCGATAGTTGCTGGCTTTGCGGACGATAGCCAAGGCGGTGCTGTAGCGCAGGAGGGGACTGTCACTTCCTTGCGCAACATGATGCCGGCGCAAGCGAATGAGTCGCATCGCGCGGAGGTGGTGCACAAGGACAAATCTCATGAAGAACTCCGTTGTTGCTATGTACTAATACTCACGGTACAGTATATAAGTTACCCGTAAGAAGTGCGTTCTCACTTCGTCACAAGGACTATGACACAATCAAAATTTATCCTCAAAGGGGCATTAGTAGCGATGGCTATTGTGGGCACTATTGCCACACCAGGTGCGGCCCTTGCGGCCACGTATGAGGGGGAGGTAGGAGGCTGGATTCCGTGGTGGAGTGATACTACTGGTATCAAAAGCGCCACCAAAAACATCAAAAAGGTTGATACCATCTACCCCTTTGTGTATGAAGTTGACGCGGCTGGGAGTATCATCGACAAAGCTAACCTCGATGAACGACAGTGGCAGTCTTTTTTCAAAACCGCACGCAAGAATAAGGTTGAGATTATCCCCACTATCGCTTGGTTTGATGGCGACCAGATTCATCCAATTCTCAGTGACGACAAGCTCCGCAACGATCAAATAGAATCAATCGTAAAGGTAGTAGAGAAGGGGAATTTTGATGGTATTAATATTGACTATGAGGACAAAAATAGCGAAACGAAGGACTACTTCTCACTTTTCCTCAAAGACCTCAAAAAGGAGCTCAAAGGTAAACTTCTCACCTGTACAGTAGAAGCCCGTACTCCAGCCAAGGATCTCTATGTAAACGTCCCCAGTCCGCTCAATTACGCCAACGACTACAAGGAAATTGCCAAGCACTGTGACCGGATCGAACTCATGACCTACGACCAGCAGCGCGCTGACCTTACTCTCAACAAGAAGCGTACCGGCTACCCATATGCACCAGTGGCAGACAAGGAATGGGTAGAAAAGGTAGTAAAGCTCGCCCTTGAAGATTTCCCCAAGGATAAGGTACTCGTGGGTGTAGCGACCTATGGACGCGCCTGGGATGTGACCGTTGAACCAGATTGGTTTAGTAGCTATTCACGGGTAGCGACCTTAAATCCTCCGCGAATACAGGAACTTTCAAAGAAAATCTACCGCACACCAATTGGTCGTAGTGAAGGTGGGGAAGCCATCATGAGTTATTTCCCTGAAGATACCACCTGGGAGAAGCTCAACAAACAAAAACTGCCAAAGGGCACTCCAAAAGGAATGGAAGCGGCCGCCAAAGCGCTCGCTTACGCGAATAAGACCGGAGAGACCGTCAGTGTGCGTTTTATCACCTACAGTGATGCCAAGTCGATAGAGGATAAACTTGATCTAGCGAATAAGTACAAGCTACGGGGGACGGTGCTATTCAAGATAGATGGGGAAGAAGACAAGGCTATTTGGCGATTGTTCTAAAGGCTCCACAAAAGTCACCCTGACGTTGTTGCACTACACTCGAACACCTTCATCGTACAACAACGTACGCCTCAGGCATTCTCATTTGTGCGCCTAGTCAGACCGCCTTTTGAGAAGCCTTGTGGTCCAAAGCATAAAAAAATAACGATACCAAAACCACCCGCCACCAGGCTGGTGGTTTTGGTATAATAAAAGCATCTATGGCGTACATCGCGGTCCTCGATTGCAATAACTTCTTCGTCTCCTGCGAGCGGTTGTTTCGGCCTGACTTGCGTCGCCGGCCAGTAGCGGTCCTCTCGAGTAATGACGGCTGTATCGTCGCTCGCTCGCAGGAGATAAAGGACAATGGTATCGGGGTGGGTGTCCCTTATTTTGAAGTAAAGGACATCTTAAAAGACATAGGTGCCGTCTGCTTTTCTTCACATTTTGCACTCTATCGTGATATCTCACGTCGGGTGTTTTCGGTAGTCAAATCATACTGTGGCCAGATAGAACAGTATTCAATTGATGAAGCATTTTTCATTGTACCGGCCACTTCAGCAAAGGATACTCGGCAGTACGTCGTGACGCTCAAAGAGACTGTCGAGCGGCTTGTCGGTATCCCAGTTTCCATTGGTGTCTCTGACACAAAGACGAGGGCCAAGCGGGTGAATGCGTATGCGAAACGTAACGGCGGCATCGGGGTTTTTGCAGGTCACGATTTCCTAACTGAGTTTGGTGCGACTCCGCTCGGTGACATCTGGGGGGTGGGTCGCCAGTTGGTTGTTGCCTACAAGGAAGCAAAGCTCCATTCGATCAATGATCTTCTGGCCGCTCCAACTCCACGTATTGCAAAGCTCTTTCACAAAAATGGAGTACAACTCCAAGCGGAACTGAGCGGTCAGGCCGTATATCAAGTAACACAATCCATTTCGATTCCAAAGTCGCTTATGTCCACTCGGTCTTTTGGTGAAAAGACCAATAATCTCGCTACTATCAACGATGCGTTAGCGTACCACGTGCGTTTTGTTTGCGAAGACTTGCGTGCGCAAGACCTGGTGGCCAGTGGTCTTCAGGTTATCTTGTATACCTCTCGTCATGGTGACTGGCGAGGTTATAGTGGTAGTGTCAGTGTGGTATTTGAGGTGCCAACCGCCATGACAACAACAGCGCTTAATGAAGCCTTAAAAGCCCTCAGACAGCTCTATCAGCCGCAGGTACCGTATACCAAAACTGGTGTGGTGGCCTTTGGGCTTATGCCCACGACTTTTGTGCCACAAAGCTTGTTTGCTGCCGCCAATACGATGACCAATACCAGTGAGGTGGTAGATGAGATGGTTGATATCCTTAATCATCGCTATGGCCGCGATACGATTAAGCTTGGCATGTTTGCAAAGACGCCCACCTGGCAAACCAAGATAGCCTTGCGTTCGCCTGCCTATACGACAGAGTGGCAAGCGCTCAAAATAGTCCGTGCCTGAGTCGAAAGTTGCATTAGGGACGTACGTTCTTTAGAGATATTTAAATTGAAGACATAGGTTCTAATAGAAAGTGATTACATTGTAATCGTTTTCTATAAGTACAAAGTGTCGGACAAATTACTTATCAACACAAGTTTTGAGACAGTTTCTTTAAAAGTCTTTATAATGGCATCAGATCGGTTGAAGAAATCTACGAATAGTGGCTGAAATTTTTTTCAAAAAACTTCCTCGTAAATCTCCACCTTCAACCGAGCTTGTACCGCAGAGTCGCCTGCGACTACATATTAGTTATTTAAAAAATAATATTCATGCAAAAAATTTCAACGAGTGTTGAAGCTTTGCACCGAGTAGTCGCGATGCTCGTTGCTGCAGCTGTACTGGTTGTGTCTATAGGTTTCTATAACACGGCCGACGCTGCTAACCTTACCTTGGTAAGCAACACCTTATCAGACTCTGATGTAACAGCTCTCTCAAACCATACAATTGGTTTTACGTTAGCCACGACATCTGCTGGGGTTACTACGGCGCAAACAATTGTCGTAGCATTTCCAGTTGGCTTCACGCTTGGTTCAGTTGCTCTCGGTGACATTGATATGTCAATCGACGGTGTTGACCAAACCTTGGCTGGTGCTGCTGCTCTTAACACCTGGGGTGTTGGTGTCGCAGGACAAAACATTACCTTCACTGCTGGTACAGGAACTGCAATTGCCACTAACACTGATGCAATTATTATTCGTGTCGGTACAAACGCCACTGGTGGTACAAATCGTGTCACGAATCCTTCTGCGGGTTCATATGAGTTTGTTGTGACAGCGGGGGCCGATACCGGTCGCACACGAGTAGCAATTCTTGATAACGTCGATGTTACAGCGATCGTTAACACCTCATTCACCTTTGTGGTTAGTGGTCTTGCCACAAGTACTGTGGTGAACGGAACAACCACTACTGGTTCTACCACTGCTACGGCAATTCCTTTTGGAGTATTGACTGCAGGTCAGCCAAAAGTGATGGGTCAGAACTTGGCAGTAACAACCAACGCACGTAACGGGTTCGTAGTTACCGTTGAGCAGGATCAAAACCTTCTCTCGTCAACTGGGGCTGATATCGATGGTTTCATCGATGGTGCCTACACGAACACACCAGCTGCTTGGGTTGCTCCGACCAATAACATCAGTAATGAAAATACCTGGGGTCACTGGGGTCTCACTTCAGAAGACTCAAACCTAAACAGTGATGAGTTCGGCTCTGCGCTCTTCGTAGCTGCTAGTAGCACACCTCGTCAGGTATTCTCACACACTGGTCCATCTGACGGAACAACAGCTGATATTGGTACAACTGATGTCGGATATGCTATCCAGATCACTCCACTCCAGGAAGCGGGTGATGACTACAGTACTGTGCTAACCTATATCGCAACACCAACTTTCTAATCCTGAATTCAAATGAATCTTCAGTAACGAAATGTGGAACAAAAAACTCCCCTCCAGGGGAGTTTTTTGTTGTCCGAGATACATGGTGTGGTGCTGGCAGTTCGCTGTTTATAGATCGTCCTAATGGTGGTGTAGCAATGGTATACTATATTCCATTATCACTATGACATTTTGCATGAGAGGGACAATTCTATCACTATTGTTGGCAGTATTATTTTTAGGAGCTTCAACAACAAGTGTCAGAGCACAGGGGAGTGCAGGGGTGACTTTAAAACCCGCTACTGTTGAAGAGAAGATTGATCCTGGAGCTACTAAAACATTTGTTACTTCGATTAAAAATGAAAGTGCTATTGATCAAACTTATTATCTAGGTAGACGAGATATCATCGGCGTTCGTGATGGTAATGTCCCAGTTTATGCGGATGAACGTGTTGTACCAACGCCACTTGATATGAGTAGCTGGATTGCTCTGTCTACGGACAGTGTGACTGTCCCTGCCGGGGCAGAAGTGCCATTTACCTTCACTGTTTCAGTACCTCCTGAGGCGCCGCCCTGTAACCATTTTGCTGGCATCTTCGTCTCAATGGAACCTCCAGAACTCAGTGAAAATGGTGCGGCTATTGGTTATGAAGTCGCCAATATTGTGAGTCTGCGAGTGAGTGGTGAATGTCTTGAGTCAGCCAAAATTCGTCAATTCTCCACTGATAACTACATTTATGGATCACCAAACGTCACCTTTAATCTCCGTATTGAGAATGATGGGAACACGCTGGTGCGTCCGGTGGGGCCAGTTGAAATTACCAATATGTTTGGTCAGCAAGTCGATGGGGGACTTATTTTCAATGAATCTGCCGCGGCGGTTTTTCCTGCCGACACACGTGAATTTACTTTTGACTGGAAAGGTGAAGGGTATGGTTTTGGTCGTTATGAGGCAGTCGTGAGTCCTATTTATGGTGAAGAAGGGGCGAAACAAACAATGTCGAGTACCGTGACATTTTGGATACTGCCCGTGAAAATTGTTTTACCAGCACTAGGTATTCTGATTACCTTACTGCTTGTTGTGTATATTGGTGTGCGAGTATATGTACGTCGCAAGTTGGCCTATTATGCGGCTGGTACTACCCGCCGGATTGCTGGTCGCCAACAAACGAGTAATCCTGTCTTGCTCATATTCCTGGTTATGTTGTCAGTCACCGCACTCTTCTTTATTGGTCTCCTGATTTTGTTTGCGTAAGCTTGATCAAAGTATTTATGTCTAGTAATTCTTCATACCATAGTCTGCTTCGTATCGGGGCTGCGGTCGTGGCAGTCATGCTTGTGTTCGAGAGTGGATTATTTAGTCCAGTCACTGCTCGATTGGCAGATCAGACCGAAAATTATCTAGCCAATGCCGTTGGTGTATCAGTTGGGGTGGCTCCGACTGAGCTCAATCAAATGACTGCCGCCTTGACTGCTCGTGAACGTGAATTAGATGAACGTGAATTGGCACTGTCTGAACGAGAGATTGAAATTGGGCTTAACGATGGCGGGAGTGTTGCAGGTCTTGATTCTGGGACATTTATCCTAGCGACTATACTCTTTATCTTGCTGGTGCTTATTATTCTAAATTATGCACTTGACTATGTTCGGTCGCGAGAGCGTCTCCGTCTCGCTGGGCAAAATGTTGCAGTCTAGTTGCTTCCGGACTTTACACACGGGAGGGCGGTTGGTCTTTACGCTGGTGCAGACTATAATACTAGTTAGCTATGTCTGATCGTTTTAAGGATTCAACTGCCATTGACTGTATGGTTGAGAACGTGCCGGTAATCTCACCAAAAGCTACAATTGGCGAGATTGTTAGTTTGCTCTCTCGACACGCAAGCTCGTATTCGAGTGTTGCGTATGTCTATCTTGTTGATAGTAGTCGCAAGCTCACCGGGGTAGTCTCGGTTAAGGAAGTCTTCACCCATTCGCACCACACTATTGCCGCAGCGGCTGCCAAGGCTACTCTGGTCTACGTGCCAGCCACTATGCCTGCTGAACAAGTTGCCCTGACGGCAATAAACCATAACCTTAAGGCTGTACCCGTAGTGGATGTCGAGTCTGGTCGGTTACTTGGGGTGGTGACGCCAGATAAAATACGCGATATTCTCCATTATGGACGAATCTCTGATGCTCTCGCTCATGCTGGCACCACAAATTTCGAAGATCCGCAGAATTCACTCTTATCAGGTACTCCACTCCTCCATATCCGAAAGCGCCTACCATGGCTCATTTTGGGGCTCCTCGGTGGGCTTCTGGCGGCGTCTATCGTGCAAGGTTTTGAAGAGGCACTTGCTGTTCATGTCCTCATTGTGGCATTTATTCCACTAGTGGTTTACCTGGCTGATGCAGTGGGCTCACAGACCGAAATCATCTTCGTGCGCGCTATTGCCCTTGATCCAGAACTTGGCACTTTCCCACGTTTCCGTCGCTACTTTATTCGAGAAATTATTGTCTCAGGTACTCTCGCAACAATTCTTGGGGTGCTCGTGGGTGGTATTACGTCATGGTGGTTTGATGCCCCTGAGCTCGTTCCTTTGTTGTTTACCGCTATTCTAGCGACACTGATGCTTGCTATGGTGGTGGCACTGGTGATTCCGTTTTTGGCCACGAAGCTAAAATATGACCCAGCGCTGACGAGCGGTCCAGTCGCAACCGTGATTCGTGACGTGATGACGTTGTGGGTGTACTTCCTTATTGTCGCTCTCTTTTTGTAAGGACCGGCCTACTAACCCTATCTACGTTGTTGCGCTTCATTCGAAAACATTCACCGTACAAACAAGTACGGCTCATATTTTCTCATTCGCGCGCCTAGTATCTAGGGCCATTAGCCCAGTCCCTGTACATTGAATTGTTGGGACGAATGCAGCTGGTATTTTCGCTGCGAGTCTCGTCTGAAGGCTTTTTGACCAGACTTTTGCCCGCGGTCATTTCGCAGTTATAAGCCTATATACAGACACAAATTTCTCTCCAAAAACCTTTATATGCTATAGTGCATACTTATATATGAAGATTCCCCGTACACCATTAAAGTTTTTATGGTATATCAGCTCCCGCTATAAAACGCTTGGTGTTGTTTCTTTGTTATTGGTGCTGACGGCTGAAATAGCCAATATTCTTATATTTTATGTTTCGGCACAGCTGGTAGAGCGATTTACTCAAGCGGGGAGTACTGTTGAGCAAACCCATACTGTAGTGTACTGGGGTGGACTATTTTTGGCTCTGTATGCTGCTCACCTTATTTTCTACAGATTAAGTGGCTATACACTCATATATTGGATTATTAAGTTCCACCAAGATGGCTACAACATCTTGTATGGCTATCTCACAAAACATAGTCACACGTATTTCAGTGATCGTTTTGCGGGCGCCCTTTCAAACAAAGTCTCAAACGCTATGGATAGTAGCGCGGGCCTTATGTTCCAGATCGTGTGGACATTTTTCTCAGAGTTTATTGGTTTGGTGGTTACGCTGGTGCTATTTTTTAGTGTTGACGTACGTATTGGATTAATTCTTCTCTTCATTACGCTGGCAGTTTTTGTTTTTAATATTTTGGCCGTGAGACGTCGTCGTCCGTACGTTGTACGTTATGCCGAATCAGCTTCAAAATCCCGGGGTGAAGGAGTAGATGTCATCTCAAATATTTCGGCAGTTCGGTTGTTTTCACAACACGAAAATGAACTACAACGGTTGGCAGGATTTTTTACTGAGCGGAGCAAGCGAGACGTTAAACAGTCGTTTTTTGGAGAAAACATTATGGTGGTAAATACGCTCTTTGCTATCTTGATGACCGCTATGATTCTCGGCACTTTGTATCTCCTCATGCGTGAGGAAGCGATTTCTGTCGGTGTCTTTGTGCTCGTTCTAGGACTTCTTGGTCGAGTTGGCCATCTTTTTATCACCACCGGACAAGCCCTCAACCGTTTTATTCGTGAATACGGAAACATCGAAGAGGGACTAAAAGAAATATTGCTACCACATACGGTTACAGATTCTAACGAAGCAAAGACATTAAGCGTATCAACTGGAAAGATTGATTTTAAAAAAGTTTTGTTTAGTCACGAAAGTGTTGAAGTATTCAATAATTTTACTTTAGCTATTCCAGCCGGGCAGCGGCTTGGTCTTGTTGGTCCATCAGGAGCAGGGAAAAGTACTTTCGTATCGCTACTCTTACGTCAGTATGATATCGAGAGCGGGAGTATCGATATCGATGGGCAGAACATTGCGACAGTGACCCAGGATTCACTGCGTGCCGCTATCGCAGTTGTGCCGCAAGAACCCGCGCTTTTCCATCGCACTATTAGAGAGAATATTGCCTACGGTAAGCCTGACGCTACGCTTGATGAGATTATCGACGTGGCCAAAAAAGCCTATGCACATGATTTTATCGCCGCTTTACCGCTTGGCTACGATACTTTGGTTGGCGAACGTGGGGTGAAGCTCTCTGGCGGCCAAAAGCAGCGTATTGCGATTGCTCGCGCCATGCTCAAAAATGCTCCTATTTTGGTACTTGATGAAGCCACCTCAGCGCTAGATAGTGAAAGTGAAGTCGAGATCCAAAAAGCCCTGCATATCCTCATGTCCGGGAAAACCGTGATAGCAATTGCACACCGTCTCTCAACCCTCCGCGAAATGGATCGGATTATTGTGCTGGAAAATGGGGCGATTGCTGAAGATGGTACCCACGACACCCTTCTCACCTATGGCGGCACCTACGCCCGACTCTGGGCTCATCAGGCTGGTGGTTTCTTGGAAGATTAGTTGCAGGTGACTGAAATAATGATATACTATAAATATGAATACGGTAAAGTTACAGCAACGAGGCATTTTAACTCTTCCAAAAAAAATTCGAGAAAAACTAAACCTCTATGAGGGACAGCTTTTGCAGATTGAATCACGCGACGGCCAAATTATTTTGGCACCACATGTTGGCCTAAATGAACAATTAGCGCTGGATATCAAACAAAGTTTGGAAGACATAAGAGCTGGTCATTTTATTGAATTTTCTACCATTAAAGAGTTTGATGAGAAAATCAAAGAATATGGTGATTAAATTGACAGCTACGGCTGCAAAACAATTTAAAAAATTGCCACTTGACCTGCAAAAGAAAGCTAGAAAACAATTTGCCTATCTACTAGAAGACCTACGCCATCCATCATTGGATGTAAAAAAGTATCAGGGTATTGAGGATGTTTGGCAAGGAAGAATCGATAAAGGTTATCGTTTCTATTTTCATATTATTAACCCTCATTACGTAATAATTTCGATAATTAACCACCCGAAGTAGCATTGATCCGCCTGTGGGAGAACCACGAATTTCTGAGTTTCCACAAGGTACAATAGAGCTATGCATATCACGAGACCACTGCGTCTGTTCGTGTATTTCGTTTTGGGATTTTGCCTCCTTGCGCTTTTGTTGACGTCCCCACACTTCTCCTTTGCTCGAAATATAAAAGAGTATAAAGATACAATTTCGAAGTCTGGTCCAACGTTGGCCGCTAATCACACCCTCTCATTTAGTCTGGTTGATTCCACTAGTATTCCACCAGAAGGTTACCTAGAGGTTGCTCCGCCAGATGATTTTACTGTCGTAAACAATGCGCAATTTTCTGAGCTCCGTAATGTTGAGCTGCGCGTTAATGGTGTGCGGCGTGATGTTGGAGCAGTTCTTACTGCGGCTGATGACAAGGTTGATATCATCCCAGGGACACCGGGACTTATCCGTTACACCTTAAACCAAAGTACGGGCATTGCGGCGGGTAGTCACCTTGAATTAAAAATTGGTAACCATACTTTTTTATCAAGTGCAGGAGGAACCACCTTCAGTACATCTACAGGCACCACTACTACCCCTGCGGATATTCCTGGTATCACAAACGGACCAGATGTTGGAACTCATGAGGTTGCAATGCGTATTTATGATAATACGGCAACTGAAATTGCTAATGCTGGCTTCTTGATTGCTTTGGTTGATCAAGTTGGGATTGGGCCAGTTGATACAACTGAAATTCTTCCTCCTTTTCGTTTTAATGGTCAGCCGACATCAACAGTTGGCGGTACAACCCTTAATGTGGAAATTAGTCTCGAGACTGATGAGTTTGCATTTTGTCGTTTTGCACGATCACCTGACGCTGACTACGATTCAATGTCGGCCGTGTTTAGTAACTCAGGACTTGTTTTTCACTCCCATGTCGTCGCAGTTACTCCGAATTCGCAACAAGACTTCTATGTTCGTTGTCGAGACGATGAAGGAAACACTAACCTAGACGATTATCTGATTAGTTTTTTTGTAAGCAATCAACCAACAGGAAGTTCAACCGAGAACGGTAACGGAAGTGGATCCGGCACTGGTACTGGTAATGGTGGTTCAGGTAGTGGTTCAGGTAGTGGAAATACTGGCGGTGGTGCTACGGGTGGCGGGAGTACCCAAGGCTCGTCAGGTGGTGGTAGTGGGGGAGGTAGCGGCGGAGGCGCTAGTGGAGGGTCAGGTGGTGGTGGAGGAGGTGGTTTTGAATCAAGCCCTGGACCATTTCGAAGTGGTGATGCCCAGGTGGTAATAACCGGTTATGCATCGCCGCGAGCAAAAATTACGGTACTAGTAGACGGTAAGTCAGCAGTGACGGCTACCGCCGACAGCAAAGGTGCCTATACTGCAACAGTTGAACAAATTGCCCGTGGCGCCTATACCTTTGGGGTCTATGCAACAGATGTCGCGGGGACAAAATCATCAACCTTCAGTACCTCTTTTACGGTAGCTGGTGCCCGTGAGTCGGCCTTGAGCAACATCAATATACCTCCTTCAATTTTGGTTACACCAAATCCAGTTAATCCTGGGCAGCCGCTTACGATATCTGGATATTCCTTTCCAAACGCAGAGGTAACAATTGAAAATGAGAAGGATAAAAACACCGCTTCTCGTAAATCCTATACCGTAACCGCCAATAGTAGCGGTGCCTGGTCGACGCCGATAGATACTGGCAGTTTTAGTAATGGAACATATAAAGTGCGGGCCAAAGGAGCGGCTGATACACTCACTTCAAATTTCTCACAATACACTCTGTATGGTGTAGGTAGTACTGTGGCTTCGGGTAATAACTCTGACCTCAACCGTGACGGAAAAGTGAATTTGACGGACTTTTCGATTCTCCTGTTCTGGTGGAGTACTGACGGCGGAGATTCAAATCCTCCTGCAGACATTAGTCAAGATGGGAAGGTTAATCTTACCGACTTTTCTATTCTCCTCTTCAACTGGACCGGCTAACGCATGGTTAAAATAAGCGATAACTTTGTAGAATGAACAAACGAGGCGTAAGCCGACTATTGTGAATTTTCGCGAGTAAAGCCTATTCCTAATGGCTTTATCCGCGCCGTATCACTTTGTTACTCCTTGCCTCCTTACAGGAGTAGTACACCTTGTCGTAACTTAATTTCGCCTCACCCTTTTTCGTTCCTGCGCCTCGTTCTCTCTCATTTTTCCTCATGCGTATCGTGTCGTGCAAAATGTGTTTTACCATATCTAAAAGTGGTAAGACGACCGTTAACATTTCTGTGGGAAACCTCAACTTGTTAGAGTTGACACCTATATAATGTATAGGAACTAGTATGTCATTTTTACAGCGTCTCAAAGGAAGGGGAGTTCGCTCTGACCAAACCTTGCAATCAAGTGAGGAGGAAACTGCCGTTGATAAGGTAGCGCAACTTGATATTGATGTGTTCCAAACCGAACGCACTATCGTGATCTATGCCCAGTCCGCTGGCGCTGACATGAATGACGTCCACGTCTCTATCGAAGGAGATGCCGATATCGTCCTTATCGAAGGTCGTCGTATCCGACCAGAGTTTATTGTCTTCCCGAAGAGTAAGCCGCGAGGATCGTTTTTTACTGAAGAGTGTGTCTGGGGTGATTTTTACCGACGCATTATTTTGCCCGAGAGTGTAGATATTGAAAAAGCTGAAGCGAAGATTAAGAACGGAGTGCTTATCCTCATCCTGCCACTCCTAAAGCCTGAGGAGAAGGAGCGGGTCAAGTTGAAGATCACTGCTGATAAACGTCGGCCCACCAAGTAGCTCACGCCGTAATCCTGAATTGTTCTTATGTTCTCATTTACATCCACCCCTACATATATAAGTAAAGTACTGGCCTTGGCAGGAGCTTTTCTCTTATTTGCTGTCTTTTCGAGTGTCGCTTATGCAGCTGATGTGGTTATCTCACCAAGTACTGGTAGTTATACTCCAGGGCAGACTTTTACCGTATCAGTTCGGGTTTCACCTGGTGGTCAAAGTGTTAATGCAGTAGAGGCTGGTCTTAAATTTGATCCGGCGGTACTCTCTGTTGTGAACGTCAGTAAGACAGGCTCAGTTTTCTCGCTTTGGACAACTGAACCAACTTACTCAAACACCGCCGGTACTATCACCTTTGGTGGTGGTAGTCCGTCACCGTTTACCGCCCAATCAAATCTCGTTAGTGTAACCTTCCGTGCTGTAGCGGCTGGAACTGGAGCCCTCACTGTTTCAAATGCCTCTGTCCTTGCAGCTGATGGACGTGGTACTGATGTTTACAGTAAAAGTACCAACGGTTCCTTCACTGTTGCAGCCGGAGTAACACCTACCCCAACTCCAACTCCAACTGATACCCCGACCCCACCAACAAATAATGATGATGAAGAAGATAGTGACGCAGCGATTGTGTTTGGTGATCCACCACGTGCACCAGAGGTCGGGTCAAAGACATTCCTTGATCCAGAGGTGTGGTACGGTACCACTGATGGATTGTTCGAGTGGGATATCCCGTTTGATGTGAATGAACTTGCCGTGATGCTGGCTACTTCGTCTGAGAATCAGCCTGAACTGACAAAAGCTGCCATCTCAAATCCACCAGTAAAGGAATTTGCCCTAAACAGAGAAAATGCCCTAGAAGGTATTCAATACCTCAGTATCAAATATAAGAATCAAGTAGGTTGGGGAGCCGTCCTCAATCGCAAG